>OFEH01000422.1_pt1 | contig 14364 bp, 14 predicted proteins | sample 1521031 | NCBI WGS metagenome assembly OFEH01 (sample SAMN05518350, study PRJEB24110) | hypersaline lake metagenome | isolation source: Grendel Spring, Yellowstone National Park, Wyoming, USA | place: USA:Grendel Spring, Yellowstone National Park, Wyoming, USA | collected 2011-11-16
CAGATTTTAAAACAGTAAGCCCACCTACGCCCGAATCAAACATCCCTATTTTCATCTTAAGTATTATAAAGGGTTTTTATGATGTGTTATAATTTTTTTGTGGGTATGAGTTCACGATGTAGTGAACTTGTACATATACAATTTCTTGCCCAAGATATATGTTATAATATATCAGATTTAAATTTAAAAAATGCTTTTTGGAGAATTCTCAAATGGACATAGAGATAAAGAGCATATTTCCTGTTATAAAGTATGATATAAAAGATGACGGAACTATTGTTAAGGAAGAAATAAAAGGCGCTCATATTCTCTATGAGCCAAACAATCCTATTGTAATTTTAGATGATATTTCTATTGATGATTTAAAAAACTTAATTGGTAAAATGGAATACAAATTTAGAAAAGGAGTAGGTTATAAGGGGGAATATTACCGCTTAAAATTTAAAGAAACAAACAATGGAAGATACATATTTTATAGGCATAAAAAAGTGAAAAATAGGCTTAAGGTAGATGAGAACTCTACTTTGGTTTTAAATGTAGAAGACCTAAAATACATATATCCCTTGGTATTAGCCCCTGATTTGAGAGATAATGGAATGCACTGGAGTGAAAACTATATAATTTTCCCTTATGAATATGGAGAAAAACAACCTATCCCTCAGGATAGATTAAAAGAAACAGCACCAAACCTCTATAATTATCTATTTTCCGTTAGAGAATCATTAATACGGCAAAGTCGATACAATAGAAGAATACAGAATACTAATGAATTCTATGGAGTTATAAGAGTTGGTAAATATACCTACTCAGATATTTTTGTTGCCATGAGGGATAATACTAGACTTTCTCCGTGTATAGTTGGCAAGATAAAAACACATTGGGGAGAGTATAAAAATCCCATTTTTGATAACCACGTATCGTATACAGGCGTAGAATCTGTAGAAGAAGCAGAATACCTGATTAATAAACTGAAAGATAAGAAAATAGAAAAAATTATTAGTGAAATTTTTGACGCAAGAAGTATAGGAAGCAGGTTGCCGTTTAATATACCTAAATATAAATCTAAAGGGAAAGATTATGAATGATATTCGCCCTGTTCTTGAGAAACACTATAATAAAATTATAAAGCAATACAGTAATGTAAAAGGTGGTACAGAAGAGGAGGTAAGATATCTTCTAAGAAAAGAAGTCGAAGATATTCTAAAAGAAATAGGAATTGAAATACCAGTCTACTCTGAAAAAAATAGAGTGGATATCTCTTTAAGAGATATCGCTATAGAAACAAAAAGATTTGATGATTCTAATTTAAAAGACAAATATTCAAAACAGTTATTTGGTTACATGTTAAAAAATTTGTTTCCTTACGGAGTACTTACCAATTTAAAAGAAATTTATTTTTTTGAACTATCTGAAAATGGTGAAATTACAGAAATAGAAAGAGTCAGCAATGAATTTTCTTTTGAAAACTTTGAGTTTTTGCTTTCTCTGATAATTAAAGAAGAAAGGAAAAGATTCATTAGCGAAACTAGTATTTTAATGGATTTTGGATATATCGAAAACAATAAGCTTATTAAAGAACTATTAAGAGAATTTTTAGAAATCTTTCTAAAAGATAATTTAAGTAAAAAATCAAAAATGTTTTATTCAGAATGGCTCAAATTGTTTAAATTATCTGAATCAACAAATTATGGATACATAGAACAAAGAAGGCAAGCGTTAGAACGTATTTTTAATATTGAAATAAACAACAATAATGAGTATCAAGCTATTTTTGTAATCCATACGGTTATCTCACTGATAGTTAAGCTATTAGTCTATAGTTTTATATCGCACTTAAATAACCAAAAGATAGAATATACACCCGACATAACATCTTTGAAGAAATTTTTTAAAAATATAGAGTCTGGTAAAAATTATATAAGTTTAGGAATTATTAATATGTGCCAGTATGATTTTTTCTCATGGTATCTTGATGTAGATTTCACCGATAAGATATATACACTATTAACATCTCTTAAAAATAGAGCTACTCAATATAGATATATTGAGATTAACAACACAGATAGATTAAAAGATACAATTCAAAGCCTATATGAAAACTTTATGCCAAGAGAAATAAGACATTCTTTTGGAGAATACTATACACCTCAGAAACATGCCGATTTCATACTAAGCATGTCTAAAGATTTCCTTAAAGATAAGGTTTCTTATAAAGCCATAGACCCAACCTGTGGTAGCGGAACATTTTTGCTATCAGTAATAAAGGATAAAATACGCTTAAATCGTATAGAACAGGTTTTTGATGAAGTTGTAGGTATAGACTTAAATCCAATAGCTGTAGTTATGGCTAAATTTAATTATATTCTTGCAGTTTATCCGTTATTAATAAAGATGGGTAAAGTGCCTACAGATTTAGAAATTCCTGTTTACTTAGGGGATTCATCTTATATGCCTGCAATTAAAAAAATAGGCGAGATAGAATGTGTTTTGTATAAATATTATTTTCCCGCCGATATGAAAATTGATTTTCCTGAAATCGTTTTTCCTTTAGATTTTGTAAAGAGTAAAAGCTTTATAACAGTCTTACAAAAAGTAGAAACTATGATTTTAGATGATATGAAGAAAGAAAAAATATTTACTTTTGTAATTGAAGAGATAGAAAAAATAATAAATAACAGCTTAAACGATTTGATAAAGAGTAAGATAAGCGATCTTATTGAAACAATAATAAAATACCAAAAAGAAAATTTAAACTCAATATGGTTGTTTATATTCATGAACTACCTAAAGCCCTTTGCAATTGGTAATTTTGATTTAATAATAGGTAACCCTCCATGGGTAAGATGGTCTGTTTTGCCCGCAGATTATAAGTCTAAAATTAAAAATAGTTTAAGAAGCGAAGGTATTTTTTCACAGGATACTAACTATGGTGGAGTAGACTTAAATATTAGTGCGTTAATAGCATATAGAGTGACGGAAAATTTGTTAAATAAAGGCGGTGTTTTATCTTTTATTTTTCCCTATGGAGTGTTAAAAAACAAATCTTATGAAGGTTTTAGGAATTTGAAGTTTGGAGATAAAATAATGGAGATAAAACAGGTTATAGAACCATACAAATCTTTCTTTGACGGTGAAGAACCTGTTATTTTAATATTACAAAATTTAGAATCACAATCCTAACGTCTCGGAGCCAATCTAACATTATTTCTTTCTATTAATATGTATGCTTGGTCTATATGCTATTGGTTATAGCTTTTTTAGAAAAAGTAAACTATGGAGGTAATTTCTCACCCAAGGTATATAAAAATTGTAATACTTTATTGTCTTACTCTTCCCATTCTAAGTCTTCTTTACACATAAAGGGCTCTTCTTTGCTGAAGGGATTGTGGGGGATTATGCACATATCGTAGCCTATAAGCCTTAAAAGAGCTTCCATATGGATTAGGCTAACCCTTGCCATTACTCCGTTTTCTATTTTGCTGATGGTTTGCCTGCTTAGTCCTACCCTTTTGGCGATCTCATCTTGAGTCCATCCTTTTTCTTTTCTTTTTTTCTTTAAAAACTTTCCTAATCTTTCATAATCCATTAAAAACTCCTTATGTTTGATTTAAAGAATGTTCCCATTCTTTTATGATCCTGTTTCCAATTTCTTGGAAGTTTTTATTTTGTTTTATATAGCTTTTAATATCATCAATGCTTTCTACTAACGCTTGTTGGCAATTGTTAAATATCTCTATTGCGGTTTTTTCTTCTAAAGCGCAATACTTTAATCCAAATTCTACCAACCCCTTTTTACTTACCCATCTTTTTGTCCCTCTTAAAAATAGAGCTGGTTTATCGTCTTTTATATAAACAGTTGTGCATACTATATCGTAAGCTGGGGCAAGCCAAATATAAGACATATCTGGTTTATAAAGAAATCCAAAATTTTTGTTGTGTGCATCACCGTTTTTAATAAGAAAGTTTAAAACTATCATCTTATAATATGTTTCAAGATCTTTTAGCGTGTCTGTGGAGAGTTTTTTTATTGCTTTGGCTATTTGCTCATAGCTGCCTTCGTATTTGTCGTATCTTCTTCTTCCTAAGATTGAGCCCACTTCTTCAAAACCCAAATACCCCTTTTCGTCGTAAATAAATTTTTCAATCACCAAGAATCTTTTGTTTTCTGACATGTAGATCTTTGGTATTTTAACACCAGCTTTTTCTATTGCCTTCATACAAAAGTATTCGTTTTCTACAAGGTTAGGATATTCATCCCCATAGGTTTTTACTATAAACTCTTTAAAATCTAAACTGGTTTTATCTTTAATCACCGCTATCGTCTTTGGTTGAACCCCAGATATGGCATTTTTTTGAAGAAACATGTATAAAAGCTCTCTAAAAGTATCCCATGTATCGTTTGCTATGATATCTTCAAGGCTTATGTTTGTGGGTACTGGCAAAGATTCGCCCTCAAAGCTTACCCTTCCTTCTATGCCCGGTGCAAGATAACCCAACATAGTAAAATCATCTACTTTTCCTTCCCTTTTATTTATCAAATCTTTTAAAATCTCAAACAAATAACCTTCTGGTAAAAAACTATCAAAAAACGGATGAAGATACAACTTGCTTACATATATACGCTGAGAAGAAGGCATAGACAACGATATGCTATTGTAAATACTGTAGATATCTGATTCTTTAAAAGCCAAATACTCAAATACGTATTCTTTTAAACCTTTAGACTGATCCCCTTCAAACAACGTTCCCACTGGTTTACCGTTGCAAATTACTTTTATGTCCATCTCACTTTACAAAATATATTTTTTACCATCAAATGTCAAGTTAAATTGACAAATACCCTATGGGTAGAATACTATTTTATTAGATTTCTTAGTGAGGCTTATGTATCTAACTGTGATAAAAAATATGTAAGATTGTATAAAATCATTTATACTATATTTATAAGAGGTGATGAGAAGTGAAAACTATCAATATTAAGCAACCGCTGGAGAAAAAGAGCTTAAAAACAAGAGCAAATTTTGGTTATTTGGCTAACGTACCTAACAATACTAATTCATACAATCCGCAAAGACTTATAAATAAGAAAGAACAAAAATTTAAAGAAAGACTAATAAATCTCATAAACGAGGTATATTCTGAGGATGAAATTTATCAGCAAACTTATAATTCTAAAGAAGAGATTATAAGAAGAATTTTAAAAGCATTCGATGAATCTCAAATCAAATACCAACTATCAGATGAACAAATCAAAAAGGCAATAAGAGGTATGTTGGCATTAGAGCTAATTATAGGCATAGCTCCAGAAGACGGGTGATGACCCAGTCTTTAACAATTTATAAATCTTGTTAACTTATTATGCTAAAAGCTAAAAATGCAAAAGAGACAAAAAATGTATCTTCTCGATACAAACATAATTTCATTCCTTGTTAAGGAAAACAAAACAAGAGAGAAAGAAGAAGACAAGATTAAAGAAGAACGAATAGTATATGAGGTATTTAAGCTTAAAGCACAAAATGCTATCATTAAAATACCAATTACGAGCTATTATGAAATAAGACGCCATATAATAAGGAAAAATGCGTTAAAACAGTTGAGTAAATTAGAAAAGTTATGCCAAGAATATGAACTGTTATATCTTAACGATTTAGAAATAATGAATATAGCAAGTGATATTTGGGCGGCACTGATGAATAATGGCCGACCCATAGGAAAGGAAGGAAATGCAGATATGGATATTATAACAGCAGCAATTGCTATCCACAACAACCTTATCGTCTTAACAAACGACCCCGATTTCAACACAATAAGAAATCTATCCAGCCAAACAGTTTTTGTTTAAGATTATAACTTAAGCAAGTTGTTTATACTACCTCGCAAGCTGGGGCAAGCCAAATAAGAAAATCTAACGAGATTACAAATACTTACGATACAAAAACTTGGTAAGCTTGTTATAAAGAGTAGACGATTGCAAAGTAAATGAGTATACTTTATTAGGAGGTATTATAGTATGGATTTGATTACCAACTTTGGTAAAGAAGTAGCTAAAATTGCAATAGGTTTTATTTTTTTCTTTCTCTTTCTCTTTCTCTTTCCTGGAGTTTTTTTGTCAATACAGCCCAATTATAAAAAGCTATTTTATAACTCGATTATGGTTGCTTGTTTTATGCTTTTCCTATTTCTAGGTCTTGTCCTATCAGAAAACTTAAGATTCTTAAAAGCAAATCGACTAAATGCAGGTTTGATTTTATTTATTTCATATGTTCTTGCTTTAAAAAAATCAAAAGAACTTTTACCTGAAACAGATTTAAAATTACGTGAACTAGTTTTAAAATTAATTTCATGTTTAGAAATTGAGGTTCCTATTAGCGTCATTATCATTATCGGATTGTTTAATTATAGTTTTGCTAATCATAGTTTTGCTTGTTTTGTTGCTGTAATTATTATAATTATTTTAAATTTATTGAGAAAGAGAAATGTAGAAAATATTACAAGAATAATTAGAAGAGCATTAGCAGAAATGCCTGTACCTGTAATTTACTTCTTTGTACATCTATTTTACTTCGTTCGGTTGCTTATAATATATCAGATATTTTTATCTGTTTTCATAAAAAGTAATGTATATGGTTTCATAAAAAGTATAAGTTGCATAAAAAGTATAATAATTATCAAACCTGATCTTAAATTTTATATCAATATCATCATGGGTATATTTATTATCTTGTTTGACCTTATAGTTAATTACTTTATAGAAGACAAGCTTAACAAACTCTTTAAAAAATAAGACATAAATCTAAAATTATCTAACATTGCAAAAAGAACATATTTAATTACTTTTATGATTATATCTATTCTTTTTCTTTTCTTTATTAGTCAAATCCCTTCAATATACCTGATATTATATCTCTTGGATGTGGGGGACAGCCCCTTATGAGGATGTGAGGTTCTATGTTTATGTCTTTTAGACCGCCTACTATTCCATAAGCGCCTTTGAAAAGAGCGCCATCTATGGAGCAATCGCCTATAGCTATTATAACTTTTGGGTTTGGGGTGTTTTGGATGGCATCTAAAAGTGGTTTGTACATGTTTCTTGTGATGGGACCTGTTATGGTTAGAGCGTCTGCATGTTTTGGCGAGGCTACAAATTTTATACCAAAGCGCTCTATATCGTAAAATACGTTTGATAAAGCTGTAAGCTCATACTCACAGGCGTTACAAGATCTACAGTCCACATGTCTTATGTTTAGACTACCTTTTAAGTGTTTTGGAAGTTTTTTATAGATGACGATGTTTTGTTCGTTGTAAGGGGTTATGTCTTCTGTTTTAATACCTTCTTTTAAAAAGCTTTTAAGTATATTAAGCATAATCCCACCTCATAGATCGTTCCCAGCGTAAGATAAATTTAGGCTTTTGTTTATAAGGGGAAAATCTGCTATTATATCCCCAAGCACCGCTTTTTGAATGATGGGCCAGTTGTGAAAAGATGGGTCTCTTATTTTCCATCTTGATATAAGACCGTGTTCTATCCTAAGAAAATGCGTGATGTTGCCCCTTTGACCTTCTTCGTATCCAAAGGCTTCTCCATCTTTTGGTTCTATATTTTTTGCTATATCTCCCAAAGGCATATTTTCTATGAAGGTTTTTATTATGTTAAAACTCTCTTCTATGTCGTTGAATCTCACTTTCACCCGGGCGCTTACATCTCCTTTCTCCAGTTTAAAGGCTTTTACTAAAGACCCGTAAAGATCTTTTTCCAAAATAGCCCTTGTGTCAAAAAATATGTTGCTTGCTTTTGCTACATAACCAAGTGCTGCGTGTTTTTTAGCAGTCTCATAAAATATCCTTCCTGTGGTATCTGTTCTTTCTAACACCGTTGATGAGTTTAAAAATAGTTTTTTATATTTTAAATACTCTTTTTCTAAAAGCCCCAAAACCTCTTTAATGGCGTTTGTATCAAGTTCTTTTGAGACTCCACCTATTTTTATGATGTTTCTATTAAATCTGTTGCCTGTAAGTGTTTCGTTTAGTCTCATCAGCATCTCTTTTAAAGCAAACACCTTTTGGGCTCCAAAAGAATAACCTATATCTTGGAATATAAAAGCAAAATCGTTTAGATTGCACATAAGTCTTTCAAGCTCTAACAGTATAGCCCTTATGTATCTTGCTTTTGGCGGTATATCTATATCGCATATTTTTTCCACTGCTTTTACAAAAGCCAAAGAATGAGCCACGCTGTGATCACCAGATATTCTTTCAGATAGTTTTAGGCCCTCTTCTGGGGTTTTGCCTTCTGAGAGCTTTTCTATGCCTTTGTGTTTGTAAAAATGCCTTATTTCAAGTTTTAGTATGGGCTCTCCTATCAACGTAAATCTAAAATGCCCCGGTTCTATGATACCAGCGTGTATTGGTCCTACAAGTATCTTAAAAGAACCTTCTGGGTCAAAATCTTCGTAAGGATAGGTCTTATATCCTTCGTATTTTATATTCATATTGGCATCTTTTCTTAGTGGGTGAAAATCCTTTGGATAGTTTTCTGGAAAAAGCATAAGGGGTCTTAAATTTGGATGGCCTTCTGGTATAAGACCAAACATATCATAGATTTCTCTTTCATACCAATCAAGCACAGGTATATCCATGTGAGGGAATGTATCTTTTGCATTTAGTTCTACAGTGTTTAGTTTTTTGCTTTTAATATCACAAAATAAATATCTTATTTTAAATACACCTTCTTTTTCTAAATCATCGCTGACAAACACCCCTAAAAACTGATGATCATCAGAGTGTAAAAGAGATTCTATATAGTGCTTCATCTTCTAACTCCTATCGTATAAACGGCGTTTTCCAATAAAGATTTTATATCGTTTGGTATGAAAAGCCCAAGACCCACAATCAAGATAACAAGTATCCCCATGGGTATAAGCATAAACATATGCTCTTTTTTCTGCTCAAACGTTGGTTCTCTTGTTAGCATACCAAAAAAGCTTTCTATAAAACCAAAAAAGATAAGAGAAAGGGCTAATAGCACCACTATCCCTTGCCATATAAAGCCTTCTTTAAACGCCGAGATAAGCGTAAGAAACTCTGAGATAAAGAGTAAAAACGGCGGAGCTCCTGTTATGGCAAAAACCCCAACGGCTAAAAACTTTGCTGTTATAGGAAGTATCTTAAATAAACCTCTTATGTCTTTGATGCTTTTAGTATGAAGATTTACCAATATAGAACCGCTTGACATAAACATAAGGGCTTTTGTTAAAGCGTGTGCTATAAGCCCCAGAAGACTTGCAAATATACCTTCAAAAGACCCAAGCCCCAAGCTAAAAGCCAATATACCCATATGCTCCATTGTAGAGTAAGCCAAGAGCCTTTTGTAATCCCTTGAACGGGGTATAAATATAGAAGCAAGCACAATACTAAAAAGCCCTATGTAAAGCATCGTATCGTAGGTAAATGCTCCAATTCCGGCTTTTGATTCTATGCTAAATATCCTTATTATCGTATAAAAAGAACAGCTCAAAAGCACCGAGGACATCAAGGCACTTATAGGTGTGGGAGCTTCGGAGTGAGCATCCGGTAGCCAAAAATGAAGGGGTGCCAAACCCATCTTTGTACCAAAACCAACCAACACGAAGACAAAGGCTATCTTAAGAAGGTTTTTGTCTATCTTATCTGCTATAGGCATTATATTTTGCCAGTCCAAAGAGTACAACCCACCACCGATAATATTTATAACCCCAAAGTATATGAGTATTATCCCAAAAAGAGCAAGGGCTATGCCAAGAGAACAAAGCATTATATACTTCCAAGAGGCTTCTACGGCTGTTTTATTTTTATAAAAGCTTATCAAAAACGTAGTGGATAGCGTAGTGGCTTCTATGCTTACCCACATGATACCCAAATTGCTTGTACTAACCAACAAAAGCATACTAAACATAAATGTGTTTATCCAAAGATAAAACTCTTTTATTTTTAATTCTTTTAGACTTTTCTCTTTTTCCAAATATCCAATACTGTATAAATATGTTAAAAACCCTACGGCACTTACAATACCTATTAGTACAATATTTAAACTATCTAAGGTGAAGTATGTCCCGTAGTAAGGACCGTTTGTTTTTAGGCTTTTAAAAAGATACAAAAATACAACCACATTTATAAACTGCAAGAACGCTTGAATATACTTATTTTTATTAAAATCCAAAAACGGTATAACAACTATTCCTATTAGCTCTGTTAATAAAAGAAGTGTAATCATTCTTTCAAATCCGACAATTTGGAAGTGTCTATGCTTTCAAGTGTGTCTTTGATATGGAATATGAGTATGCCTGCCATGATAGCACCTACAAACACATCGAAGAACACACCTATTTCCACTATGAGGGGCAAACCTTTTACCGTTGAAGTGGCCCCAAGTATTATGCCGTTTTCTAATGTAAGAAATCCTATTATCTGTATAAGGGCTTTTTTTCTGGCAAGCATAAGAAATATCCCAACAAAGATAATGGACAGCCCTATAGCTAAAACTTTTTGCATAGTGTCGTTGTCAGTACTACGATAAAATGTGTTGCTTGTGATACAAAAAGAGAATATCACTATAAATATACATATAAGCACAGAGTAGGTAAGATTTACAAAGGGTTTTACATTTTCGTCTTCTACTATTTTATCTGTTATCTTTTTCATCACAAATGGAATGAGTATGCCTTTTATTAAAAGCGTTAAAACTGCCGATAGTATAAGCTCATAATCAAAATAATAAAACACGCTCAAAAACATGGTGATGCTAAGGGCTATTGACTGGGCTGTATAGGTTTTTATGGCAAAATCAAGCCTATGGCTGGCAGTTTGAAGTATAGCAAAAAACAACGACAAAGCTGCCATAAACTCCACAAACTCGCTTAAACTAATGTTTAAATTCATAGCCCCTCCTTAAGCATAGTAAAGCACAAACCCCAGCGTTGCCAATGCAAAGGATATCATCAGAAGATCTGGTATCCTAAAAAACCTAAATTTCGCCACAGATAGCTCCACTAAGGCTATTGGTATAGAGAATATTATGACTTTTATGATATAAAATAATATATTATATAAAATAATATATTTAGAAGCATGTTTGAAGAGTATAAAAACGGTAAAAAGATATTGCTGGCTATGCTTATAAACAAAAGTAGTTTCATATAAGAACTAAGTTCAAATATGGCCAAGTATTTAACGCTTGCTTCCAATATCATCGCTTCGTGCACCATTGTAAGCTCTAAATGAGTTTCGGGATTGTCAAAGGGGATCCTTGCATTTTCTGCCATTGATACAAAAAACAAAGCCAAAAGGCTAAACACATAGGCTATGGGCACATTAAAAGAATGACTATGGGCTTTTACAAATATCTCGCTTATATTTGATGTACCGTACTCCAAAGAAAATGTAAACATAATCATCATAAGTGTGGGCTCTGCCAAAGAAGCTATCGTCATCTCCCTTGCAGAACCAAGCCCTCCAAAAGAAGACCCTTGGTCTAAACCGTAAAGTGCTATAAAAAACGTAGATAAACCAAGTACGTACATAAAGGCTATAACATCCCCTGTAAAAGACAAAAGCGTGTTTGGGCTAAAAATAGGAATAAAAGATGCGCTTATGATTGTAGCCAAAAGTACTACGATAGGAGCTATCTTTGATATAAAAGATGCGTCTTTTGATATTACGGGCTCTTTTCTAAAAAGCTTTATAAGGTCTTTGTAGGGTTGTAAAATAGATGGTCCTTTTTGACCTCTTAGATTTAATTTTATTTTATGTATAAAACCCTTTATAGCTGGAGCTAAGGCTATAAATATAACAATCTGTAAAATACCTATTACGATGTTACCCATATATCTTACTTACCCATATTAAGATTATCAGCGTTATAGCCATATAGAGTATGTATACGTGTATAATACCTGGTTGGATTTTATACTTTAATGTTTGGAGTTTGTTTAATAAGCTTTTAGCAATAAAACCGTAAATACCATCAAAGATATCTAACCCATCTTTGTATAGTTTGGAAGTGATTTTCTTTATAGGCTGAGAAAACCCTTCTGGGCTATACTGGGCTGATAGAGGTACATCCTCTTGTCCGCAGGCCCATGTTTTGTAATAAATAGAGTGCTTTGAGATGTATTTGTTTAGATATATACTTATCAAAAGCATGAAAACCATCAATATACCTATAAAAAACGGTGCTATAGAACCAAAGTTTTCAGGGGTTTTAATTTCAAATATCCCATTTACATGTATAGGTACTGGTATCAGGTTGTTTATCACATCTAATACAAAAACCGGCAAAACACCCACCAATAGGCAAGACAATGCCAATATGCCCATGGATATTAGACTCATGGTTTTTATATCTTCTTTGCGTTTTATATCTTTTCTTGGGTTTCCTACAAACGTCAGACCAAAGTATTTGACGGCGCTAAGCATGGCTATACCACCTGTAAGTGCCAAAAACGATGCAGATAAGGGCGATGCTATCCAAAGGTAATATCCTTTTACCTTCAAAGATAAAAGAAGGCTTTGATAAAGAAGCCACTCGCTTATAAAACCGTTAAAAGGAGGTAAAGCGACAAGGCTAAGCATCCCAACAAGGGTTATTGTACCGAGCTTAGGAGCGTATTTTATGGCCCCGCCAAGCTTTGCTATCTCCTGGGTATGGGCTCTTGCTATCAAAGACCCTGCACTCATAAACAAAAGGGATTTGAACAAAGAGTGATTTAATATATGAAACAACGAAGCCCCCAAAGCCAAAGCGTATAAATATTCTATATTTAGGCTTTTAAAAATCATAGCAAGTCCTATACCAGCGTATATAATCCCTATATTTTCCATAGAAGAATAAGCGAGCATAGCTTTTAGGCGGTTTTGGACAGATGCGTTTAGGATGCCAAATAGCATAGTGATAGTTCCAATTGTTAGTATTAAAAGCCCAAAACTTGCCGGATATTGTTTTATAAAATAAAACCAATACCTTATAAACATATAAACAGGTATTTTTATCATAAGTCCAGACATAAGGGCGGATACAAAAGAAGGTGCCACAGGATGGGCTTTTGGCAACCAATTGTGAAGCCCTATAATACCTGCTTTCATACCAAATCCAAGCACTGAAAATAAAAATATCCATGTGGTCCAAAAGGTGTTTAGCGATAAGTTTTGCCAATGATCAAAGCTCAAGGAGTTTGTATTTATATAAAATCCTACAAAACTAAGGAGTATAAAAGCTGTACCTATGTGTGTCATCACTATGTATATCAAAGATGCTTTATAATTTTCTTCTTTTTTAAAATCCCAAAGCACCAAGAAAAACGAGAGAATACTCATAACCTCCCAAAACAATAAAAATGTAAAAACGTTTGTACTGAGTAAGACCAATATCATAGATAGTATGAAAATGTTTTTTAACATGGTCATTAAAATTTTTTTATCGTAGTTCTCTTCTTCTATGTAATCCAAGGTGTATATGCTGTTTATTGCACTGTTAAAAGCCACAATACCTATAAAAAACAACGACAGTCTATCTACGTAAAATGAGTATGTTATGTACTTTATGGTTGTGTTTAAATGTATTATATAGTTATCACCTTTTATAAAAAGCGCTATACATCCTAAGAATATACCAATATAGAGAAGGCTAAAACCTACCTCCAAAAACTTTCATAAATCCTTACTAACTTTTTTATAAAAAAACACGGTGCTCTTATTATAGCATATTTTTTAGATTTATATCTTATTTCTTTTGTCAAATTTAAAAATAAGCCTCAGCAAGAAAATAATGCCGAGGCCCATTATAGCTATAAGCTTCTTCATAAAAGTATTTTATCAGTTACCGCATTCTTCGCAATAGCCTTTTTCTTTCATTATCTCGTCTAAAGGCATTAGATTATCGCTTTCAACGAGTTTGCCTTTGTTACTATTTTTTGGCTTCGAAGATGATGCACTGCTAACAGTTTTAGCTTGAGTGGTTTGGGAAAATGCCTCTACAATATGTTCCAAATCGTCCTCTGAGCTTTTGGATGCTGGTTTCTGCTCCTTAGCTTCTATCTGTGATGATTGCGGCTCTTTTATGTCCTCATGCACGTATTTTCCTTCGGTTTTTATCTTAGCTGGCATAAAGGCATAGTATGTGGCTTTTAGTCCGTATTTCCAGGCTTTTAGATATATTTCCATTATCTTTTGTGGATCTCTGGTGTTAAAGTAAAGGTTTCTTGATATGGAAGAATCAATCCATTTTTGAAGTACAGCTGCTTGTTTTATATAGACCTCGGTGTCTATTTCGTAGGCGGTTTTGTATATATCTTTTATCTCTTTAGGTATTTCTTTTATGTCCTGTATAGAGCC
>OFEH01000433.1_pt1 | contig 14002 bp, 7 predicted proteins | sample 1521031 | NCBI WGS metagenome assembly OFEH01 (sample SAMN05518350, study PRJEB24110) | hypersaline lake metagenome | isolation source: Grendel Spring, Yellowstone National Park, Wyoming, USA | place: USA:Grendel Spring, Yellowstone National Park, Wyoming, USA | collected 2011-11-16
CAACGTGCCTGCAGTAGCACCGGGCGTGATAGCCGTCGGTGCGTGGGATCCGTGGCTCCACGAGGTCGCGTTCTTCTCATCCGCAGGGCCCGCACCGAACGGCAAAATCAAGCCTGACTTCGTCGCACCTGGCGTTTGGGTAACCAGCGACATACCCACCACCGTGGTGTCCGTGATGCAGGAGTGGGCGTTGGAGAACATGCCGCAGCTCATTAAGCAGCCGGGCTACATGATGGATTGCGGTACGTCATTCGCCACGCCATACGTCGCCGCGATGGCGGTCAAGGCAATACAGTACTACTACGACACCTACCACAGCTACCCAACACCACAGCAGGTAAAGGACATACTCATCCAATGGAGCACCCCAATCAACGCTGCTGGCAAGGACATATTCACAGGGTACGGCCTAGTGGTAGGCCCACACTAACACAACCACACAAGTCACGCGCTCGACCGAACCAAAATACTTATTAAACCAATTAACCTAGTTACCCCAGTATGGTTAGTCATATACTAAGCAGGCACGTAAAACCACGCGCCGAGGAACTCCTAAGTGGTGGCGTGCTAGATCTAAGGAGGGACTTTAATGACTACTACATAAACGGGAGAGAAGTAGATTTTAAGTCGTTTGAGTTGGCTCAGGACGCGATTGACTCGTACCTGAGCGAGTATTGCGAGAAGGTGGATGAGTATGAGTACAGCATCGGTGAGGAAATGCCGCGTGCCGTGGAGCTGTACAACTGCCCAATCGGTAAGGTAGGCGTGTCCAAGGCGAGTGCCGAGCACTACGACATATTCGTAACTTATGTGGGGAACGATGCATGGAAAAAGGCAAAGGAGGATGCCCTGTACGAGCTACGCAGCGAGCTGAGACATGTAAGGAGGGGTAGCGAGTGGTACACACGCTTCCAGGAGGATATCGAAAACATTGAGAAAATGCCCGAGTAACGCGCCAATCAAAGCACCAACCACATTTTAAAACACAATCCTTATAAACTACTTAATACAGTTATTTCCCCGATGGAGACCACTCCTAAGGAGAGAAAGAGATCAAACATTGAGCAACTCCTAAGGCACGGTGGGTTTGTACTAAGGAGAGACTTCCGTGAGTATGAATTAAACGGTAAGGAAATCAGTGACGAAGAATACGAAGACACTTGGAATGAACTTCTTTCCTACTTGGATGAGGATTGCGAGAGAGTTGAGGAGATTAGTTACGAACCTTTTGAGGAACAACCGAGGGTTGTGGGACTATATGAGTGTCCCGTAGGCAAGGTTGGTGTGTTTTCGGCTCATGGTGACGGTTTCGACGTGTTTCGCGTGTATGTTGGCGATAAGGCATGGAAGCATGCGAAGAGTGTCGCTATTGATGATATAGAATCCACAATTGAGCTCTTGCAAGGAATCGAAGGTACAGAAGAAATAGAGGAAGAACTTAGAAACACCCTTGAAAACGTAAAGGACATGCCTGAGTAACAATAAGCAGCGGATCAAAAACTTATTAAGTCTGTGTTGTCTTGTTTTTTGATGGCAAAGCAAAGACAAAGGGCGAGTATCGAGCAGCTCCTGAGTACTGGTTTCGTTGAACTACTAACGCCAGCTACCCAAGGGGCTTACCTGGTAAATAGTGACGAGAACTTTAACAACACAGTCAGTAAGGCGGAGTATGAGGAGTACCGCAGGGAACTCGAGGACTACTTGAGAAGGAATTGCACGGTTGTTGATAAGTACGAGTACGATATTCCTGACGTGGAACGCGGTGCCGTGGAGCTGTACAATTGTCCCGTTGGTAAGGTGGGCGTGTACAAGGTCGCTGGTTACGGCAGTAGTGAGTATGATTACGAGGTGTACGTCGGCAAAAACGCGTGGTTAGACGCGGAGACCTTCGCAATGGAGTCACTAAAGAAGGAGATTGAGTCAGGCGACCTCTGGTCGAAGAGGGATCAAGCCATGAGGATAATCAAGGACATAAAGCACATGCCCGACTAAATGCAACATACACATCGTGTTCAAAATACTTATTAATAACATGTATATTTTAATCCTTGGTGGCGAATCAAAAACAAAGACGTAGTGCGACCCGTTGGGTCACACTCAAGGAATTGATGGAAAAACAAAAGCAAACTGAGGGGGGCGTCAAGGAAAAACCAAACATTATCGAGCGTCTACAGCATGGCTATGGCTTTTCATTGAAGAAGGATTGCTGCACGTATTACTTCAATGATGAAAGGATAAGTAGGGAGACGTACAGGGAACTCCGTAAGGAGCTTAATGATTACTTGAAAAAGAATTGTAAGTTGGTTGATATGAACACGTTTTATTTCAACGATGAGGAGGAGGTCGGGGTGGAGTTATACAATTGCCCCGTTGGTAAGGTAGGCGTGCTTAGGCACGGCGATTTTGCCAATGTCGAGTATGAGTATGATGTAGAGGTCGGCGATAGAGCATGGTTTTTCGTTAAAGATGACGCCTACGAGATACTCGAGGACTGGCGTGATATCGCAGAGGAAGAGCCTTACTACAACGTGGATCCCGACGAGATCGAGCAAGACATAAGGAAATTAATGAGCATGCCCGAGTAATGCGTCGTTTCATATCTACATGCGTTAAAACGCAATCCTTATAAATCACATAGGATGTGTATATTCTTGATGGCAACCGTATCTAAAGAGAAGGCGTCGTCAAACATCGTGGAGCTTCTGAAGGGTGGTTTGGGCTTGGAAAAGGACGTGGATGAACATGAATACGAACTAAATGGCAAAAAGATCAGTGCTGAGGAGTACGAAAGGACCCGTAACGAGCTCTTCACGTACCTGGACAAGAATTGTGAAGTACAAGATAGGTATGATTACATGGTCAATCATGAAGTGATCCTGTACAACTGCCCCATAGGCAAGGTGGGCGTGTACAAGGCGAGTAGGTCTGATGGTAAGTACGAGGTAATATATGCAGAAGCGAGTGAAACCGCGTGGGCGGATGTCAAGGATGAAGCGATTATGGACATATGGCATAGGCTCAATGAGATAGTGTGGCCTGCCGAAGGTAATGAGGAAGAGCTTAACCAACTTATGGAAGATTTGTACCGCATAGCAGAATTACCTAATTAAACAGGCACCAGGCACGTGTTGATTTAAAACTCATCAATTATTAATTAGGATCACATGCTTGTTTGCGGACACAAAATTTATAAATAAGGATGTGTTGATTTGGTTGATGAAGGACGTACTATTTAAATCCATGATGGCCGCGTTAATAGTGGCGATGATGGTGGCTGGTGCAGTGATGGCTCAAAGCACGGTGTCCGTTTCAGTCACAGTGATAGGGCCGAACAACACGGCCGTTGCTAACGCGGTCGTCCAGGCATGGCAGTCAAACAGCGTTGTTGCACAGGGTACAACGAGCAGCAGCGGTACTGTGACCCTCAATATACCCAACGCCACGACAACGTTCTGGGTATCACTCGGCAACGGCGAGTACATCCTGGAGACAGTCACCACAATAACCAGCTCCATAACGCTGAACGCAAGCTCCTACTTCCCAGCGACTCTCGCCACCAACACCACGTACTCAATACCAGTCACAATAACCGACAACAACAACTCAATAACTGCATATACAAACGCTACTGTGTACTCGACAGACAGCGGGGTAACCATTACCTACCCCAACCAAACAACCGTGAACCTCTTCACAGTGCTTAAGTTCGTGAACATGACGGTGAACGGCACACCGCAGACAGGCAACTCAGTTACTGTGTCATTCACAGGCCCGCTAACGATCATTGGTTACTACGCAGTATCGACAATGACATTGCTAGGCATACCACTCAACACAACCACACTCATCATAATAATCGCGATAGTCGCGGTGCTGCTAGGCATCATGGTTATGTACGCCCACAAGTCAAGCACTAAGAAGATAGCGAGGGCCAAGTCGACAACGTGGGTGTAACCAAGCGAACAATTAAACAATAATAATTAAAACTTTAAATATAAACCACTTCTATTTTTCTCCTTGATGATAAATAACAAACCCGCGATAAGGAAGGCGTCGATACTCATAGCCATGGCGGTCGTGTTATCAATACTCATGGTGAGCATATACGCATCACCAACACAACAACCCGCCCAACCCATGCAGCCCCAAGGCGGCGACCCGCAGGTGTTCGGCATCGCAACCCCAGGTGGCTTGGCACCCGTCGCCAACATTTGGATATACGCACCGTACAAAATCGGCATGAGCTACTACGTAACACCGAGCGGTGCGATCCTCGCATGCACCTCGCCCGGCGTTGTGGTCTCCTCAATGCCGCAGGGATCCGCAATAGCCAGTGGTGCAGGTACCTGTGTCATACTTAGTTATGCCAATGGGACTGTGAACATGGTGAGTGCGGTAACGATCAGCGGCAACAACCAGGTCGTGTATGGATCCTTCACACCACCAACGCCGCCTAACGGCACCAACATAGCCATCTCGGCACTCGGCGACACCTACGCCGATTGGGCGGTGAACAGCTCGGTAGTGTCACTATACACAATAGGCGGTGCATTCATTGGTAACGTAACACTACCAATAACTGTCTACACATACGTCGGCACAGGGTACCTACAGGGGAGTAACACAACCACGGATTACTTCGTGTTCAGCGACCAAAGTGGAGACATATATGCAGTAAGCGTTACGAGGAACGCCACGGGCCAGTACACGTACTCATACACGGCAGTATCAACATTCAGCGGGATCACCAGCAGTAAATTACTTGCCCAATACGCCACAAACGGCACCACGTACCAAGCACTGGCGTACGGGAGCGAAATATACCAACTCGAGTTTGCCTTTTCAACAAACACGCTCACATACAGCATTATTGCTTCGGCACCAGCCACAATAACGGCAGTCGGCAGCTTCTACGCAACGCCGCCGAACACTGTTACGTGGCTTGAGGCTGACACACCATACGTGTGGGTGACGTATGGGAATGGGACGTACATAGTCATTAATTACGTAAACGAGACAGTAACGGCGACTTACGCAGCGAACAACCCATACATAACAGGGCCCACGGCCGGGCCGTTTTACTTCTTCGAGAGTGGCAACGCCACCTATGGCTTCGATGGTTACGACATACTTGGTCTCGCGGTTATATACCCATGGTTGGGCATTAACTTCACGTTGAGTATATACGGCACGTCAAACATGGCGGCACTGAGCGGTTACAACTTCAGCCAGGGGTTGTGTAGTGCGTGGTTCACGGGCATTGGCATAAACGCAACGCTCGCCGAGGTGTATAGTGCAGCGATCAACAACCCATTCGAGCTGGGGCTAACCCAGTCATCACTTAGCGACTTCACTTCGGGTATTAATTGGGTGACTACCTCGATAGTGAGTGGTAACGGCACGTTCACGCTCGTGCCAATCAACAACACGCCGATGCTGGCTGCCGTGTCCAGGTACACGTTCTCCTGGAGCACCGGCCCACTCAACACCGCACCCGCGGTTATAGACTTCATGCAGAGCTACGGCTTCCTACTACCGCAGGGAATACCGCTTGTGCCCAGCGTCGCCAACGCCACGTACTACGCAAACCAATCACTCGCCATGGATCTCAAGGTAAATGCAATACCGTACATAGTGATGTCGGCGAAGACGAAAGTCACGAACGAGCCGATAGCCACGGCACTCGAGATCATAAACCCAGTGCCGGTGGAATTAATACAACAAGTGGCGGCGTCGATAGGCGGCACAACCGCACTCAACGAGCTATACACACAGGGCTACGCCGTGGTGTACACATCAAGCGGCCCAGTCATTTTCCTCTACGACAAGGACACAGGCTCCACGGCGATGATCATACTCACCTACGCCACAGTGACGCAGGAAAACCTAACCCAGTCAGTGTATAACTCACTCACTTCAAACAGTGCGTACATGTCGTACATGACGGCTGCGGCGTTGGTGTCGTACCAAGCATCGGCAGAAGACGAAGCACTCGCCTTCCTACAAAACCTAGATGCTAAGTACGGCAGTGCTGCGTCGTCAGTAAGCGGCTTTGACGCAGCGTTCAACGCGTTTGAAGATGGCTCGGAGGTGCTTACCGTCGCTGAAGCGGATGCGTTGATCGAGGGCATTTACAACATGCTTGTGAAGGCGTATAACACCGAGTTTATAACCCTGCGTGTAGGCACAGTGCCTATACTCGAATACAACAATAGAGTCTTAGAGACAACACTAACAGTTATGAAAGATGCCGCAGAGAACATTATTGCAAAGTCTGCAACGAACGGCATGGTGGATAGGGATTTGGTTATTAACTTAATCAACGTTTTCAAGGAAGCCGACGGTGGTGTCGCGTTACAACCAGTATCATTTATATCACAAGCCGAGTGGAGCAGTTTGTATAGTAGGTACAGCAGCGCGTATAATAAATTGTACGATATGTACCAGAGCATAAAGGCCGCCGCCAGTGCGGCACAGGCAGCACAGGAAGCAACGCAAGGTATAGAGCAATACATAGTGAAAACCGAGGTACAGCAGGAAACACAGGCAGTCGCTCAAAGCATTGCCGATAATGTCGCCGCCGAAGCCAAAGCAACTGGTGTTACGTTGAAGGCAGGCGAGGAGATACCAGAAGTCGTTGCGGCCGAGAGCCCAGGCATACTGAAGACCACGGCGTCGGTTGCAGGTAAGGCTGTGGCTTACGCCGGCTTGTTTGTGTTGACTGCCGACGCTGTATATGCATTCTTGGCCGCCTGGATGGCTGGCATGCCGTACAACTGGCAAAACATACTCGGGCTAATGAGCACAACCGCGTCAGTCGCCAGGGAGTACCTCGTGCCCGTCGTCATACTCGGCAACGGGCCAACCCTATCACAATCAACAAACCTACTCTTCGTCACACCAACAATACCAAACGCACTCTATCAGAGTTATACATATTATTACCCAAACGGTTTAGCGTTTACTTACAATGCACCTGCACTACCTCACATACTCGCTTACCTACTGAGCAGCAGCTCAACCGCCCAATACATATTGAACCAGGTATACTCGCTGGGTACGTATGGGCAGCAGGGCGTCAGTGTCTCATTCGTACCAGTCAGCACAGGCATACTTTCCGCGAGCAACGGTGTGTGGGACATAGACATGGGCAGGTTAGCCAAAGTCCTCGCGATAGACGGCTACAACGTGAGCCAATACAACGTGGTCGGCTTCGAATTCTTCGCACTGGACGGTGAAGGCGTAGCACCAGGCTTCATATCCGCGATAAGCGGTTACAGCGGCACTGTGACGGTAGACCAAGCCCTCCTGCTGGGCTCGCTCGACATCGCCATACCACCCACGAACTACACAAGCGGTCCCGCAATAGCTGGTTTGCTGCAGAACCTAAAGATCTACGTTGGCAACTCGTCGTACCCATTCTACGTGGTTAGTTACGGCCCCAACTGGGCGTATGCCGTTGCTAATGTGCCGCCGGTGCCAGACAGCCCGCCAATGCCGTTCTTCGGCAGGAACGTCATTGTGGATGGTTTGTGGAACGTGACGGGCTACTACCAGTGCTTCGGCATCGCTGGTTACTACAACGGGACGCCGGTTGCGGTCTTCGCTGCACCGCAGACGCCGAGTGACGTGTACGGCATACCGCTCGCCAACGACATCATTGCCTGGAACTACACATTGAACGGCTTCCCAACGCCGATCATGTACATATTCAGAGCAGAGACCTGGCACACAGCAAGTGCCGCTGGGTTCCTGTACATAACTCCGAACATCACCTCGCTAATCTCGAGGTGGGCGCTTAACTTCCAGTTCATGAATGTGATGAAGCAAGTCGAGGTGAACGGGACGTATTACTACGTGCCCGTGAACTCAAGCGTGCTCAGCGACATAGACCCACTCGCCACGGGCAGGCTGTGGAGCGATAAGGTGCTCGTGTTCATGGCGGGCGTGACGTTCCCACCAACAATAATGCTCGGCACAATAACTTTCAACGGCACATCACCGACAAACGAGGCACCGACGCAGGCGGGATTGTGGGTGTTCAGTACGGTTTGGCAGAACGCAACGATCGCGTACAACGGTTATGCATACATACTCGGCAGCAACGGTACAAAGCACGTGCTCGGCACAATGCCGACATCAACAATAACCAGCGAATTCCCGCCAAAGCCCATCATCTACTACGTACCAATTGGCTCATTCGTTGATTACATATACAACGAAATACCACCAGGCACCTACGTGACGCTCACGATGTATGACTGGGTAGTGCACGCACAGTACCTGGCAATACCGCAGTTAGCCAACGGCACTGGGAGCACCGTGTTCTATAAACCACTCACTAACGTTACGTGTACCGCCTACGCATTTGTGTATAACTCCACCAGCACAACGCCGATTAGTGGTGCGAATGTGACTATGCAGTACGGTGCCTACGTGTACACGGCACTGACTAACTCGAGCGGCTACGCCACATTCACCAACGTGACGCCCACGACGTACATATTCACAGCAACCGCGCCAGGCTACCAACCAAACACGGTGACTGCGTCTGTCACGTGCCCGTACACAATAGTGAATATACCGCTCACGGCGAACACGACATCGACGACGCCACCCATCCAGTACCCCAACGGCACGGTTGGCTACTCAATAACCGTGTACACGTACTACGAGAACGGGCAACCAGCGGCGAACGCCGAGGTGCAGGTGTACAATGGGACGCAGTTGATCGCCAGCGGGGTGACTGACGTACAGGGAGAATACGTATTCACGGGCATACCCGCCGGCACATACACAGTGACAGCAACGCTGAGCGGTTACACGCTGAGTAAGACCGTTACCCTGCCCCCGAGTGCAACCGTCACATTCACATTCCCATTCCTGCCCAACGCCACCGTCAGCACGTACGTGGCAGTAACTGTGGAGGGCATAAACGCAATAAACAAATCGGGCGTCTACCCATTCACGATTACATTCCTCGACGCAAGCAACAACACGCAGGTGCAGTACACAATCAACCAACCAACAACCCTACTATTCAGCTTCGGGCACAAGATTTACTACAACGTAACGAGCTGGCCGAGCGGTTACACGCCACTGAGTAATGGTGGTTCATTCACGGCGATACAGAACGGCACGTTACTGATAGAGTTCGTGCCATCGAGCATGCTCGTCAAGCCCAACTGGACTGTAACCGTCGTGGTGCTTGACAATAACAACAACCCAATACAGGGCGCCAACGTCACGGTTACCGAACTACCGCAAAACATCACAATAAGCGGCGTCACGGGCAGCAACGGCGAGTTCCAGTTCATGGTGCCCAACGGCACGACAATCCAACTAACAGTCACGTACTACCAGGTATCATTCAGCGGTACCTACCTAATCACGAGTAATACCCAAATAATAGTCCACTTGAATATAACTAGGGTTTACCTGCCGCCCGGGCCGCTTGGGTCGTTAGTGGTGACGCTAATCCAGTTACCAAGCAACACCCTGCTCAACGTGACGGGTGCGTCGGTACTGCTCCAGAACCCAACGAGTGGGCAGGTTTACGCCAGTAACGAAACGATCAACGGCGTGGCGGTGCTGCCCGTCGCCTTGTTTAATTACTACAATGTGAGTGCTAGTTATGACTCGTACACGCAGGTCGGCACGAAGACCATATACCCAATATTCAGCGTTAATTACTACAACGCGTACATGGTTTCGCCCAACTGCACCGTGTACAGTAGCCCGCAGTACATTGGTAACAACACGTTATTCCCACCGCTGCTCTGCAACGGCACGGTTTATGTACCACTAACGTTCTACGCAACGTACCTGGACGGAGTGCCGTTCCAGGGATTAGCAATCACGAGTAACAGCACCACGTTGGAGACTGACGTCACTGGGTTGGCCACGGTTTACTACCCAGTGGGGGTTGTGACTAACAACACCGCGGTGTACAACGGCACTGTGTACTACAGCTCGGTGTACACGATATACAACGGCACGTTAGTACTCATAACAATGCCGCTCTACTCACCGATCTATAAGCCGTACGTGGAGTTCACAGGGCTAACACTAGTAAGCCCAGGCATAGCCTTCAACGGGCACACATCGTTTAACTTCACACTAATACCCGAGTTCCTGACGAACACGCCGCAGGTAATCACTGTGAACTACACGGTGTACATGGACGGAGAACCAATCGAGTCATTCCTAACAAACTACACACTAAGCAACGGCGTGAACATGTTCTACACAGAATTCACAGTCCCACCATTCCTCGGCAACCACACATTCATAGTCAAAGGCACGATCATTTACGCCAACACCACAATAATCGCACCAACACAGTGGAGCAACCCCGTGTTTGCCGTCGGTTACGTAGAGGTGGGGTTATTCATATACCCAGTGTTCGTAAGCACCAAGGCATACCCATACCTCCTGCCCGAGGACGCCGTGGCGTTTGACACCACAGTGACAACACCAACACCACTCAACCTAACGGCAAACATCATCGTGTTCATCAACTACACAAAACCGTGGGGTGTAACCACGACATACGAATCATTCGAAAACACAGTATCACTACTTAACGCAACGAGCACGTTCAGGACGCCAAATGTTTCCGTGCCGTGGGGCAGGTACCTACTCGCCAACGCCCTGCCGCTAAACAACGAGTTAGTGAACGCGTTTGGCAACAACTCGGCATTGAGCCTCGAGATCTACCCAGAGGTTAAGGTAATCAGCGTAAAGGCACCGCCCGCACTGACCTTCTTCGGGAACGGCACCGCGGCGATAACAATAACTGTGGAGACGAACATATACAACGGCCCACTCGCCTTCAACGCGGTTGCACAGAACAAGTCAACGCTTGTGGCGATAACAGCTAATGAGGAAACAACGCAGTACACAGTAACAATCACGGTGCCCGTCTCGGTACCATGGTACTCACTAGGCACGAGCGTGCCCGTCGAGATAAAGAACCTGGAGTCAGTGTACTACAACCCACCGTGGGGCGGCGTGGCACTTAGCGTGAACGTGTACTCACTAGGGCTCGTCCTCATACTCGCCGCAGTACTGGCGGTACTGATCGCGATGGTACTGATGAGCAGGACATCGCACAAGAAGAAGGTGATTAGGACGTACGAGCCGTACTGGGTGTAACTACTACTGAATAAAAGTAATTAATTAAACTTTAAAAACAATTAATTTCATTATTTACTTGCTATGAAAACGTGGAAACTAGCCCTACTCGCGGTGGCGATCTCAATAGCCGCATTAGGCGTTGCCGCCTATGCACAACAAACCGTTTATGCGAACGGTTCATACGTCGTTTTACTACCAAACACGACAATGAGTTCACTCCTCGAGTGGCTCCTGAACCAAACAAACGCCCCAGTCCCGCAGAGCGGCATATTGATACCAGTGAGTGATTTGCCGAACGTGACGGCGGTCACGGGCTACACGACGTGGTACGTGTACATGAACCTGAACTACACGTACATAACGGCCAATTGGGTGGCGAGCAACATGCCGAGTAACGTAACGGCAACGTACACACCGAGCAACGCCACGCTGGAGTTCACAGTGCCGTCAGGCGTAACCGCGACCAACGCCGAAGCCACAGTCAACTTCACGCTGGGGCCGTGGAACTACATAATACCGAACTCCGTGTACGGCTATGAGGAGAACTACGGAACATACCCAGTCCTGTGGCTGCCGCTGACGATCTGGGACAACGTGGGTACCTACAACTTCACAATCACAGCATTCATGACTTTCCCAAACGGCACGACCGAGCAGGTACCCGTGATAATACCGAGTGCGTACCCCGCCGACATACAGATTTTCCTAAACCCGTGGAACAATAGTTATGACTACTACGTATTCACGTACCAAAACGCCGTGAAGCTCAACACGACAGACGGCGTGCTCGTCACAGAAACAACGTCATACGTCGACGTGGGCATACCAATAGGCGCACTGCTCTATAGCGAGGTGCCCGTGAACATAACCCTGGAAGTCACCGCGTTCTACAACGCAACAACCAGCGGAACCATGGGGGTGAGTCTCTACATGCCCGTCACAAGTATCAAAGCAGGCACCTACACCTACTACTACACCTCGGAGTCGAACTACGCATACATCGCCGACACAGACGCGGGCTTCGATTATTACGACGTAACATCGCCACTATACCTACCCAACTTCACGTGCTACTTCAACATCGTGCAGCAATTATTCGAGTGCTATGAGGGCAACTACTTCGTGCCAGTGGCGTTCAGTGGCGGGCTACTCACGGGGAACTTCTCAGGCAGTAGTGGCTTGTACCCACTGTTTATTGAGTACCCGTATTACTTCTACAGGTTCGGCAATGCGTACTACTACGTATTGTACCCCAACGGGTCGATCACGTGGATATTCGGCAACATCGGCGGCTACAACAGTTGGCAGCAGACCGCGCCCGCGTACGTGAGCACAGCCGTGGGTTACAGGCTCGTGGAAGCCGTCGGCGTGTACTGGAGCTACCCAAGCGTGCCGAACTACCAGTGGCAGGCAATGTACACGGAGCTCTCGTACATGTGGTGGCCAAGCGGCCCCAGCGGGCTTTTCACAAATACTACAATGGGCACGCTGTTCTACGGCAACTACACGCAGTCCGACCTAGCCAACAGGCTAACGTTCAGCGTAACCGCGCCGGTATACAACATGTCCTTGACTGAGGTGAGCGTTGGCGGCTACACGTTCTGGGCAAACGCCGTAAACATTAGCGGGAGCGGCTCCATAACGCTCGGGAACAACCTAACCAGCGGTTACTCCCTGGTCGTCGTGCTGAACCCATCGACGCTCGACATCATAAGCACGTACAAGGTACCCGCGGGGAGCAGCGTGTCAATTAACCTCAGTTCTGGTAATTACCTAGTAATTAATATGATACCGACGCAGTACAACGCCACGGAAGCAAGCATTCTAAACCTAACGCAGAACCCGCAGTACTACCCATTCGCGTGGAGCTTCGACCCGGCGGCACAGGTCTACTACATATCAGTGTCGCAAGTCACGCAGAACGCAACCATTAACCTAAACGCAACCGCATACCCACTCCTACTCAACGTAACCGTCTACGCACCAAGCGGTGCGGTGAACTCGAGCACTGTGAACATGACTGGGCCGACGCAGTTGGTCGTGCCGCAGTACAGCAACGTGACCATCAACGTGGTCTCAATACCACCAGGTTACAACCTGAACTACACACAATGGTCTGTGAATTTCACAAGCGTGACGGGCACAGTGAACTACACATACTACCTACTGCCGATCATCCCAATAAACGTGACGTTCTTATCCCTATGCCCAAGCTACACACTGACGATATTCAACACGTTCAACGGCACAACATCGACCCTGCAGCTTGGCTTCAACAACACGGTGGTGCTTTACTACAACATGACAGACACATACAGCGTAATCAATTACTCAAGCATATGCAAAGTAGTTGGTGTCTTGAGTGGAGAAGTCACGCCGCTGTTCAATGGGCAATTCGTGGTTATACCGCTTGCGAACCCCAACGCAATGGTCGTGCCTTGGTACGGCTACTCAATACCACAGCAATACCTCAATGAACTACTCAGTGCACCACTCAGCTCACAACTACTCATACTCCCGCCACCGCCGAGGACAGTGGATTACTACCGTGCAATACCGATAGTGCCGCTTCCATGGAGTAACGCGGCGGGCTTCATAAATGCGGACATGGGCAATTACTTCAACGGATACGTAAATACACCTAACGGCGTGGTCTACATCAACAACTCGGCATCCGAAGGCTTGTACCTATACCCAAACATGTATAACGCGTTGTTTAGTATAATTGGTTCAACAAATTGTTTGTTTATATTCGGTCACGAATATTGCCAAATACCTCCATTCTCCCCCGAATATTATGTACTGGGTGGCAGTCCCTTATATGACGAAGCGATGTGGCCATATAGTGCACCGAATAGCGCCT
>OFEH01000434.1_pt1 | contig 14000 bp, 16 predicted proteins | sample 1521031 | NCBI WGS metagenome assembly OFEH01 (sample SAMN05518350, study PRJEB24110) | hypersaline lake metagenome | isolation source: Grendel Spring, Yellowstone National Park, Wyoming, USA | place: USA:Grendel Spring, Yellowstone National Park, Wyoming, USA | collected 2011-11-16
CTGGGGCTCAACCAGTATAAACCAACCGGTGCTTGAGTTAGTCCCAGCCCAATACAATTCAGCCGGTGCCATGTTCTGGAGCGAGGCCTACAGTGGAGGCCCGGTGAAGATAACAATCATCGGCACATACTCAAGCGGTTCATCACCAGTTGCCGATGGTTTCGTAATATACCTATTCCTAAACCCAACAACGTGGGGCGTAAGCCCGAAGTACAACTACTCAATACCTTACACCTCAACGGTTGGGAATGGATGGGCGTATAGTGGGTACCCATCGCCTCTGGAGGGTGATAATATTCTGCCCCAGAGCTCAACACCGTACATAGTGGTTCAGTGGGACCCAGTCTGGCAGTTCTTTGCGTATATCCCGCGTGGCGCTACTGGTCAGTGGAACGTGTGGATTGTGAATAACACAAACGGTAATAACCCAAGCATTGGTCCAAGCCCATCGCCAAACCTTGGTAGTGGCTATGCTGGTTGGGATGGTATTGGCACGGGTGCCTTCCAGCCTAATCCTGGTGATCGTATTAATGTAGCCGTGACATATGACCCAAGCACTAACACGCTCACCGGCATCGCCATGGATCTAAACACTGGGAAATCGGCAAACTTCACACTGAACTTAGGCAATTACTACACACCACCGGGTAGTGGGTCTTACGTGTTCGACGTAGAAGGAATTACAGGTGAGTTCTATGCTAATTGGGCTTTGTTGTATGTGGCGATGACGACTAGTATAAAGCCGACACCCAGTGCATTACCCACCTGGGTTGCGGCTGCGGTTGCGGTGATTGTGGTGGTAGTGTTGATTATTGCATTATTGATGAGTAGGCGTGGTAGTCGGTAGGGCGGTGAAGAAGGCATATTAAGCACGTTTAAGGCATTCAGCCTCATGCCTGTTTCGCTAATATGCCTGAGGGCTTAGGCACATTGGCGATTATCATTAACCTAGCCAGCGGTTAAGCCGTGAAGGATACTCTGCCTGGGCGTTACTGGGTTAGGGTTAAGACTAATGATGAGTTACTCTTCATCGGCAGGTCCTTCATAGTGTGTCGTACCCAGGCTAATTAACACCCTTACCCACAAGCCATCGTGGATATTACAAACCTACTCAACCTCCCATACGGCATTGGCATTACCATAGCCCTTGCCGAGTTGGCATGGGGCTTCATCAAGTACTACACTGCTCCTACGCCAAGCCAGAGGAGGAAGGCTTTGGACGAGTTTTATGGTGTAGTACTTGGTGCAGTCTTAACGGCTGTTGTAGCCTACTACATGAGTGTTGGGCCGAGTATTGGGGCATCTATTGCTGAGGCAATGGGTGTTAGTGTGCCCAGCATACCATTACCTGATATTTATAGTGTAATGTATGGGGATTTTAATGCAGTACTGAGCCAGTACATTGCTGGGCAGGTGTTGAGCTTCGCCTTCAGCGTTGCTGGAGCCATTTTAGGAGCCACTGAGGGTGCTTAAGCCCGTTGGCGCACTGCTTGGTAGTTTAGCCGACTTCTTTGATGCAGTAATGGCACCGTATAATAGGGCATTAATCGCCACAATGATGAATACCATAGCCCTAGCCGCACTTGGCCAAGTAATGGACTACATGTACAATTACGGTATTGGAAGCCTCTCAGTGGCGTTACTACTCCCTTCAAGGACTAGGCGTATTGGGGCTTGGCTCTCAAGCTTCATCCTAGTCTTCAGCATCCTACTACCAATGGTGGTTGGGTATCAGCATGCCCTAGTCTTCAACTACGGGAATGTTTTAACAATGTGGGAGGCTACGATTGAGCAGCATTGTAGTAATAACCCAGTCATCCAGTCTGGGATTAATGCGATTATTAGCGGTGCCCCAAGTTGGCTTCAGAATGCCCTAAGGATTCTTGTGGATGTTGCCTGTGGTGTCGCCTCACTACCGTGGCTGATAAAGAATACAGCCACCCTGGTGAGCACTGGCACCTTCAACCTGCTGGTGGGTGACATTATCATTGACATTGTAATGGGCATTGGGTTCGCTATTACAGCATGGTTAGCTGACCTGATTGATGCCGGTGCGAGAGCATTATTCGAGGTTAGGCGCCTGTGATGAACCATGAACTACGCTAACATACTTTGGAGTGCTGTGGCAAGTGGGGTGGGTTTCTTTGCAGTGTACATAGCCTACCTAGTAATCGTGAAGGGTAGGCTTAGAGGCATGAACATTACACGTGAGTTATACAGTGCGGTTGGGGCTTTTACAGCATTCATAGTAATGATGGCTCTCTTAACACCACTATTAAGCAACCTACCAAGCCTAGCCACACCACCGTCAGGAGGCCAAGTACTGGCTCAGTATGATATTACAGCCGCAATACTAAGTGCTGTTAAGATGATTGTGGCATTAATACTCCTACCAGCCGAGGAGTTTGGCACATACTACTCACTATCAGGCATTATTAACAGTGTCATTGGCTTCATTGGTGGTTTAGCCTACCTCGCAGTAATGGTAATTGCCCTATACAAGGCGTTATTAGCATTATTCCCATGGGCGCCACTCTTCATAAGCCTAGCCCTACTGAGGCCCAACAGGCCTGGTAGCATCGTGTTAATGGGGATTGGTGTAATGGCACTGGTGGCCACACCACTCGTGGGGCGGGTTTCAAGCCTACTCTACAGTATTACCGTGGGCACAATACACTCACTATACCCACCATGCCTAGGCATTAAACTACTTGGCATAGCCTACTTTGGGCCTTCTCCAGCCTTGGTTGCGATGAGTCAAGGTGTCTTCATGACTAATGGTACTGGTTACATTCCAGTTTGGGCATGTGAGGAGCCTAGTGTTAGCCAGGTTGCCTGGGATTGGTTAGTGTTAAACTACACCTACGCTATGAGGCCAGTTGGCTTCAGCCTCCTTAACCCATTCCTGAAGGGGACTTTAGTAATCAACGCACACCTACCCTTCACCACAGTGGGCATTGAGAATTCAAGTGGTGTTTATGGTGCTTGGGCTCCGTTGAGGGTCCTCAGGTATTGGGCTAATGGGACTGGTTACGTTATTAACGATACCGCCTTCTACATTAGGAATGAGAGTGCCTTATTCTGGGCTTGGGCTGGTGGTGTTAAGGCTAACTGTAGTCTCAGGGTTAATGAGGCGAGCATGGTTAAGACAACGCTTGTTAATGGGCCAATGGTACCTTACCCACTAGCCCCATTAACAGGCTCATACCCGCCAGGCTACCCAATGGGCTATAGGCAAATGCTCATTAACGCCACCGCCTACAACGAGTCCTGCATCATTGCTTTTGAGCCTGGTTCCAGGTGGAGTGGTTACACTATACTGCCGGTTACCGGCCCTTTGGAGTGGGTGCTGGCTGGCCCGTTCAACATTATTAATGGGCTTAATCAACAGTGGGGTAACGTTGAGACTACCTTCACGGCCGTTGGAGTCCTCACTGTAGCTGTTACGCTACTAGGCATCCTACTACTGCCATACTTGGCTGTTGGTACGGCTTACCTTGGAGCCATTATTGTTGAGTTCATTAGCCCGCTGTGGGGCGTAATAGGCAGGTTAATCCCATTCTAGTGAGGAATAATAGTGAGGGGGAGGTTTCAGGGGGCTTAGGCCTTGGCTTTCTGAGCTTTAGGATGATTGATGCTATAATCATTGCAGGCGTTAAGTATGCGCCCCCAGGTGCCATGAGTAGTATTACCCCAATGAGTATTGGCACCCACCAATGCTTAACCTCCCCCTTTTGGTTTTGGGTTTCCCCCTTGGGCATTGGGGTTTAGCATGCGGGAGTCTAATTAGCCCACTAAGCCTAGGTGCATGTGCTGAGGAGGATACTAAAACTACTCCTAATGGGCTTCATTATAATGGGCGTAATACTCCTAGCCTCATTCATAGCCACCCAAATGCAGTTACCAAGGGTGAGCCTGAGGCAGATGGCCAATAGTACAATCATCATTAGCATTGGGAACAGTACCATGACGGTGGCGGTACGGGCTAATCAAACCACGCCGGTGAATAATACGTGAGGGGCCTACTGGCATTAACAGTGGGTGCAGTGGTAATAGTGGGGGCTATTGCGGATGGTTTAGTCAAGTGGCCTGCCTCCGTAATAATGCTTACCGTGCTCTATGCCGTAGTAGTATTATGCGGTATGGTTACGAGCAGGAGAGGGTTTAGGGCCTGAAGAGTAGGCTTAAGGCGTCTGGCGCAGTTAGTTCGAGGTAGTTACCCCTCGCCTTAATGAACACGACCTCGAGTGAAGCCCCCCTCAAACCGCCTGATGCCATGTAGAACCATTCCCCATCCTTAATGAGCATTACGCCGTATTTAGGTATCATAATGGTGAGCACGAATGGCTTAACGCTCATAAGCAACCCACCACCCATTACCCTAAACAACTCGAGCGCATAGCCAAGCCTCTTAACAAGCTCCCCACCATCAGCCTCAACCCACGGCGCCTCACGCCAGTCGTAATCAGCACCGAGTAGCTTGAAGAATGACCTAACCAATCCCTCACCATCATCAATTACCGCCAATCCATCAACCTGGTTTTGAGGCCCCTTAACCCTGGGCATGCATTATACATTACCCACTCCCTAATTAGCCCTTAACCGGTTCTAACTTAACGAAGACCCTCCTAGGCCTTGGTGGGTAGATTAAGATGCCTGGGGTGTACTCACCACCGAAGACCCTCGGGTTACTACCCTGCCCCAGCCAATCAATATTCGCCTTCTCCAGGCTGAATGCCTCACCCACGCTGAGGGCGTGGGGCATCAGGCCCTGGAGTAGGATAACGAAACCGAAGTTCTGGAGTACCTCCCTCCTCACGTCACCGAGCGTCTGCGTGGCAACCCACCCGCCGAAGCCAAGCTTCCTAACACCCCTAACAATGAGTTCTAGGATGGGGCTTTCAATAATTAGGTAAGCCTCATCGAAGGCGATTATTGTATTAAGCCTCTCCACGAAGGGCCTCTGGAGGTACTCGTAGTAAGCCCTGTAGAGGAGTTGCATTACAAGCTTAGCGTACTCCGTGTAATTCATGACCCTGCGTAGGACTAGCACACTAACCCCATTGGTTAATTCATCAATGCCCAATAGCCTCTTCGGCATTAACTCCCTAGCCACAAGCCAAACCCTGGAAGCCTCCCCATTCTGGGCAAGCCAATCCAATGCCTCGTGGAGGCCAGGGTACCTGGGGAATGCATTATAAAGCCTAACCAAGTCCTCGAAGGCTTGGTTGGCTAATTGCCTGTCACCGTAGGCGAACTCTATAATACTCGCCATCTTGTCGGCGTGGGTCGTGGGGCTTGCCACGGGTTCAAGCCAGTCAATGAAGGCGTCAAGGACGTCAAAGGCATTGTACTGGACGCCAGCCCTCCCGAAGTAGCCCAGGTACTCACCCTGCGGGTCTACGACCAGCAGGTTCACACCAAGCCTATGCGCACGAAGCATTAGGCTTACCGCAGTCCAGGACTTACCCGAGCCAGTTGGGCCCACGATTAGGGCGTGTGGGCTTGGGGCAGTGTTCAAGCCAATCTTAACCTCACTCCCATACTCATCACGACCAACATCAACAACAGTCTCATCAGACTGGGCAATAAGGCTCCCACCGTAGAAGACTGGCACTGAGCAAACGTCAAGGCTCAGCCCATTCAACTCAGGCTCCATGAGCCAGTGAACAGCCCCAAACCCAATCCTCATACCAGGAGCCTCAATGTCACCGAGAATCGTGAATCGAATAGGCACCTCACCACTCAAAACACGCCTGTGGGTAACCTGGAGTGCATCAATCCTAGGAGCATACGTGCCCCTACCAGTCAGCTGATACCTATCAATTGCACGGGCTAGTTCACTTGCGTAATTCTCCCTGCCAACAAGGCTACCCGTAATTGTTAGTGCGAAGTCCTTCCTGGCATTACGCTCAGCGTAGGCCAGTAACTGGTTTGGGTCTAGGCTCATGTGCCTAGCGTCACTATGCACTACGCCACTCCTGAATGGGGTGTACCTGGCTAGGCTTAACCTACCACCAGCCCTGAGTAGTGCGATTACAAGTAGGATGCCCGTTACAATTCCAACCCAGAGCCAGTGTTTAGGCAAACCGTAGAGGATTAACGAGCCGATGAAGGTGAGTATTAGTAGCACCAGGAATCCACCACTCCTCACAAGTGGCATTGGGTTGCCGAGGAGCCTAACAGCCTCCTGTGCCGTAATTGGCTCCAGTAGGAAGTACCTGTTTAGAATATTGGTGACATCACTATTGCTCCCAATGTAGAGGCTCCCACCAACCCTAATGAAGCTAATCATGGTGTTGTCAAGTGGGAGTGTTGTGATTAAGCCGTTAAGCGCCTTGATGGCGTTCTCCCTGTGGACCTCAATGTTGAGCCTTGGGTAGGCTTTATAGAACCTCCAGTCCCTACCACCAACACGGATAACTGCCCAGCCACCCCTAGCTGTGGTTATGGTTTTAGGCATTAGCCTAGCACCGTAAACCGGCTTGAGGAGTTCAATGATGGATTGTGGGGCTAGTATGGCTATAACACCGCCGAGTATTGCGATTGGCTTAACCTGAGGCACGATGCCGATTATTAACGGCGTCAGTGGGAGTATTAGCCTAATTGGCTTCATTACGTAATCCACCCCCTGAGTAGTGAGGTGAGCCTCTCCAGTAGGCTTGGCTGTGGGCTGGGTTCGGTGATTGGGCCGAATTCACTTGAGGCATCCCTGATCGTGTACTCCCCGTTGAGTAGGGGCTTGGTGTTGATTAACAGCGTGCCCTTGTGTATGATGCATGGTGAATCCCCAGCATCCTCAATCCTAGCAACCACTACGCAGCGCCTAACGGCGTGGGCAATGTAGGCTAGGGCGACCTCATACTGGACGCCAGCCCCCACAGCCTCCCTAAGAGCCCTACCAACCTTACTGGGGGTTACTGTGAGCAGTATGCCCCTGGCAAGCCTCATGCACAACTCCCTATTACCCTTAATGCACTGCCTAGACGCCTCCCTGGCTAGGGCCTCAATGCCGGGTATCCTCCTTTGGCGTATGGGGATTGGTTTAAGCTCCTCAAGCCTAATGACCATTGGCCTCGATTTAACAATAGCCTCAACCTCCCCCTCGGATAGGGGTAGCCTAGGCTGTTGGCTACTCACGGCTTAACGTGGGTTATTGGTGTAATTAGCCCTACCAAGGCTTGGTAGTACCATTTGAGGCTTGTTAATGGGCCTACGCCGTGGAGCCAATTAACAATGACTACGGCCAGTAACACGCCTACGCCAAGTTCAATTGTGATTACTGTGAACGGATGCCTGTAAACAATGAGAATGGGTACGCTTACCAAGCTGGCTAATAACGCCAACACCGCACCGATGCCCGGCCTCAATGGGCCTGTTGAACCCAGCACTACGGTGGCTACGCCTACCCCAAGCATCACCGTGAATGCGGCCACCGGGGCCTTGGGTAACCGGCTCATTAAGGTGCTCCTAGGCGTCGGCTAATTAGTAATTGAGCCTAGCCAAAGCCGTGTCGAGGGCTGTAATCACGGTGCTAACCCGGGGAGTTGAAAGGGTGAGCCTGGGAACCTTCAGGGTTTTGGCCATTGAGGGGGTGGGCCTAGCGGAGGATGGCTCCATCAGGTGCCTTGGCGGTGGCTGCGGTGCAAACGGTACGGTGATTATACTTGAGGCGGTTAAGGGATTTGACGCTGGGGAGCTTCACTCGGCTTTAAGTAAAATGCGTGTTGTTAAGCTTGAGGTTGAGGTTACTGGGTTACCTAAGCCAATCCTAACCAGGCTTGAAATCCTGACTGGTAGGCCAATTAAGGGGGATGCAGTCATCAAGTACGCTTGGCATTCAACGCCGAGCCTAGAGGAGCTTGCCCTAGTCCTAAACGACTTGAATCTGCCTACTCCCCCTCAAAATCCTCAATCATGAATTCACCCTCACCGGGTGCCTAGTGTAGTAGCGCATAATTCAATTCCAACACATTATGTTAAAAACACGGTTTATAAGCATGAGGCTTGGCATTAGTAATCATGAGGATTGGTGTTAGGCCCCAATTCCCCTGGGTGGAGGCTGGGCAGAGGATGGTGGCTGTTAGGGTGCTGGTTAAGTGGACTGGTAGGGGGTATAGGGCCTACGTCCTATGCGGGGGTGGGAGGGTTAACCTTGATGAGGCTATTGATGCGCTTTGGAGGTACCCAGTCTTAGGTAGTGTAATCCATGGGGATGACTACATCGTTGAGTTAGCCATCCCACCTGAACTAGCCGAGGGGTGGGGTGTCGTGGATTGCGTTAAGGGTGTGGTTAAGGATCCGCCTAGGGAATACCCAGTCATCATAAAGTAGTGTTTTAGGGGAAGGGGGCTAGCAGACCAGGGGATTATCATGCAGTGGCACGTTGAAGCCGTTGATTACGGCAAGGAGCCATGATTGTAATTGGCGTACTCTTCTGTCACTCCTCGGTAGCCTTACCGACACCCACCTGTTCTGCTTAAGCCTATAACCGTACTCCGACAGCAGCCTGAATAGGAGCGCCTCAAAATTCTTGGCTAAGCAACCACTCGTGTAGGTGCGTACCCCCTCCTCACCCCTCTTAACAACAACATTAACGCCCAGCACCTGTACCTCAAACCCCCCTGACCTCACCCTAGTGACACCACCCTCACTCCTAACGGCTAGGTTCAATGTGCCGTACGTCCTCAAGGCCTCTGGGGTTGTTGGAGCCAACGAAAGAAGCTCCACCCCCTCACCACTCTCAAGCCTCCTCATGATTTCTTCAAATTCAGCCCCCTCCCCTTTGGTTTCGGGGGTTTTGGGCCTAGTCATACTGGGTCTCAAGACGGCTTCAGTTAACGGACAAATTAGGAGGATGGCTCAACACAATTACTAGTAATACTAACCATGGTAACCATGCCTCACCCACCCAAATCCACCACTACAAAACACGGGTGGGTGAAGCCATTATGCAATTAGGCAAAGCACCGTGAAGCAATTGTACACTCAATCAACGTGCCATTAGCCGCAATTCGCTGGCCCACGGTTAAACGCCCTCACCCACTCACCCACGCGCCCCCACACTCCCCGGAGTGGGTGGGGTCATTAAACAGCATGTGGGGTTGGGCCTGAGGCGTGGTTGGGTTAATGGAGTGCACTCCCCTAGGGGTATTCAGCCTCCGGTGGGTGAGTGGGTGAGGATAAATAACCGTGAAGGTTGGGTGTTTGTAAGAGGGGGTTTAGGTGCATTACTCATAATTCACATCCTCCTTAACCTCCTCACGTCTCCTCCTCCCATACTGCCCCCTGTTCTGGCTCCCCTCACCCCCATAGTACAGGATGCCTATGATTTCCTGGAGTTCCCTGTTCACACGGGTTAAACGCTTATTCACCCTCATGAGCATCCTAACCAGCTCCTCCTTGTTCAAGTCCTGGTACTTCACATACCCCTGCTTGGTTTCGGAGTTATTCCTGGGCATGGGTGGTAGGGCGTGAGCCGGCTAATTAGGATGAACCTAGCTTAACCTTAATGCTCCCGAGGCCAATCCTAAAGCCAATAGCCGAAACCCCAATACGCATTAACCAAGAGCCCAGGATGCCCATTGCCAAATTCGGCAGGTTCCTTTGACTAGACGGGCCAAGCAACCCAGGTCCAAGCCTAGCTGGGAAGCCACACTGCGTGGTTTGGAACACGCTCCTCTATGGTTCATGGGTCATTGAGGGTGGGGAGGATGGTTTGGAGTACGGTGAGGCTGTTCATAGGGCTTACGAGGATTGGTTCCTCAAGGCTAATAGTGGCCTTTACGATGAGGTTCTTTTAGAGGCCCCATTCGCCCTAGCACCCTTGACGCTACGCCCAGACATCCTGTACGGGAGGGGTGGGGAGTACGGTGTTGTTGAGGTTAAGTCCTATGGGGCTAGCAGGCTTAGTGAAGCCAAGCCTCAACTAGCCCTATACGTTTATGGGTTGAGGAGTATCGGCTTAAAGGTAACCCAAGCCTACCTTGCACTTAGGGATGCTGTCGTTGAGGGGGATGTTGATGGGCTGTATGCTATTGGTGAGTACTGGTTTAGGGCTTTGAGGAGCATGGTTAGGAACCCGCCGGAGAAGCCAAGCCGCTCATGCTTCAAATGCCCATACGCCCTAGTATGCAGGATACCAAAGCCAAGCCTACCCTAAACCCAAACCCCACCCTACCAAACACCTCAATACCAGGCACCACACCCCCTAGAGGCATTAGCAACAGTCCCACACAGGGAACACAATTAGGATGCGATTGGTTGCAGTATGGGTTCTGGTTACTCTTCAGGTTATGACCCCTCCCCACCTTAAAGGGCGGGGTTTCCTCGGGGTCTTGGAGGTTACCCCCCTTTGTGGGGGGCTACTGAGTAGCCTAGTAAAGCTGGGTTTTATCAAGTGCTTAGTTCTTCTCCTAGTTATTATTTTGTAGAAGTTAAGTATGAAAATGGTAAAGAAAGTATCTAAGGATATGATGGAGGTCCATATTGTGAGAATAATAATGGTTGCACGGTTTTTACTCCACCAGATCAACAAAGGAATAGGAATGATTATTATCAATTTGGTATATTTTGGTTATATAATTGGTTTCAGATGAAAAATAATAATATGAATATATTTTTCTTAATGAATGGAAATATTTTCAATTATTCACTTGCCTCAGAACAATACACATGGAATTGTGGATGGTTTGGGTGCGATAGTGCATACGCAATACCGCCAGCACCACCAGGAAATATAAGCACAATAACGGGAGAACCAATATTCACACAATCATATATAAATACATATAATACAGCGTTTAATCAAGAAACCTCGGGCTATAATCTAAATTATCAAAAAGCTTTGAATAGTTATTATGATTTTACTCCTAATGATATAAATGGAAACTTCGTACCTGGAACGTTTGGATTTAAAGAAGAATATAATATGCTTTCTCAATCACCACCTTTTATTATACATCCCTTACAAGATGATGCAAGCATATGTAGGAACACCTTATTTGTTTGTTTCAGCTGGTTCTGGGGGTGGATCTGGATTTATGTATTTAGATTGGATTATAGTAACTTATGGAGTGCCTTATGTTATAAGTTTACCTTAAAAATATTGTTAAAAAATTAGCTAGAAGAATTATATAATTGTTGAGGAAGAGTAAAATTTGATAGATAAGCCCCTTGAATATTATCAAATGTTCCATATGGAATTATAGTTCCAGTAGATTGTACCAATACAGCTCTCCCATTTAAATATGGATAATAATGCTCATATAGCATTGTTTGGTATGCTACTGTTCCTGTTGTGTTTGTCCATTGGAATACTGGTGAGTTTCCTGGTAATACTGCTGCTACTGTTCCTGGTGTATTCATTGCTGCTATAAAATTAGGTATCCATTTATCATATGTGTAGAATCCTGCAATGTTTGCTGGATTTATATTATTAGCTTCTATTACAGTATATGTTTGTCCATTTATTGTTACTTGTTGAATTGGTACTTGACCCTTAACCACATATACATCCTGTAAGTTTACATATGGTTGATTATTCACTGGATCAGTTTGTCCAACAAATTGATAATTCAATTGAACTATTTGATTATGATTTTGAATTATTGTGCTTGCATATTGTCCATTCCATATTACGTTAGTTAATGTTGTTCCGTTGGGTAGTATTAAATCGCCTATAGGATCAGTTTCCTTATAACTTATTGTACCGCTTGGTACAAATGCTTCATACCCACTTGGGGAGCCGACGTACTGCATTGATGCTCTGTGTGTTGGTGGTAGGGTTAGGGCGGCGGCAACAACGGCGGCAATGGCCACGATGCCGATGATTACGTACCTAACCACAACACCACCCAAGAAAACCCACAACGACTAGCCTTTAAGCATTACGGCTCAAACAAACCCAACCACAGCCACCGGCAAGCACCCAACCCATGGAAAACTAAGACAACGATACCTTCGTTATGCGCCTAGGGTTTGTTGTTGATTTTTGCTGTTGCATGGTGCTTGGTGGGTTCATGGTGGGTAGTGCCTTAATGAACTAGCTTAACACTGCTGGTTAACCTGAGCCCAGCCAGCTTACTACGTAACTGGTGAAGCCGAGTACAGGATAAGGTGGATGAACGTTATATTTAAAGGTTCATTAGCGGTATTATGGCATGGGGGCAGGCAATTGAACTGGAGGAGCATTGTGCGTAACTTGAGTGTTCTCTTACTCGCCGTAGTGATTACTTACTTTGCCTTGTACTTGGCTTCGTTAGTCACCTTGAAGCCTATTATTAAGTATTGGAGTAATGTGACGGCTGTTGCATTTAGGCCCATCGTTAACTCAGCAATGCTGATCATCTACGTGACGTCACCGTTCAACGCCTACGAGGCATCAATATCGCACGCGGACCTTTTCCAATACTTTGCATACAGCGTTTTCTTACCGACGGCAATCCTTGCAGTAACTCTGATTCTTGTGCTGAAATGGTGCCAAGAAGACATGGTGGGCTGTGAGGCTGTGGGTGGGTTGTTTTTAATCCACTCCTTCGCCCTAGCCCTAGTCACGTCATACATTACGTCACTCATTATTTGGCTCACGTTAGGTAAGCCAAGCATTGGTACATCGATATACACGGAGTACATGCTGGTGGCGACAGTGTACGTTGCAATGTTATCCACGTGGGACATACGCAAGCGATTAATGGCTTCAAAGACCCTACTCACTAGGAGGCACATCAAGGCTATTGCTACAAACTCCATACCAGCGTTGTATGCCATTTACCTAGCCATAGTGCTCCTATTCAAACCATCAATACCACACATAGTCGGGCTAATATTCACGGCAGTCCTATTAGCAATATACCATAAACACGCAACTAAGCCACACTCAAAGGCAACCTAACTGTGAATACCACCCCCTCAGGAACATCTGTGGAGTCCTAATCCTAGTTCACCCCCATCCCCAACCCTTCAAGCATCCTCCATCCATTCCCACACGTAGCCTGGACATCTACCACATACTCGCCAGGTACTAAACCATCCTGAAGCCTAGCCGTGCAGCCTGACCTAGGGTCAAAGACAGTACGCTTTGCAACTCACGCAATTATTGGCCCACTCCTTGTGGAGTTAGTTACCACGATTCGCGTGTTTGATTACTTCAACGTGGGCTGGCTGGGAATTGAATATTTTAATTAGACCTAGTGATGTTAGGTACACGAACATAACCGTAATGCCATTAGATGAGAGTAAGCAGGCATGTTTCTCCATCAGAGAATGGGGTTGTGCCAGCCAATGTGGGCCAATAATTGGGACAGCAAGGAAACCAATGACTAAGGAGAATGGTCAAAATACGACGAGGTAAGTAATGATTATGAAAACACAAAGCACAACAGCCAATAGGACCAGGAATAAATTAAGCAAAACCCATAAAAATAAGGAGAAGGGAAAAGAAACAATGTGGCGATAAAACAGAGAAAAACATATCGAGACACGGTTATAGGCATATTTATTGCAATAGTTACTCCGATAATATTGCTCAATACTTATAGAATGCCCATAATCTATTTCGTATTCTTGTCAATAGAAACTATACTATTTGCAGTATCTTTTGTTATATTTATCATGGCAATAATTATGAGGTACTTACCGCATGTATCGACTCCACTGCGAAGGTACGTATTTACGGTTTTAAGATTCATAGGACTTTTAATTGCAATTTTAATTGTAATATTGCTCACTTATTTAATTTATGCATTATCACTCGCATCTACCTTAATTGGTATTGGCATATTCCCTCCCTTAACAAAAAGCCCCGTTCCCTCAATAGTTAATGCAACTCTCGAGGAATACGTACTCCTTAATTGCCACGGGATGAACATTTCTAATTCAGGTAACTTAAATGAAACTGCATTGATGTTACCGGTGTTGCCGCAATCCTTCATTGGTTTATTACTAGGAGGGATACTCCCTGTAGTAATCATATTATTTCTTTGCCTATCAACGATTCCTTT
>OFEH01000435.1_pt1 | contig 13995 bp, 22 predicted proteins | sample 1521031 | NCBI WGS metagenome assembly OFEH01 (sample SAMN05518350, study PRJEB24110) | hypersaline lake metagenome | isolation source: Grendel Spring, Yellowstone National Park, Wyoming, USA | place: USA:Grendel Spring, Yellowstone National Park, Wyoming, USA | collected 2011-11-16
GTCCCTAAACGGCTTCAGTATGAACTGTAGGATAACATCCAATGGAATGGCAATGTGGATGCCATCCCTATCAAACCACATTGCAGCTGACTCAGCTAACTCCGAAGCCTGCGGTTCACGCCTAATAGCCATCAAGTGGTCACCGTAGTTGACTCACTCTCAGTTACGCTAACCGAGTACGCACTACCCTGAGTAACAGCATAGTTAACGCTAGATATGTCACTCTCAAGGTCACCAGTGGATGCAGCGTAAGTCACGGCACCCGACACAGTACTCCCATTAAGCCCGAACCCGAATTTAATCATATTGATTGTGTAATTCGAAGTGGCATTAAGCGTAAACACGAGGTTCAAACTACCGCCAGTAATCTGAGTAGCACTGTTAATGTTACCAGTGAGTGACGGGCTAGATATGTTACTTGAACTAGCTGGGCTACTCACGTAACTACCCTGAATGTTACCGTTAGTATCAACGACGTAAATATAGTAGTAGGAGACAGCGTTACCACTCCCAGCCCAGTTAAACGTCTTACCGTAAAACGGTGACGATGAGCCTAGTATCGCATTAACAATCTCAGCCCACATCTCCTCCCAAGCCATAATAAAACTTGACGATGAAGCGTTAGCCGTTGTAATCGACGCCGAACCAGTTAGCGTAAACGAAACCACCTGGTTGGTTGAAAGCGTTAAACTACATGAATTCGAAGACGGGTTAACCGCAATCGAAAGCCCAACCATTACAGGCGCCCCACTGGTTGATGTCGCATTAGCCCCAATGGTGAAGTAAGTTGGGGTACATGATGAACCACAATTCGAGTTAACCGTACCCGTAATCGTGAACTGGAAGCTTGCACTACTTGGACCACTGAAGTTATACGAGTTAACGGTTAACGTAGGTGACGACAATATGTTAGTTGAGGATGTACCACTCACCACAGTCATTGCAATCAACCCATTGGTTAACGCAGTGGCCTGAAGCGGCGCAACACCAGGTGGTAAGCTCCCCGAAAGCAACGGTGCAATTAAACTAAGCCAGTATATGATTGAGTAGTCGTTAGCCACCTGACCACAGTCAACACGCTTAACCACTTTACCATCAGGGTCTTTAACCACTACATCAAGCTTATAGTGAACTTTAACTCCAGGCGGATACCTCAACCTACCTAAACTGGCTAGTCTCACATGTATGCCCCAGTGCACTGGGTTAAATGCTTTACGTCGATGCATTCATCGTAACAGTCTCATTAGTCTCAATAGCAGTCGCATTATTAGGCAATGTTAACCCACTTGGTTGAATAACCGTAATCGAATACCCTTGGAGACCAATGGGAGTCGTTGAACTACTGGACGGTGTAACATTGTAATAGACGTATATTGTAATCGAACCAACGGTGAACGACTTGGGGCTACTGATAACAGCGTTAACCAGGTAATCCATGATATATGAGTTAGATGCCTGCTGAAGAACCCCAGCCTGAATACTCATGGAACTAACCCCAGTGTTACTGTAACCAGGTGCATTATAGGCTAATTGAACATTATTATTACTATCCACCACGAGGATGCCGAGCTTAGTTATGAATGAACCCGTATTCCACTTAGCCGTAACAATCCCACTGTTCGACACAAGGCTGCTAATCACCTCACCCCAAAACTCAACCCAAAAACCAGCGAAGGCAATGGCATTAACCAACGCCGAGTAAGTACTTAACTGAGTCCCTACGCCAGCCGTGACACTGCTAGGCATTGTTAACTGCCCACTGAGGTACACTGGCACAACCTGCCCATTGTTCCCACTGATGCCGCATTGGCTAGTGTTGAAGGTAATTGACCAGCCTAAGCTACCCCAGTTACCGCTAATCGTAATCGAGGTTATGCTACATGAACTCTGTGAACCACAGTTCAGATTCATGTTAAGCCTAAGCTTAAAGTAAGGGTTATTGGTGAATAAAAAGTTGTAGTCAAGTAGGCTAGCGGAGTTAAGCGTAATCGAAGCTCCAGCCGAAGTGTACCCAGTAACCGACACGTTACTCACCCCATTAACCCCACTGTAGTTGTTCTTAATCAACGTGTAGAACAGGTACATCGCTGGGTCAGATGAATTTACACTCCCACAGTCATTAACCGTTAAATTAACCCTACCAATCATGGCTACTCACTAATCGGCTTAATATCAACAGTGAAACTCACGCTACTCCTCACACCCCTGGTATTAACAATCACTGGTGAACCACTGCACCCTGGGATACCAGGCTTATCGAGGAAATTCAACAAGTAGGCGTTCTTGAACACAGCCACCCCATCATCATACCAAATGTTTGATTCACCGTAGTCTATAATACGTCCACTGAACTCGTAACCCCAATACGTACAATACCCAATGTAGTCAAGCGGCAAGTCAACTGGAGGTGGGGAAGCATACCCTGGTAGTGGAATCGGTAAGGCTACGCCTACGCAATTCTGTTCATTAACATCATTACACGTGCCAGCGGTGTAAACTAGGTTAGGCGTAATACTCCACTTCGTAATGTCCTGAATATCATAACCAGGCGTCAACTGGGCGTAATCGAAAAACGAGTAAAGTGGCTTAATCGGTATGTAACGCTGAACCCACTGAAGCAACGCATAAGCCCAATACGGGATAAGCCTGGGTTTCCACTCGTGAATCAACGCCAGCTGAACACCCATATTGCATAACTTCGTCTTAACTGCCTTATCAACTACATGCCAGTTAGTGAACACCATTGAACCACGAATATTATTCACCGAACCGTATGCGTAAACCACCATATCATCCTCTTTAATCATCGATGCAATGTACGGGAAAGGGTTACTCAACTTATTGCAGTTTTGAAAATTTCCATGAGCCTCAATTGGGCTACTGGTAACAATAACCTTTTTACCATCTTTTGTATATAACTCATTACCACGCTGAATGAATAAGCCCTTGGACTGGGCCTTAGCCACCTCCTTCTCATCCGCTAATACCACTATGTAACTCTGGCCCTTGAATAATACACGCATGTTTTGAATAAACCCGTGGATTTTAAAAACTTAACCTCAAATTAATGCTCATTACTTCGACTGTTGGCTAGATTGGCCTGTTGAGGATTGGGTAGGTGGGTATTCGACTACCTGCACAGGTGGTGTAACAGTCCTTGATGCTGGGTAAACACCTACTCTATTCAACAACTCGATTAACTTGGCTATCTGGTCAGTGGTTGCGTTTATCCCGATTAGTTGAAGCACATCCTCAATGTACATGCCGTTTTGTATTAACTGCCAAAGCATTGCAATTGTCGACGTATCAAGCCACCTAGCCATTGCGTCAGCAGTCTTCTGGCTAGTCATAACACTGGATTGAACCCATATGTACCATAGCTGATACATCTTTTCCATGAAGTCTCTTGTCATGGATAAATAATCCCTGCGGAGCTCCATGTTATCATTATGCACCTGCGTCTGGTACTGCATGTACCACTGTTGATAGTTAGCGAACTGCTGCTGCATATTCTGCTGAGCAGTTATTGACGCATCCAATTGCCTTGATGCATTATTAAGAAGCCTATCATCAGTCGCATGCCGATGCTGAGCGTCAAAGAACCAAATCACTATACCCGTTATTACACCCACGGCTATTGCGATTAGAAGGAAGAAGACGCCTAAACCCCACCAGGTAGCCGTGAAGCTGAACACATCCGTTGTTTCACTTTGAGCCAAAACCACATGTGGGTTAACTAACACTGCCGCTAGTACCGCTAACACTGGTGCTAGGGTTTTCAGGTTCATACGGGTCAGTTAATGAATACGCTACGTGTTTAAATACTTTACGCCTACTCAATGTACTTGAGGAATTTCGAATATGTGTTACTGTAGTCAAGTGGCTTAACCAATTCACTGCACTTAACTGGGTCATACTTAACACCATTAGTTGCTAAATCCTCCAATACATCAAGCCAAACATTAAAGTCAGGGATGTGGAAGTCCATGTCAAGTAGGTTCCATCGAACACCCCAAATATGATGCTTATGAGCATGAATCGGAATAAGCTTAACACAATCATACAGGCCGTAAACCCTAGTCAACTCAACCCATGGTGGCAATGCATTCATTACACTGAACCTACCAGCAGCCAACGCCTCAATTGGCCCCAGGCCGAAGCCCTCAGTGTATGAGTTGGCTAGGTAGTAGCGTACTGCACCGTAGAATTCACCAATATCATCAAGCGTACCAGTTTGAGTGTACCTAATCACGCTTTTATCGTCAACCCCAATGAACCCTGAACCCTTAATCTTAAGCGGTTTAATAAACCCAACATTACCAATGTTGAATACCCTACCATCCTCAATCTTCACACCGTATTTACTAGCCACATATGTTAGGAAGTCTGATGTACTGTTAACCCACGCATTGAACCTGACGCCTTTACGGTACAGTTTATAAAGCACCGCGGTTAACGCTGGGAAGCCCTTCCTATCCATCCACCACTTCACGCCACCATGGTTATAGAGTGAATTAACCCCAAACGTGTACTGAATCTCATCGTTAATGTGTTTACGTAACTGGCTCCAGTCAACTGCATGGTGAATTATCTCATCAATGCGGCATCCAATTGCCTCCATGTTGGCTTTACTGAACTCATCATTAGCGATATTAATCCCACTGTTACACATGTCCTTAACGTAACTACGCTGAAGGGGATGAACAGGTACACCATCAGCAGTCCAGTAATTAACCACGTTACGCCTAGGTAACCCAAATGTATTGTACGGCCATACGAATGGGTCGTAGAAGTAGAAGACGTTACTCACCTTATTACGCGTGGCGTAACTCATAACGCTAACTATGTCAATGTTCATGTTCACGGTGTTTTGAATACCATTAGCGCTAAGGAGTCTGCCTAGTAATTTACCCTGGCTGAAGACTGACATTGCCGTTGCCGTTACAATGGCTACATTACCCATGTTTAACAGTTAAACGGGCTTGCTTTAAAGGCTTACTCCTCCTCTTCCTCCTCCTCCTCTTCCTCTAACTCATTGCCGCCGCCGTTTTCACTAACTGGAGACCTGGTGACCACTGAGAGGGTTACAGGTGGCTTAGGTGTCCTAACAAACACTGGTTGAATAATCACTCTGACTCTGTAAACCACGGTGTACTGACCGAACACCTGGCGCAGGTACGGGACGAGTTGAGCAACAAGCTGGTTAACAATCTCCTCAGGGCTACTGGTTGGGCTAGCCCTAATCCTGTACTCAACACCCATGCTCCTCTGGTCAGGGTCACTCATAAGTTGGAGAAGGAAAAACTTGGTTTTAAAAGTTGTGTTTAATAAGCTTCAACTATACGGCTACGCGATTAACCCATGAAGCCCCTGAACCAGTTAATTAGCCTCCTGCCGAAGAGGTATATGGCGCCAGCGACTGCGCCTATTATCACGATTGTGGCGATTATGCCGGCGTTGGACTGCACTGCGAGTGCTATTTGGTCGATTACTGACAGTAGTCCGTTGAACAGGTCCGTGAAGACCGAGCCTACTGATACGCTACTCATGTGGGTCAACTACCAATGCTGAGTTAACCTTTAAAAGCGCTATGCTTAATACATAACATGCAGAACATAAACACCTACGTGGCTCAACTCCAGGAATCATTTAAGAAGCTGATAGACACGTTTAAGAAGTATAAGATACGCCACATACCTAATGTTGGGGAAAACTTCATTGAAATCGCCTTCGTGCTTGACGACATTTACGAATCAGTATGCAGGGAAATGAGGGATAAGTATAACATCCAGTGTGTGCGTGTTAAAGACTATTATGCATATACACTAATAACGAAGAGTACGATAGATAGTATAAAATACGAGTTAACAAGTGTCATTAACTCAATGCCTTATCAACTTCACCCAGAGTTCTCAGTTAAGGATATTGACCCCTACACATTCATGATAATAGTAGCGATATTCGATGATGACGTTATATCCGCTATACAGAGGCAAATAAGCATAGACCCTAGGGCAAACATGCAGGTTAAAGTAGAGAAGTTTAAAATAAACAAGGTAGTGTGGGTTAAGATAACAATCGAATGGTAGTCGGGTTTCTGGGTTTCTGGGCCAGAAAAAGCGAAACGCGTTTCGCATTCCCCACGGTTAAACCAGGCTCCCCACTCGGGTAGGCATTAACCTCCCCACCCCTATTATATATACATATACATATACATGGCAACGGGGTTGCGGCTGGGGCTGGAAACGCATGCGAAACGCGTTACGCGTTTTCTGGGTTTCTGACCCGAATCCGACATTCAGGATGAGAGTACGCTAAAACTTTCAGCCACCTCCCCCACCCCCACTCCCACGCTGAATCCTCTCCCGCAGCTCCTCCCAGAATCTCCTCTCCAGTTCACTCGCGTAGCCTTTGATTGCTTCCTTGGTTGGCGTTTTACCTGTTAGCTCATACAGCTCCTTCATTAAGTCCTCCACTGAACAGTACACCAGTAGCAGGTAGGCCAATGTACCAGCCCTATTGTTAATACGCCTCCTGAACTCACTGAATAACACTGGGTTAATGGTTCCACTACCCTGCACGTTAATGTTCCTCTCCCACATTGTAAGCATCCTAACTGCAACCCACTGGAGCCTGCTAGGTTCAACACTACGCATGGTGTTAATGTAATGCTTCAACGCTTCCCGTAACCATAAACATAATGCGTGCTTCACGTCATCCTCGGTTAAACCCAGTTCCGCAATCTGCGGCGCATGAATTAAAATAGGTACCGTGTCGGTCGGTAGCGTGGGCAGTCTGGTTATGAAGCCAGGTAGCACTGTGGGTGGAACCTCGCACCTATTATACTTCTTGCATAGTACGGCAGTAGTGTAGATGTTGTTCACAATGAATGTGAGTGGTATTACCTGCTCTGGGTTAGGTGTAATTAACCTGGCCACTGTGAATGATACTTTACTACTCATCCTACTCACCCTTATCTCCAGCGGTAAAGCCTGTTCTTTAATTTTTTCCGCCAGTATGTCCCTCGTTATTCCCCTTATCCTCTCGCTAATGCGTTCTTCAATAATTCGCCTAATAACGTCCTCACGCCAGTAACCCATACACGCACCTAGGCATACTTCCCAGTGGATTTAATAAACCTAGTGCACATGCGGTTAATTAACACATGGTTTATAAACCACATGAGTGAATAGGGTAATTGACCCCTATGGGTAAGAAGAAGTTACTCAGTACGGAATCAGTACTCAAGCTCACTGAGGCTGTACTCGGTAACGTAGCAGGTAGGCTCGGTGGATTAACCACACTGGATAGGGATATACAGCTTCAACTACTGACCTTCGCGGAGGGTAAGGGGAAGTACTGGTACAACAAGTTCTCACCGTACCATGAACTTAACCAGTATGTTTCTGACCGTGCTGCTGGCCTTGGGATATCTAAGGATGTGAGGGGCTTGGCTATGTCCCTCGCCAAGGCTATTGCCAAGTGTTACGCCAAGTATGATGATAATTACGCCGAGCAATGCGCTGAACCATTCCGTGAAAGGTTAGCTGCCGTTACCCAGAATGATGGATTTGCCACTGATGTGCATGATGCCGCTGCTGGTACAGGCATTGTAATGAGGAGTATGTACGCATTGGCTCCACCGTAATAATGCAAAACCGCTTAATTGAATTTTAAAATTAAAAATTCCCCTATTCCTTTTCACTTGTTATAATGTTAATGTACTTATCCGTTATTTTATCACATGAATTCTCGCACTCATTAAACACAACGTCAAGTATCTCATTAACAATGTTACTCACTGATGTTCCGCTCTTTTCTGCAATTAGCTTAAGGGTTACGTAGTGAATCGTCCTGAGTGAAATCGACGTTACGATTTTAGCCCTTGGAGTCATGTACTGGGGCATTGTTTCAATAATATCCGCAATAGTGTACCTACGCCTAACCCTCCTGGGTTCCTTACCAGGCTGCGGGTTAGGCTCCTCTTCACTCACTTACCGCCACCTTCACTATTATCCTGCTGCCTACCCCGCTCAGTAATCTCCTTGAGCACCTCCTCAGTAAGTCTCTTACGCCTCTGAGCCTCACTCTGAGCCTCAATACTCTGCACAGTGGCGTTACCAAGCGTCTGGGCAAGTCTCTCGTAAAATATATCCTCAATCGCCTGCCTACTACTCAACCTACCCCTAGCCCCACCACCCTGCCCAGTAAGCATGTTAAGCTTCTGAAGCGCCATGCCAAGCTTCCTAGCCCTCTCAGTCATCTTAGCCGTAACGTCACTAATGTAATCAATCAATACATCAACGGTTTCACTGCTCCTCAACCTATTCAATGTTCCATTATCCTTCCTAAGCAACCAGCCAGCTAAATTATAGGTTACGTTGGCAAGTATTTCACGTACAAGCATCTCTTTACGTTGCTTCTCGTTACGTGCAATTTCATTTACAGACGGTATTGGCCTGGTTTCAATCTCAACACCAGGCTCCTTGGCTTCAACCTCCTCCTCAACCTCCTCTTCAGGTTTCTCCTCAACTTCCTGGGGTTTAACCTCGGGTTTATCCTCAGGGGTTTTACTTGGGTTACTCATACGTGTTTAATACTAAATAAGGGGTTATTAAATTTTACTACTTCCTCTTAGCACCGTTACTTAATGAACCGTGTAGGTAGTGGAACAGTGAATTCAACACCTGCAGGTTCATGTCCCTTACGTTAATGCTCCTATTCCTATACCTCGCATGTATAATATCCACCCTATTACTAGTCGTGTCAACACTCCTCACGGATTCATCATTAATCAACCTGGTTAATACACCCTTTATCGGTGGCCCCATTAAGTGGAATAAGGCATTATTATCCATATCCCTCACGGCATTCATGATAAGCCTAGCGTGTTGAACACAGGCGTCAGGGTACTTACTACACTTAACGTCAGTGTTAACCAGTGCAGTCGATAAGTTAAGTGGAATCCCGTAGATTAAACCACTACCCATGAATCCCCTAAACGGTGACGCATCCACCTGGTTGAACGCATGGATAATGCGCCTAATAACCAGTACCTCGGTTACCTCGGCTACACCTGCATCAACTAGGCGCTTAACCAGTACCTTCCGCTCACTGCTGCTTAACCATGACTTCGCCAGCTTCAGGTGGACGGTTAAGTTGAAGTCATCGGGTATAATCATCATTACGGAGTATGGTGCATACCCTGAGTTAAACACCATGTCGGTGAATTTACTATACGCCCTGTAGGTGAATTTAACCTTACCTGTTAACCCACTTACCTTAGCTACACCAACACCAATATCGAACATTATGAATGGTGCCGTTAAATCCTCAGGCTTAATGAACCACCTCAGGCCAGGTGTAACCACTAACCCACCCCATGGTGTAGCTGGTACACTGTAAACAATCACCATACCTTAACCACCACCTAGGCTCAGTAGCCTATTGCTTAAATTGCGGTATGATGGGCATACTGGGGTTAGTATGCAGTTGATGCATAGCCTAGGGTTAGGTGGTACATCAGGGTAGTTGCCACTTGCCATTTTCAAGTACTCACGGGCTTCATTAACCTTACCCGTTAACTCCCTTATGCCTACTAGTTCCACCGTGTTCATTGTGACTAACCAAGCCTCAGTTACATTCATGTTCGACTGCCTGAGTAAGTCATAGTACATTGCCATTTGCCTAACATACGCACCCCTATGTTCATCGTCAAGTCTCCACACTGCCTTCAGTTCAATTAACCCGCAGGTGTCTTTACAATACACAATGTCAGGTACACCAACCGTGTCATTGCTTGACAGTGCCATTTCCGTGTAAACATCGAAGTCCTTGTTTACACTCCTGAACCACTGTTCATAATGCCTATGATACACTGTACCCTCGGCTATGCGTTTTAATGTTTCACGTGTCCCGATTAAACCCACCTTAACCTTCATCACCATGGCTACTGGGCATGTTAACGCTAAAAGTGACGGTGAAATTAGGCGTTGGTTACTTGGGTCATTTGGAATAACCATTAAATTGTCTCTCAGCTTCCTTGCCTTGGCCAGTAATTGAGCGTACTCATACTCCACTTCACTTTTCAACGCCTTAACGTCAATTACATGTGAGATTGGTTTAATTACTGGGGTTGACACGTGTACTGTCACCTGTACTGCGAATCTTATCAATGAACCCAGTTTCCTTGGCTAGGAAGCCTAATACGACTGCGAAGTTAACCAGGTGTATAGCGGTTTTAGCCATGGTTTCCGCAATTGCCTTAATCCTCGCATCCATGGTTTTTACCATTTCACCTGGTAAATCAGGGCAATTAACCTCAATGAACTTCTTCAGGCCAATTGGGCTCATTGACTTCTTGCCCTTAGTCTTCTGCCTATAATCATTGAAGAACCATGATTCCGCGTTACCCATGCAGTGTAACCTACGCCAATTCAAGCATTCACGCCTGAAGTCACTGCCCATTAACGCGGCGTATATTACCGCATCCCGTTCAGGTATCGGTTCACTCAAGTACACCACAATGTGGGTATTACCGCTGCTACTCCTCACGTAGCCTATTGACTTAACACTGGGACCAAGTAGCTCCCTAGCCCTCACGTTAAACACCTCAATGTACTTCCTCCTGAACTCCTCAAACGGGATGTCCCAATCAACCAGTATTTTGTCGGTCATACTCATACACACCTCATGAACCTGTTAACTCTGCGTATATTTATTAACCTACCCTCAGGCGTACACCTTGCATGCATCAACCTCGTTTCATCAGTCCACGCAATGAATTCACCCTCAGTAACATAGTCGCTTAGTAAATCAAGGAACGTTAACTCTGGGTTCGTTGATGGGTTGTAGCAGTAGGCTACCCAATTCCTCGCACTGTCAAGCATTCTAGCTGCTTCGGTAGTAAAATAATTATCAACATCAGCAATGCCATCAGTCACCCACCAGTTGCGGCACTCCGCAAGTACTGCTCTACGTGTTCTACGTCTCAGATAATCCCACGGTATCGTGATAGCATTCCTACGTGGGCAACCGCTCAACACCCTGTTCAACTCATCCTCAGTTACGTCAGTACAAACGGTTACTTCAACATAAACATTCGAAGTGGTGGTTGTGTTAACGCAGTACTTAACCCTAATAATACCGCATACGTAGAATACATCGACTCTTTCACATGTAGCCCAATCAACCCTATTATCCCTTAATTCACATCTATACGTGTAGTAGCGGTTATACCTAGTCAGGTAGCGTATAACCAGTAAGTTACCTACGTTACTCTCATACGCCACGTATGTTCTACCTGCTAGGTTGTGTATCACTTCTCACCACCGTTCCTTTTCTCATTTCTTTTCTCATATTCATCCAACGCCTCATAAAGCTTGTTAATTATTATGTCAGGTGGTACACCTTTCTTAATCACGTACTCCAGGTGGTCTTTAATCTGTTCAATTGCCTGGTTAAACTTAATGTCATCCCTCTTAACACCTTGAGTTTTACCGTAGATGCAATCCTTCGGGTTATCGGCATTAGCACATATAACCAGCTTCCTAAGTGGAATACAGTTAGCCCTCAGGTACTCTACATCGGATTCACTTAACACTTCCATTAACTTCTTATACGTGTTAACGTATATTCGAACAGTATCCTTCGAGCGGTTAATTAAATTCGCAATGTACCTAACATCAACCCCATCATTAACCAGTTGATTAATTGACACGAGTGTATCCCAACCGCACTTAATACCCCTAACGTAGTTGATTAATAGGTTAGTGTACTCGACGTTAGGCGCATCAACCACTATGGCTGGTATAGCCGTTAAACCATTCCTCTTAGCGCACAGTAGCCTATTACCACCGTCAATCAGAATATACCTACCCCTCACTTTATCACGCTTAACAACAATTGGCAATATGAAATTCGACAGTTTCATGTTCCTGCAAAGCCAATTAACATTAATCCTACTGCTGAACCTACTCTCAGGGATAACAACCTTATCTACAGGTACTTCAATAATTTTAAGGTTTTTAAACTCCATGGGTGATTACCCGTGGATTACTTCCTCCTATGCGGCTTAGTCTCCTCAGCCGACTCCTCGGTTTCAGTCTCCTCTTCCTCCTCAGTGGCCTTCTCCTCCGCAGCAGTATCCTCCTTAACCGCTCTCCTCGGCCTACTTGGCCTGGTTGCTAGGGCATTCGTTATGAACCTGGTTAAGGCCTCATACGTGTTATCACTCAAGGCATTCAACACCTTAATGGCTTGGGCTAACTGCATTGCGGAGAAGGTGTACTGCCTAGCGCCATTATCAATCACTACGCATGGAAACGGCCTATTGTTACCACGGCATTTACCTATGCTTATCGTGTAAACCGCGTCCTCAACCTTAACCTTAACTAAACCGTATAACGCATCCTCATTCTCCGCATTATTCAGTGCAGTAACGGCCTTGTTGATTATTGACTCTATTTTTGCATCCACCATTACTCACCACCCTTAGTGACCTCTATCACCTTCACCACTATGCTGTACGTGTCATTACCTATTTGCTTAACGTCCTCCACCGTGTACACTATCTTAGTCCTCTTTATCGGTACTTTCATTGCTAGCGCCAACTCAGGTATGTAGTACTTACTCTCCATTGTCTCCCTAATCCTCTTGGGGGCCTTCCCCAAGAGTTTTTGGGGTTCAGGTTGGGTTTGCATGCCCGTCACCCAGAAACCCAGGGGTTTTTCGGGTTTAAAAGGGTTTCGGTTTTCGGGGTTCATGGTTAATCCACCTCATCACTGTAAAACACCTCACTCTTAGCTATCTTAATAAGCACGTCTAAGACGCTTGGCTTAATGCCGAGGGCTTTAAGCACCTTAAGCGTCTTATCAACGTAATCAGGTTTTTCACCTTCAGTGTTCCCCTCGGTTATGAACATTGTGCTGCGGTATTCATTATGCCCATCATAGTATTCAACCACTATGGCGTATATCCCGTTAACCTTCCTAGCGGTGAATATCACGGTTTCCTTATCCTTCTGGTACGTGTACCTTATTAACTCGCTTGCCATGTTTCATTCACCTGTTTTTCCACTTTCCTTATTTTCCTCTTTGCGGCATGTGAATTTTAAATAAACCGTCTTTATATCCTCGGCGATTAATTCCACGGGTTCATAATCATAATCCATGTACATCATTGGATGTAATTCCTCTATTTCGCACTTATTTGACCTAATATATGAATTAACTATGTTCAACATGTCGCCGTATTTATCAAGGTCATTGGTCTCTATTGTAATTATGCCACGTTGATTATAATTATCCCTGTTCCTATCAGTGTACTCATTGATACTATACATTATGTTTACGTATATCCTCGGGTTCTTATACTCATTCTCGTCATACGCCATTACTAATGTGCGATTGCCGTCAGTTATGCCGTTCCATGTCATGTCTAGGTAGTCCAGTAGTTTATCATGTATCACGTCAGCTATTTTCCCTACACTATCACTATCACCATCAATAAACAGTAGGTACATCATACCTTATCACCTTTCCCAAGGCATATCACATAAGTCACTCCTTTATTCGACTCCCTTCTTTCCGCTAGCTTCAGGCCCATTTTCCATAGTATAAAGGGCAATACGCTGCCTACCTTAGCAGGTGTAACATTGGCCTTTTGGGCTAATGTCACGCCTTTCACTTTAATACACTTGCCCTTAGCCTTTACATTCTTAGCGTATAGCCTGTACATTTCCGCCTTATGGAACATATCATAAATCACCATCATCAACCTCACGTTATCAGTTTCATGAATCATTTGCCTTACCCTCCAGTGCGATAGTGTTACACTTTTCATGCCTAATCACCTTTCACCCTTAGCCCTTATAATGTTCATGTCGATTTCGATTAAGTCACCGCAGCCGTCATTTATAACCACTATCCTCAACCCCCATGTGTTATCACTTTCGATGGTTTCCTTAACCTTCTCAATTGCGTAGTTTAGAAATGT
>OFEH01000438.1_pt1 | contig 13984 bp, 11 predicted proteins | sample 1521031 | NCBI WGS metagenome assembly OFEH01 (sample SAMN05518350, study PRJEB24110) | hypersaline lake metagenome | isolation source: Grendel Spring, Yellowstone National Park, Wyoming, USA | place: USA:Grendel Spring, Yellowstone National Park, Wyoming, USA | collected 2011-11-16
CCTACCATTAACTCCTAACTCAACATCACATTCCTCCGAACATTCCCTTCCAGAGCGGAACATTCGACCTTCGAGGATCCATGTTTCCGAGCCGCGGATCCCCGGGTAACGCGGGCACTGCGTAAGTGCACGTGGATCAAAAAATCATTGGACAACGAGCTCAGGTCGTGCAACATAGTACTGGTGGAGATAAAAATATATGTTGGCTATACGTTATAGGTGTTAGTACTAGAATGTCGAGCCTGAATAGCATATTAAGTATAATTAATAGTATGTTTATATTTGCAAATGTAATTCTCCTATGGTTTTCTGTGAGGAATGCCTCATCACCGACCCCATATGTGGAGTATAATATAGAAGAGAAGCCTTTTCCCTTTAATGATGTTAAAGAGATAACAATATTACTGACCAACGGTGGCCCGGGCACTGCTAAGAATATTCACTACGAAATAGTTCGCTTGACCGATAAGGTAGAATGCTTTGAGAAGCTTGATGGAAAAAGGGGTAAAATTCCGGGGCTCGCACCGCGCGGATCCCGCGTGCTAGCGCGTTACCATTGTGAGAGGGGGGTTCCCTTGAGGGTAAGCATATATTGGAAGAAATATCCGTTGGTGCCAAATTGGGTACCCCGCTTTGGAGGAATGACGACCTCTGAGACGTTCTGTTTTGATGGAAACGGTAATTTACATTCCTCCTGCGACGAAGTTACTGAGCTGAGTAGTATTGTTAATCAATAATGCTGAAGCCATGCTTCACGAATTCCCTACCTGAGCTCCAGCGCCCCGGCGAGCAGGGCGCGGGCGGCCCTCCTCACCACCTCCACCTGGGGCTCTATCTCCTCGTCCCGCAGGAGGACCCCCTGGCCGCTCGCCCCGTCGTACATACCCACTATGAGCAGCTCCCCCAGGGGCACCTCCCTCCCGCCCACCACCGCTATCGCCTCGGATCCGTATATCGGGCCGCTCGGGAGGGGCAGGGCGCCCTCCAGCCACCCCGGGAGGAGCCTGAACCCGGGAGGGAGCCTCCTGAATGCGATCTCCATCCCCTCCGGGAGCCCGCACCCGGCGCGGCGCTCCGCCTCCGAGAGGATCGCGCAGGCCTCGCGCTCGAACTCCCCGATCGGGACTTCGACCCACGCGCCCCTGGGTATCGCCAACATATGTTTCATGGAAGGGACTAGGACGCTTAAAATATAAGTGCAATTCTGCGCGGATGAGCAGATCCAACCCGGACGCATCTGTGGATCGGACGTATAACTGCGAGTCCCACCACAGACGCTGCGGCCGCGGACAGCGCCCCCACGCTCACGGGGCCCCTCCAGTCCCCGGGCACGCATTGGTGCGTGAATGGAGTCGTACTTATCTGTGTTCCCAACACTATGCGTCGGCGGTGACTCCCCGAGGAGGGCGTTGAAACCATTAAACCCTCCCGAAAATTAACATATTCATGCAAAGTCCCACGCGTGTGGTGCGGCGGGCGGGATTTGAACCCGCGATTACCAGCGTGGCAGGCTGGTGTCCTAGTCCAGACTAGACGACCGCCGCGCGTCAGCTCACCGGCAGGAGCTTCATTTTAAGATTTGTCCGAGCCGCCGGCCCGGGCCGCCGAGGAGCGGACCTCCCCGACTATGCGCACCGCGTCGTCGTACGTCACGCGCTTGAGCTCGGAGAGCCTCCTCACGACCTCGTCCAGGATGTCGGGAGTCGCCCCCGCCATCACCGCGAGGTTCCTCGCGTGGAGCTTCATGTGGCCCCTCTGTATCCCCTCCTTCACGAGGGCCCTCAGGGCGGCGAAGTTCTGGGCCAGCGCGACCGCTGCCATGACGGACGCGAGCTCCTGGGCGGTCCTCACGCCGAGGATCTTGAGGGAGAGCCTCGCCACCGGGTGGGAGGACGTGGCCCCGCCCAGGGTGCCCACCGCCATGGGCATCTCCACGCTGCCGACGAGGTCGCCGGCCGAGTTCAGCTCCCACCTGGTGAGGGGCCGGCACCGACCCCCCAGGGACGCGTACGTGTGGGCCCCCGCCTCCAGCGCCCGCGTGTCGTTCCCGGTGGCCAGCGCGACCGCCACCACCCCGTTCATCACGCCCTTGTTATGGGTGGCGCAGCGGTAGGGATCGGCGGCCGCGAACGCGTACGCGTCCAGTATCCCCTCCACCACGTCCCGGCCCCCGGCGGCCTCCGCGTCGAAGACGGCCCAGGCGCGGGCCATCCTGTGGGTGGCGAGGTTGGACAGTATCCTGAGCCTCACCCTCCCGCCCGCGAGCTCCTCCACGATCGGCGCTATCTCCTCCACCATGGTGTTCACCGTGTTCGCGCCCATCGCGTCCTTCGTGTCCACCAGGAGCTCGATTATGAGCATCCTCCCGCGCTCCGTGTCTATCACGCGGCCGCTCAGGTCCACCGCCCCCCCTCCCACCCTGAGCAGGGTCGGGTTCGTGTCGTTGGCTATCCTGAGCAGCTCCTCGCGGTGCTCCAGGACGCGCTGGACGGCGGCGTGGGGGTCCGGGACCCCGACCACCTGTATCTGGCCCAGGGTCAGCGATCTGTCCGCGGAGGCCCTGAATCCGCCCTTCACCCTGGCCACCCTGGCCGCGTTGCTGGCCGCGGCGATCACCGAGGGCTCCTCTATCGCCATGGGCACCAGGTAGTCCCTCCCGTTGATCAGGAAGTTCGTCGCGACGCCGAGGGGGAGCTGGAGGAGCCCTATGACGTTCTCCGACATGCGGTCGGCCTCCTCGGGCGTGAGGCCGTATCCGCCCAGGAGCATCCTGACCTCATCGTCGCTCAGGCCGGAGAACGCCGCGACTGCCCTCACCCTCTCCTCGCGGCTCAGCTTGTAGAAGCCGGGGAGCCTCGAGTCGCCCATGTGCCGGTTCTGCGGGAAATACTATTTAAGTTGAGATCCCGAGGCCAGGAGGGGCCGGTCGTCTAGCCTGGTCAGGACGCCGCTCTGACACGGCGGAGGTCCCAGGTTCAATTCCTGGCCGGCCCACCAGTGCGCGGCCGCCCAGCTGGGCGGCCGCCCCGCTTAGCTGCAGGTGGAGTAGCCGCAGCTCATGCACGTAGCGCACGAGCCGACCTTGACCATGACCCCGCCGCAGACGGGGCAGATGTCGTACGCGGCCCGGTCCATCTCGTCCTCGCCGGCCACCTCCCCGCCCTTCGGCTCTGCGCCCTCCGGCTTGGATCCCATGGGGAGGAAGATCCCCCCGGCCTCCCCGCCCTCCGCGCCCTTCTCGAGCGACAGCTCCAGGGCCTTCGCTATCGCGTCCGGTATCGAGTTGATTATGATGCCCCCCTCCTGCCTCATGGGGACGCTCTTGATGTCCCTCAGCTGGTCTATGACGTCCTGGGGATCGACGCCGCTCCTCAGCGCCAGGCTCACCAGGCGGCCTATCGCCTCGGCGAGGGAGCCCAGCGTCGACCCTCCCTTCCCTATCTGGAGGAAGACCTCGAACGGCCTCCCCTCCCCGTTCTTGTTGACCGTCACGTAGAGGTTCCCGGCCTCCGTCCTGAACTTGTACGTGATCCCGTAGAGCCTGAACCCGCGGGCCCTGGGCCTGGGGCGGCCCTCCTCGGCCGTCGGGGCCTCGGCCCGCGCCTCCTCCCCGCCCTCGCCCTCCGCCACCAGCACGTCCTCGCGGCTGCCCTCCCTGTACACGGTTATGCCCTTGCAGCCGGTCTCCCACGCCAGCGTGTAGATCCGGGCCACCTCCTCCGGGCTTATCTCCCTCGGGAGGTTGACCGTGCTGGAGATCGCGCTGTCCACGTGCTTCTGTATGGTGGCCTGCATCCTGACGCGGAACTCCGGGTCTATCTCGTGGGCGGTCACGAAGTAGTCCGGGAGGGACCGCTCGTCGGCCACGTTGAACCTGTCCATGTACATCTTGACGGTCGGGTGGTAGACCTTGTACTCCTTCTTGCTCAGGCTCTCGCTCCTCCTCTTGTAGCTGATCGCGAATATCGGCTCTATCCCGCTGCTGACCCCGGCCAGTATGCTCCCCGAGCCCACGGGCGGGACCGTGAGCAGCGCGACGTTCCTCAGCCCCTGCGCCGCTATCTTCGCCCTCAGGCCCTCGGGCAGGCGCGACACGAATGGGCGCGCCAGGTGCTTGTCCGCGTTGAACGCGGGGAACGGGCCCTTCTCCGCCGCTATGTTGCTGCTCTCGTCGTACGCCCACTCCTTTATCTTGGAGAAGAGCTGGTCCACTATCTTGAGGGCCTCCTCCGAGTCGTACCTCACCCTGAGCATCGCGAGCATGTCCGCGAGCCCCGTGACCCCGAGGCCCACCCTCCTCCCGTACATGCTGTGCTCGCTCTGCTCCCTCAGCGGGTGCTTGTCCCTGTTGTAGTCCAGGACGTCGTCCAGGAAGCGCACCGCGTACCTGACTATCCTCTCCAGGGTCCCCCAGTCGATGGACGCGCCCTCGGTGAACGGGTCCCTCACGACGCTCGCGAGGTTCACGTTCCCCAGGTTGCACGCCCCGTAGGGCTCGAGGGGCTGCTCGCTGCACGGGTTCGTGCCCTGCACCGCGAGCTTCGGGTCGTACTCGCTGGGGCTCTCCCTCTTCACCGTGCTCCAGAATATGACCCCCGGCTCCGCGCTGCTCCAGGCGCGCCTGACGAGCTCGTCGAAGAGCTCGCGCGCCTTCATGGTGCGGTAGACCGTGCGCCTCCTCAGCTCGCCCGTGGTCGTCCAGTACTGGTACCGGGTGGGGTAGTCGAACGGGGACTGGTAGACGGGGTCTATCTCCGCGAGGATCCCCTCCCCGGGGCGCTCCGCCTGCATCCTGCGCAGCGCGGCGAGCGCCTCCTCCACGGTCCTCACGCCCAGGTCCCTCTCGATGTCGTCAGGGTACATCAGGTCGGGATACCAGAGCTCCCAGTCCGCGTCCTCCTGCACGGCCCTCATGAACTGGTCGGTGACCTTCACGCTTATGTTGGCGTAGCGGACGTTGCGGCGCTCAGGGTCGTCCTTTATCCTTATGAAGTCCAGGATGTCGGGGTGCTCCACCCTCATGGTTATCATCAGCGCGCCGCGGCGCCCCGCCTGGCCGATGGTCCCGGTCACCAGGCTGTAGAGCTCCATGAAGCTCGTGCTCCCGGTGCTCGTGAGCGCGGAGTTGTGGACCGGGCTCCCCCTGGGCCTCAGTATGGAGACGTCCACCCCCACCCCGCCGCCGTAGCTGTAGGTCCTCGCCATCTCGCCGGCGGCCCCGAATATCCCCTCTATGCTGTCCTCGCGTATGGGGAGGTAGTAGCAGTTGATCAGGGTGACCTTGCGCGGGTTCCCGGCGCCGAACATCACGCGGCCGCCCGGGACGAACCTGAAGTCCTCGAGGAGCCAGTAGAACTTCTCCTCCCACTCCCTGCGCTTCTCCTCCGTGGGCTCCACGCTGGCTATCTCGCGCGCTATCCTGCGCCACATCTCTGGCGGCGTCTTCTCGAGGGGCGTGCCGTCGGTCGACTTGAGCGCGTACTTCTCGAAGAAGACGCGGGCGCGGAGCTCGTCCCCCCCGAACCAGTCCAGGGTCTCCTTCGGCAGCTCCCCAGGGTGGGAACCCGCGCCCTCGCTCACAACTGAGCCCATATCGCCTCCCCCAATATTAACGTAGCACGTCGATTCGCCCTGTAGCTGGGCGCCCAAGGCCTAGACATCAGCGGTCCCCTTGGACGGCCCGGGGCGCGCCCGGGAAATGGTGGACCGGGGGGGACTTGAACCCCCGACCTCTCCCATGCCAAGGGAGCATCCTACCACTAGACGACCGGCCCGACCGGAGTGATCCGGGGGCGTTTTATGAACCTTTTCGCGGTCCCCTGGGCTCCGTTACCTTAAGCTCACCCCCTACCCGAGCGAGAGTATCGGGCGCAGCCCGTTCAGCCACGGGGGCATCCCCTCCTCCCTCCACCCGAGCGGGGGCCTCCCCAGGCCCCCGTCCTCGAACACGAAGTCGTGCATGAACATGAACGCTGATAGCCAGTTGAGCATGCGCTCGAATGCCCTCCTCGACCTCTGCCCGCGCCCGCCGACGGGGAACAGGTCGAACGCCTCAGTCCCCTCCTTCACGTACTGGACCATGCGCTCCATGAGGTTCCTCAGGGGGCGATCGTGGACCGCGCGCTCGGCGCCCGCCCACCCGCAGGCGTCCGCGTACCATCCCGCGCCGTCCGTGTAGATCGGGACCCTACCGCACTTGCGCACAGCCTCCCGATGAACAGATAGGCATCTATGGAGTTCCCGCGCCAGCTCACGTGGAAGTCCAGCATCGCATGGAGGTCAGGCTCGAACGCGACCCAGATCCACGCGGAGGTCCCTCCCACGTTCACCATGGTCTCATCCTCGAATATCCTGCGCACGTCCCTCGGATCCGCGCCGAAGGATCCGAGGGCGGGACCCAGCCTCTGCACCCACCTCCACATCGACGTGCAGCTCTGCTGATGATGGACCTCAGGGACCTGGCGGCGCGCCTCAGCGAGATGCCCGAGAAACAGGGATGACAGCGTGGGCCATGACCGGAAGGGGAGTCCTCCTCCTGATCTGTATATGATTCGTGGTCACTGCAAATCGGGCGGAGGGCTCCCCTCGGATTTAGGCTCATCGATCGGCTTAAGGTAACGGAGCCCATCCGATCGGCGCCCGTGGATTTCCTCTGACATACTCTCCTCGCTAAAGCTCGGAGCTTTCTTGTTTTTTGAGTAGTATCTATCCACGTAGGATCTGGTCACTATCCCGTTCTCCAGGTCGGCCGCGATGAGCGATGGATCCCTGTCCCCCGGATCCCCGTATCCGCCTCCCCCGGCCGTCCTTATCTCCACGTAATCGCCTGCGTCCAGATCGATGGTGACCTTCACCCCCACCCTGCGCCTCCGTCCCCTCCTCGAGACAATGACCTCGGTCCTGGCGCCCTCCATGCCGCCCATGAGCCCCCAGGGCGCGTGTCTCCCCCTCTCGGCCAGGATCGTGACCGTGGCCCTGCCCGAGGCCACGGCATATGATCTCACGATGCCGGAACCGCCCCTCCAGCGCCCGGCCCCGGAGCTGTTCCGCCTCAGCTCGTAGCGGAGCATTATGATCGGCAGGTTCCTCTCGATCTCCTCTATCGGCGTGTTCATCGTGTTCGTCATGTTGGAGTGCACGCCGTCCACGCCGTCCATCCCGGGGCGTCCGCCGGTGCCCACGCCGATGGTCTCGTAGAAGGCCCAGGTCCGCCCGCCGTCCACGCCCCCCATCATCACGTTGTTCATGGAGCCGCCGGCCGCAGCCGGAACCCTCCCGGGAATCGCCTTGCTCAGCGCGAGGAAGAGGAGGTCCGCGTTCCTCTGGCTCGTCTCCACGTTCCCGCCGGCCACCGGGGCCGGGAACTCGGGGTTGAGCACGGATCCCCTCGGGGCCCTGACGTCGAAGATCCTGAACGCCCCGTGGTTGAGCGGGACCTCCTCCCCCAGTATCGATTTGAAGACGAAGTGAACGCCCGCTATCGTGACGCCCATGACCGCGTTCAGCGGCATCGGGACCTGTGGGTCCGTGCCCTCGTAGTCGACGACGACCGATCCGTCGCCAATCGTGACCCGGGCGCGCAGCGTCAAGTCGCGTCCATCCGGCATCTCCAGATAATCCACGGCGTCGTAGGTCCCCCTCGGCACGTCCCCGAGCCGCGCGCGGACGAGCCTCTCGGCGTACTCGAACGCCTCCTCCGCGGCGTACTCGAACGCCTCCAGGCCGTACTTCTCCAGGATCTCGAGCACCCTCCTCTCGCCGGTGAAGTTCGCCGCCGCCTGCGCCTTGATGTCGCCGTACCTCTGATATGGGTCCCTGGAGTTGGACGCTATCAGGGATATCACGTCGCGCTGGAATTCGTCGCGCCTCATGAGGAACACGGGGTTCATCACCAGCCCCTCCTCGAATATCGTCCGGGCGTCCGTCGATATGCTGCCCGGGACCTTGCCGCCGACGTCCGAGTGGTGGGCCTTGTTGGCGGCGAACGCCACGAGCCTGCCCGAGCGATAGATGGGCCTTATCACAGTGATGTCGTTCAGGTGGGTGCCCGCTATGTACGGGTTGTTGACCACGATCATGCTTCCCTCCTCCGGCTCGATCCCCTCCCTCTCCATGTACTCGATGGTGTTCCTGAGGCCCCAGGGGAGCGATCCCAGGTGCACCGGTATGTGCTCGGCCTGGGCCAGCAGGCGGCCCTCGGAATCCAGAATCGCGGCCGAGTGGTCCATCCTCTCCTTTATGTTCGGCGAATACGCCGAGTTCCTGAGGGCTATGCCCATCTCCTCGCTCGCGTAGAAGAGCGAACTCCTGATTATCTGCGCGGTGAACCTGTCCGTGGCCACGCCCATCGCCTCCTGAGCACCAGGTTCATCAGCTCGTCCACCTCCCAGCGCCATCCGGCGTTGACTACCGTCGTCGAGTCGTACTCCTCGATTATAGCGGGTCCGGCCCCGCTATCCCCGGGCGACAGCGCATCCCTCGCGTACACTGGGACCTCGCTGAACTCCCCCGATATGTACGCGGCCCTCCTGGACGCCGGCGCCGGGGCGGCGCCGTTCCTCCGCCCGCGCCTCCTGAGCCCTATCTTGGGGACGATCGCCCTGGCCACGACCTTCGCGCTGACTATCTCCACCGGGTCGTTCGACGTGTATCCGTAGATGCGCCTGTGCTCCGACTCGAAGCGTTCCCTTATGCCGGACCCGCCGCCGTACTCCACCGTGATCTCGTACGACTGCCCCTTGTACCGCACGTCGACCAGCTCCTCAAGCGATATGTCGCGGAATCCGTCGCGCTCCAGATCGTCCCGGGCCCTCCTCCTCAGCTCCTCCATGACGCCGGCGAGGTCGCGCTCGAAGACCGGAGCGGAGAACACCCTGGTGACGTCGACCGTCAGGAGCCCGTACGCGGAGAATAGCCCCGGATGTTCGGGGACAATCACCTCGCGGATTCCCATCTCATCCGCCAGGTCGCAGGCGTGGACGGGTCCGGCGCCGCCGAACGCGATCATCCGGAAGTCCCTCGGATCCCTGCCCCTCTCCACGCTCACTATGGAGATCGCCTTCGCCATCGAGTTGTTTATAAGCCTCACCACGCCCTTCGCGGCCTCCACGGCATCCACGCCGAGGGCGCGGCCTATCCTCTCCTCGAGCGCCCTCACCGCGAGTTCCCTGCTGATCCTCATCCTGCCTCCCAGGAGGTACTCGGGGTTCAGACGGCCCAGCGCGATGTTCGCGTCCGTCACGGTGGGCTCGGTTCCGCCCCTTCCGTAGGCCGCCGGACCCGGCTCGGCGCCCGCGCTCCTCGGACCGACCCTCAGGGATCCCGCCTCGTCCACCCAGGCCACCGTGCCCCCGCCGGCGCTCACCTCCGCCAGATCTATGAACGGGAACCTGACGGCGTATCCGCTTCCCTTTATCGACCTGCCGCTGTGGCTCCTGCCCGCGGCCTCGAACTCGTACGCCACGTCGGGCTTCCCGCCCACAATCGCGCCGGCCTTCGCCGTCGTGCCCCCCATGTCGAACGTTATCGCGCTCTCGACGCCTATTTCGCGGGCGAGGAACGCGGAGGCCAGGACCCCGGCCGCGGGGCCCGACTCGATTATCGAGATCGGCAGGCGCGATGCGCGCTCCATGGTGTTCAGGCCCCCGTTGGACGCCATCACGTAGATCGGGGCGCGGACCCCCATCCCCCTAAGCTCGCCGACGAACCTGTCCAGGTACGATGACACTATGGGCGCCAGCACAGCGTTCACCACTGTGGTGCTGGTCCTCTCGTACTCCCGGTACTCGGGGTCGACCTCCGACGACGCGAAAACATATCTGCAGCAGTCCTTCAGGTACTCCTTGACCCTCATCTCGTGCGCCGGGTTGACGTACGAATTGAGCAGCGAGATGGCGACGGATTCCACGCGGTTCCCGATGATGAATTTCCTGATCCTCCTGAGGTCCTCCTCCGGTATTTCCTCCTTGATACTTCCATCCGCCAGCACGCGGCCGCCTATTCCGACGCGATACTTCCTGGGGACCAGCGGCGGGGGCTTCGTGAACCATATGTTATATATCTCGGGCCTCCTCTGCCTGCCTATCTCCAGGATATCCCTGAAGCCCCTGTTCGTCACGAGGGCTGCCCTGGGTAGCCCCGAGCGCGTGAGGAGCGCGTTCGTGGCGACGGTGGTCGCGTGGTTGAGCAGCGCCACCTCGCCGACATCGATGCCGATGTCCCTCAGCGCGCCGATGACCGCGGCCTCCGGGCTCCTGGGGGTGGTCGGGACCTTGAGCACTTTCACATCGCCGCTCTCGGAATCGAACACGACTATGTCGGTGAATGTGCCGCCTATGTCGACTCCGACATAGTACTTCGGCATGGATGTTTACAAGCGTGCTCGCATTGTATAAAAATATTCCGCACACCATCCTGTCGTACGATTCAGTAAGCCTAACATGAAATCGCCGTCCCCCGAATTGAATAACGGGCGTGTGCGAAGGCCGCTCGCGGACAGCCCCTGTCCGGCGATATTCCCGGGGCCGCGCAGCACAGCTCGGTACAAGAAATATTTATTATTGCGTTCTGAATTCTATTACCCGGATTGACATGAAGCCCATATATCTGGTCCGGTTAGCCGTCAAGTCCAAGGAGAAGGACGCGGAGTTCCGCAGATGGTACAACGAGGTGCACCTCCCGGATCTCCTCAAGGTCCCCGGGGTCGTCAAGGACGCCAGGTTCGACTTGGTAGAGGGGGATGTGGCGTCGCTCGCCATCTACGAGTTTCCATCGGTCGACCGTATGATGGAGGGCAAAAATAGCAAGGAACTGGCCGACGCCAAGGCCGACACGCAGGCCAGGTGGGGTCCATACCTCGATCCGAACGGCGAGAGGTACTGGTGCGACGTCCTAGACGTTTACGAGTGCAGGAGGGACGGGCTTCTGGATTCCGCCACGGCATTCGTGGCGTACAGCTCGAAGGACGATCGGGCCGTCGGAAAGTACCTGAAGGAGGAGCTGATCCCGGGACTCAGGCCCCTCGGGCTAGAGACGGCCGCGCTCTTCAGCGTCATCCACAGGGATCCCGAGACCCTCCCCGACCGCATACTGATCCTCCAGTTCAGGGCGGAAAAAATATCGGCGTTGCTGCCCGATCTGAAGGCCAGGATATCGGAGGCCAGATCCAGGGGGCCCTTCGAGAGGCTGGTTGCGGCGTACTATGACTTCGTGGTCTCCTTCACCAGGAATCCGCCCGGATGATGCGCGCATAGCCCTCGGGTCGCGCTGGCATAGGGCGGTCGACGTTTTACGCGAGAGCCGTCCGGTCCTCGGGCCGCTCCCGTTCAAATTCGATCATCGGCGTTCGCAGACCGCATCCCCGGATGTGCGATACGCGGGACGGTTGACATGCAGGGTGCGGAAACGCGGCCGGACTCAGCTCCCATCTATCGGAGGGATCCCGTGTACGGAAGGAAGATCCTCGCCCCGGGTCGGGCTGACCCCCGCCGGCGCTCACCCGTAAGCGGATGAGCGGGTTCCGGCCGGGGAGTCAAGAAGCGCCATCGGGTGGGGTAGTTCGCGCTCACGAACTACACAGCGTGATAATATTCTGGCAAATGGCGTTATTGATATACGAAATTCATATTCAAAAAACCAGGATATCAAATTGACCGGGTCGATGTCGTGGATTATATGCAAAAGATAATCTTTAAATATCGGCGTCAATTACATAATGTTGAGAATGAGTTCAACGATCACCAGACACATAATAGTGTCGGCGATGATCGGGACGTTGCTGGAATGGTATGATATATTCATATTCTCCACCGGTGCCTTCTACATAGCGGCCAACTTCATGCCGAAGGGCAATCCCGTGGCGGCCATAGCCTCCACGCTCCTGGTGTTCGCGATAGGATTCCTCTTCAGGCCGCTCGGCGCTTTCGTGTTCGGCCACTACGGCGACAGGATAGGCAGGAAGAATATGCTGATGTGGACGATAGTGATATCGGGCATCTCCTCCGGGGTCGTCGGGCTGCTGCCGACGTACTCGCAGGTGGGCGTCTGGGCGATAGTGCTCCTGGTGATAATGCGGCTGCTGCTGGGCTTCGGGCTCGGCGGCGAGTGGGGCGGGGCAATGCTGATCGCGCTCGAGCACGGCCAGAAGAGGAGGGGATACTGGTCATCGTTCGTCCAGTCCACCGTGGGGCTGGGCCTGGTCCTGGGCTCAGCCGTGTTCCTGGGCCTGGGGGCGCTGATAGGGCAGAGCGCGATGACGGCGTGGGGCTGGAGGATCGCGTTCCTGATCTCCTTCGTGTTGCTGGCCATAGGATTCTACATCAGGTACACGCTCCCCGAGACGCCGGTGTTCGAGGCCGCCAAGAGGGAGAAGGCGATAGTCAGCGTCCCAGCCGGGACCCTCTTCAGGAAGCACTGGAAACAGCTGTTGCTGAGCACGCTGATAGCGGGCGCCGTCGGGACGATATGGTTCACGGGATCCGTGACGCTGCCCACCATCTACCGCCTCTTCAACGTGATAACGCCTGAGATGCAGCAGATAGGGATACTGGCGTTCGGGCTGATAGAGATTCTCTTCGTCTTCATAGGGGGCCCGCTCTCCGACAGGATCGGGAGGAGGCCCACGATCTACATAGCCGGCGCCCTTTTCCTGGTGGTGCTGTACCCCGTGATCCTGTACAGATCGGTCGCGATGTTCCTGGTGTCGATGGTGCTCCTGGGGATAGCGCACGGCATAGCCTACGCGCCCGAGGGAGCTATGATAAGCGAGATATTCCCGACCAACGTGCGGTACAGCGGCAATTCGCTGGCTTACCAGTTCGGCAACGCGTTCATAGGGGGTCCCCAGCCCTACGTATCGGTGGACCTCGGCGTGATCTCGTATCTGCTGGAGCCCGTCTACGCTGTCGTGTTCGCGGTGGTGGCTATAGTCGCGGCGTACGCCTTCAAGGAGACGAAGGACGTGGACCTGACTAAGGTTTGAGAACATCGCCCGAATATATACATTTTTCTTATTTTTATTTTAGAACGTAGGAATTAGAGGGCTTCAATTCGTACAGTTCGGGCCTCCTCTGGGCCAGCACCGGGAGCGCCTCCCTGACGCGCCTTATCCTGTCCCTGCTCAGCGCGACCTCCACGACCCCCTCCTCCTCCGTGGCCCTGGCCACTATGATCCCCATGGGATCGGCGGCGACCGTCACGCCCGCGAACGAGTTCCCTATCTGGTTGGACGTCAGCACGTACATCGTGTTCTCGAGGGCCCTCGCGCGCACGAGGGTCATCCACTGCTCCTCCTTGTTGTACCCCTTATACCACGCGCTGGGCACTACGAGCGCGTCCGCGCCGGAGAGCGCCGCGTACCTGGCGAGCTCCGGGAACCTCATCTCGTAGCACACGATGATCCCCAGCCTGAAGCCGTCGACGTCGACCATCGCGGGCGGCCCGTCCCCCGGCTTGAGCTGCTCCGATTCCCTGTATCCCAGCGCCTCGAAGAGGTGCGATTTCCTGTACTTCGCCCTCGTATGGCCATCGGGGCCTATTACGTAAACCGAGCTGTGGACGCGCGGCGGATCGTCGCTCCTCTCGTAGACGCCCAACGCCACGTGGACACCCCTGTTCTTGGCCAGCCTCCCCACCTCCTCCAGGAACGGCGATCCGTCGTACTCCGATTCATCGTAGAGCCTCTCCATCGGCATCCCGGGCGGCGCGAGGAGGTTGGAGAACTCGGGGAAGACGACCAGTGATGCGCCCGACAGGCCGCCCATGATGGACGCGATCTTCTTCAGGTTCTCCTCCTTGTATGGCGACGTCGCCATCTGAGCCAGCGCGACCCTCATGGAGTCCACGGACTTTATACGCGGCGTCCGGTGAAAAAGTTTTGCCCCATCCCCTGGGCTCCGTTACCTTAAGCCCACCCCCTACCCGAGCGAGAGTATCGGGCGCAGCCCGTTCAGCCACGGGGGCATCCCCTCCTCCCTCCACCCGAGCG
>OFEH01000440.1_pt1 | contig 13972 bp, 17 predicted proteins | sample 1521031 | NCBI WGS metagenome assembly OFEH01 (sample SAMN05518350, study PRJEB24110) | hypersaline lake metagenome | isolation source: Grendel Spring, Yellowstone National Park, Wyoming, USA | place: USA:Grendel Spring, Yellowstone National Park, Wyoming, USA | collected 2011-11-16
ATTGGTCAGATCATGGCTGAGGGCGTTGGCCTCACCTTTGAGGTTAAGGTCCACAGGGGGAGGCGCATAACAATACCTAGGGCGGTCGCCGACCTGCTTGGCATAGAAGAGGGCTCTAGGCTCAGGCTCCGCGTCGAGGGCGACAGGGTTGTCCTGGAGCCGGTCAGGGACGCCCTCTGGTTCGCAGTGCACGGGCCCAAGGTGGCCTACGTAGGCTTCGAGGAGCTGGAGGAGGAAAGCGAGAGCGAGCAGAGGAAGCTTGCAGACGACCCCTGACACCCTCCTTGCAGCCCTTAACGCCAAAGAGCTATAGGCCCTCTTGAGGAAGAGCCTATTAGCTCAGGAGGTCCTCAGGGGCCTTGTCAGGTGGACGATACTTAGCTATCTCTTTGAGGCTTCTCTTATGTACAGCCTTAGCACTGACTTCTTGCACCTCTTCTTAGTAACGTCGCTGTAGAACCTCTTAAGCGCCCCTGGGTCATTTTTCGCTGCTTCCTCAGCATCTTTAATGCACTTCTCCTTCGCTGCCGTTGCTATAGCCTTTTTCTTGCCACTCTGGACCGAGTGTGCTGACCTTATTACTAGCTTCTTGCCCTTGCCAGTGTCCTTTTCGTAGATATGCCAGATGTCTTCAACCCTCTCCTTTAGTATGGTCATGCTCTCGACCTGACCTACTTATAGCTGCCAAGACTTATAAGTAATGTATAACAGAGTTGCCCATGAAAGTAGGCCTTCATGTGAACATTTCACCTTCCATTTGCACATGACACGCTGCAGTGAACTGGAAATGCCTAACCATGGTAAGTTAGAAATGTCTGACATCACTGAGGACTTGCTGAGAGCCAGCTCCTAAGTTCAACGCCAGAGGGCACCATAGCCCTTCTAGTTGTAATGCTTGATAGGCAGGGAGCAATAAACATAGATGACGTCAAGCACGCCCTTGACCTCTTTGGTTAGGGATATTCCGTACCCGTTCATGTGCGTGAAGGGAGGCGTCAACAGGTACAATGAGATTATAGATCTTCTGAGGAAAGGGGAGAGCGTGACGATAAAGGGCTGCAGGCTACCTAACATAAAGAAGGCCCTTAAGAGGGCTGGCGTAGAGGCGGAAATAGCTGAGGTTGGCAAGAGACACTACCTGCTGAGGCCAAGGGTGGCTAGGAGTGAGCGAGGAGAGCAGGATACTGGAGGAGCTTGAGAAGTTCAGGGACTGGGCAAGCGGAGCATATAGCAAGTCCACGGTGGCAGAGTACATATCAGCCCTCAAGCAGTACTTCTCGTTCTACAGAGGTCTGCCTAGACCTGACGATCCAGAGATAGAGGTGGAGATAGCAAAGGAGTTCATAAAGGAAGGAACCGAGTCACAGAGGCAAATTAGGACCTATGCCCTTAAGGCCTACTACAGCTTCAGGGGAAGGCCAGACATAGTTGCCATGATACCCAAGTTCAGGTACGCCTACTCCTTCGCCAGGGCAATTTTCCCTTCGTACAGGAGGCTGTGGAACGCTATACTAAAGATGGACTTCCCAGACTAAGCCATCCTTGGCGTGGCGTACGCGGCAACGCTAAGGTTAGGGGAGGTGCCACTTCTGAGGCTAAGCGACTTCAGGAGGAAGGACTGCGCACTGCTTGTACACAGGGAGAAGGGGCCTGGAGGGGTGCTGAGGGACTACCTTTTGCCCCTCTCACCATGCGCCTGTGAGCTCCTGTGCGAGTACGTTAGTAACAGGAGCGGAGGGGATCAGCCGCTGTTCTACAACATAAAGGGAGACCCGCTTAACAGGTGGAACGTGCAAAGGATGTGGAACAGGTTCCTCAAGGTGACAGGCTACGAGGGCTCGTTCCACACCCTCAGGCACACTAGGGCCACGGAGCTGGCCGAGAGGTTCGGTGACGCCGTGGCTCTAGCACACTTCTTGGGCCAAAGAAATATTAACTCAGTCATGAAGTACATTCACCTGGCGGGGTCAATAGAGCATGAGGAGGCCAATTATTGGCATTGCGATACAGACGTACCTCTTAGAACATGGAAGTGGATCCCCATATGACGTCTACCAGGTCCTGAAGATGAAGTATCCTAAGATAAACTACTCCTCTGTATACCACGTCTTCAAGGTAGCCCAGGAGGAGGGCCTCATCGAGTTTGACAGGTACGAGTGTATTGACCAAAAGTGTGCTCGTAGGAAAATCTACTACAGGATAAGGAAGGGGAGGGAGAACGACCCCTGCTGGGAGAGGATAAGCAGAACCTCAAGGTGCAGCAGAGAGTACATAGGCCATTTAAGACGCTGGGCGCGGTGATTATACTCTTAACACTCCTACGGAATAATTAGCGTCCAGAATAATTAGCGCAGGGAGTGAAGGGAGACGTATTATCAAAGGAACATACTGAAGGACAAGCTGCCAGACGTGCTGAAGTCCATTATCAAGGGGGTGGCCGTCAACAACCCAGAGGCCCTGTCAGTCCTTGTCCAGCTCGCCAGGGACGACAAGAAGGAGTGGTGAAAGCTGTCCACTGACTACAAGCTCCTAAAGAGCCTTAAGGAGATAGACCTTATAGTGACTAGGAACGACATAGAGTACGAGCTCTTTGACCACGACCTCGTGAGGTCAGTCCTCGAGGAGCTCAGCTACATAAAGTACAGGCCAGGGCCAGAGAAGCCCACCTTCCCCATATCAGTAGAGGACCTGAGCCAGATAGTGGGGCACGATGACGTCAAGAGGATCATAGTTATGGCGCTGAGGAGCAGGAAGCTCGTCAACGTCCTTCTGGTGGGCCTGCCTGGCATAGGCAAGTCCCTCTTCCTTGACTTCGGGACGGGGTCGGACAGCAAGGCTTCTACCCCTGGAAGCTACTTCTACCCCTAGAAGTTATGAGCGCCCTGCCGTCCAGGGGCTCGTCGCCCCTGAGGCAGTCGTGCCCTTAAAGGTGGACAACGCTCTAGGGCACTCTCAAAGGCCTTCATGATACGCTCTGTGGCGCCATAACTGAGGAGAAGTATCTGAGGCCTGCGACGGGTTGAGGAGGCCGCTTGTTAGCTATCTTGCGTCCTGGTAGGACGAGCGGCTTACCACGCGTAGGTCTTAAGGAGCTTAACCACGTCGACGCGCTCTCATATGCATCGTTGCCATGGGTCGTTACTGTAGGCTAGCTGGCCTACTCTCCAGGAGAAGAGAGCTAAAGGTCTTTGAGGAAAGTCCTAAAGGCCTTAAAACAACTGCGAAAGGAAGTGAGGACAAAGAAAAAGGCAGTAGGGAAAATGTCGGCCCACAGCTGAAGCCTCAGCGCATTTACAATTACACCAGCCGCATAGCCTAGGTGAGGGCTGTGGCGTACGACGCGAACTGGGCTGATAATGACCCAGCCCAGACCTATATAAATTAATTAAAAATATTTAATGAAGCTATATTAAGGCTCCCCTGTCAACATCACACGAGTGAGAGCTTGAGCCAGTCCACGAATGTAAACTTCTCGATGGACAGGTGGGAATACCCAGTCAAGCCGACCTGGACCCGCGGCCAAGTCTTCGCTGGCCCGCTTGCGGCAGGCACTACTCTGCTTGAAGTGTCAGTCAGCCCTGGCCACAAAGGCTACATATGGGGCTACTCCCTAGCAGAGAACGACCCCAATGGAAACGTGTTCCTGGTGAGGTGGGTGAGCGGGGGCAAGACCTACCAACAGATGATACTCATACACGGGCCTGGCGCTGTGGAAGTCGCTGGCGACAGGGCCATAAATGACGGGTCGCCTGCGGACCCTGGCACGTCCATAGTCGTGCAGATTCTTCACGCTGCCAGCGCGGATACGCTGTATAGTGCTGACATACTATGGGGTCAAGTGCCGTTAGAGCGTAGGTCGTCTGGTCATGGGCAATAAGACAAGGCGTGCCGGATGTGTCGCCCCAGCGCCCATGTCAGAGATGTCGTGCGAACCGCGTGTGTTTCTATCTTATTGAGATTGTCTGGGGCCCTGGCGCCTTGGGCCTAGGGTGCGTGCCCTGCCTGCAAAAGGACGGTTAGGAGCACCTATCCTAACATGTCGTGCAGGCCAAGGACACTTGCACGGGGCCGCAGGGCGTCGTGTCAGTGTCCATGGGGGTCTGGGCCTGCCGCATGCGAGCCTTACTTGTCCTTATCATAAACTCGTGAAAATGTGCTTAAGGGTGTGCGGGCCCGCAGGGCCTATTAGTATCCTAAGCTAGCTAATATAAGGACAGTCTGGCCTAGCCTAGGGCGCCTCGAGGCGCCCTAGGGCTTAGGCGCTAGGACGTCGGGGCACAGCATGGCGTGCTGAGGGCGCGTTAGCTGGCGACCTTTCCTAACCCTTGGCCTGTAGGTGACGTACCTGATGAAGGCGTTATGACAGGCCAAGTGTATGGCATAGCACGTGATTGTCAACAAAAGGAAGTAGGCCATGGAGAGATTCTCGGCCTCGACGGGCTCAGGACTTCTGCCACTCCTCCATAGGCCTAAGCTCAAAGCGCCTTAGCTCAAGCCTCACGAGCCCACGCTGATAGCCTATGAGGCATGGGCGAGGTGGAGGTCCCTACGCTCGATCATGAATGAGCGTAAAATGATTGAAGCGAGAGCTAGGGACAAACGGTGCCTCGTGTAGCCCCTGGTGAGGCCCGTGAGGACCTTCTGGGCAAGCAGGGCCTCCCTCCAGAGCGCCACCAGCCCCCTGGCGTCAAGGTAGCCTGGCGAGATGGACCAGAGCCTCACGCTGTGGCACCCATCTGCACTGTGGCCTTCCTCAGGGCCCTGGAGTGTAGCAGCTCCCCGGCCCCTCCGCCAAGCGTTATTGTCCTGTAGGCCCTCTCCCTGTCGACGACCACGGAGCCCCCCAGCGCCCCCCTGAGGCCCTCGAAGGCCTCCGGCAGCATGGGCGTCGTGGGCCCAACCACGAGCAGCTGGGAGCCCCTGGCGAGCTCAGCTACCCTGTTTATGGTCTTGTTGACCACCGTGACGCCCGTGGCCACTATGAGGTCCATCTGGGGCAGCATCTCCTCCTCGGCGTACCACGGCAGCACGAGCTCGTCATCGTATGGCTTTATCTCAAAGACGTGGACCTCCGCGCCAGCCTCAAGCAGGCGCCTCACGTAAGGTCTTATGTAGCCCACCACGCCCACCCTGAGCCCCCTTGAAATCCTTACAAGGTCGAGGGGGTCAGCCTCCTGGCCGCCCGCGTTAACAGCTGCGTTTATCGCTGCGACCCCCACCGCGGCCCTCAGGGGGTCATATGAGAGGGCCAGCTGTACTGCCTCCTCCGCTGAGGAGGGCGGCTCAAAGGACCCCCTGGCCCACTCCCAGTCGACGTAGGCCAGCCCGGCCCTGCCGTCGTCAAGCTCGACGTAGGCGTACTTGCCTATGGCGACCCTTCTAATGGACCTGCCCCTTGCCCTCTGGGCTGCCTCCTCGACAAGGGCCTTCAGTATGTTCAAGGGTCCTCATAAAGGTACTGTGCCTGGGGATTAGAAAGCTGTTCCGTTACGCGCCCTCGGCGAAGGCGCTGGAGAGGTACCAGTCTAGGCGCCCCTCGTCCTCAGCTGTGACCCTGAAGCTCATCCTCCTCCCTGCTGTCCTCCCCTCCTCAGCAGCCCCCCTCTCCTCTACCCTTGCGCTCACTCCTCTCACCCGTCTTGTCTATTGTTGACGAAGCCTAATAAAGGGGTGTCCCTGAGGCCCCCCGACAGGCGTCTAAGTAAAACTGAGCCCCTGTCACCTGCGCGCAGGCTACCGCCTTTCTCGCTTAGCACAAAACAATAGCGCAGGCACCTATATACGGTTTCAACTTCTCCCGATGCAGGGACGCCGCTGAAGGAAGGTAGAAAAGGCCCCCTTGACAGGTCGCATCGGGATCGACGTGATGATCGCCAGGCTTAAGGTGGACATCCCTATAAAGGCCCTTGGCCACGTCAACTCCTACGCCATAATTGACGATGAGGGCTTCCTGCTGGTGGACCCCGGCATGTACTGGGCCGACGGCTTCAGGAGCCTTGCGGCCGAGCTCAGGAGGGCGGGCCTAAGCCTCAGGGGGCTTAGAGCTATTGTGGTCACCCACTTCCACGTGGACCATGCCACCGCCGCCCCTGTGTTAGCTGAGCTGGCGGGCTCTGAGGTCTTAATGGGCCCCAGGGACCTTGAGGTCGTGAGGAGGGGCTTCAGGGAGTACTTCAGGGACGTCACTGAGACCTTCCTGCACTACGGCGTCCCGAGGGAGGAGGTTAAGGCCATGGAGGAGGTCCACCCAGTCCCAAGGCTTGGCGACGTCTATGATGAGCTAGCGGCCGTCGCGAGGCCCGTGGGGGAGGGCGAGTCGATAGGGCTTGGCGACGGCGAGCTTAAGGTCCTTGAGCTGCCCGGCCACACGCCTGGCCACATAGCGCTCCTCCAGGGGGGCACAGCAGTTGTCGGCGACGTACTGCTTAACGGCATAACTCCTAACGTTGTGGCAGACTCCCCTGACCCCAGGAGGGACCCCCTGGGCGACTACCTGAGGACCCTTGAGAGGGTCTCATCCCTTGGCCTCTCGTCCGCTATGCCCGGCCACGGGGAGCCTATAGGCTCGCCCTCCGCCAGGGCAAGGGAGTTAATGGCTCACCACGAGGAGAGGCTGAGGCTAGTTAAGTCGCTGCTCGACGCCCCCAGGACCCTATACTACGTTGCGAGGAACCTCAGGTGGAGGACCTCCGCCGCCTCCTGGGACGACATGAGCCCCTATGAGAGGTACTTCGCCGTCGGCGAGGCCCTGGCGCACCTGAAGCACCTTGAGGCCGTGGGGGAGGTTGAGGAGGTGGCGGCTGGCGGCGATGTGGCCTTCCGCCTGGCTTGAGCTGCCGGCATGTAACGCCTCTGCAGACTAATCCAAGTTGACCTCCTCCCCGCCCTGAGGGGTGAGGCCTTCGGCTGCAAAGCTCGTTTGTTTTGCTGTCAAGTGCAAAGGAGGGCGCCGCCGTGAAGTCGATGAGCAGCTGTGAGGCAAAGGGGCGCCCGGTGAGGCCCCGCGTCCCGAGAGGCGGGCCCCCGCAGGCAACATGATGAGAGGCGAAGGATGATGAAGTAGATGCCTAAGGTCACGTAGAGTGGCTGCTAGTCGCGGTGAACGTCGAACCCTCCCTGCACGGGCTCCTGGCGGCTAGCATGTCCTCCGCCAGGGCACAGACCATCGGCATGAACTCCTCCGCCGGGGCCTCTACCCTCACATCGGCCAGGTCGTCAAGTGCCGTCTCGCCCACGTTAACTATCACCAGCTTGGCACCCCTTGACCTGGCCACCAGGGGCAGCTGGTTGGCCGGGCTGACCGCGAGGCTCGACCCAACCACTATGAAGAGGTCTGAGCTGCCGGCCAGCGAGAACGCCTCCTCAAGCGCGTCGGGCGGCAGCGGCTCCCCGAAGTAAACAACGTCAGGCTTCAGAAGCCCCCCGCAGACGGGGCACGTGGGGAGCCTGCCTTCAGACACCGCCCTGAAGGCCTCCCTTATGTCGTACTTCCTCCCGCACTCCGTGCAGACGGCCCTGCCGGCGTTGCCGTGGAGCTCAACGACCTTTCTGCTCCCGGCGGCCTGGTGGAGGCCGTCTATGTTCTGGGTTATCACCGCCTTAATGAGTCCCATCTCCTCAAGCCTTGCTATGGCCACGTGGGCTGGGTTTGGCCTCACCCCGCTAAGCTGGCCGAACCTCTCCATGAAGAGCCTCCACGAGCCCAGCGGGTCTGAGTAGAAGTGGGATATCTCAAAGAGGGAAGGGTCAAGCCTCCTCCACAGCCCGTTGGGGCCCCTGAAGTCAGGTATGCCGCTGGCTGTGCTGACGCCGGCCCCTGACATCAGAACTGCGCTGTTTGAAGCTACCAGCATCCCCGCGACCTCCTTGGCCTTAGAGCTCAGCGACGTCCCGCTTCACCTCGAATAAGGCCTGGCGCCGACAGGTTAATAGCTAAAGGCCCCTGACAAGTTTAATGGCGCAGGAGCGAGGTGTCAGACAATCGTAACAAACCTGCCGGCCGAGGCCATAGCTAAGCTAAACAAGTACAGCGAGGCTAAGACAACGGAGGAGAAGATCAGGGCCCTCGAGGAGTTCCTCAGCTCCGTGCCCAAGCACAAGGGCACGGAGAAGCTCAGGCTGTGGGCCACGAGGAGGCTCTCCGAGCTCAGGGAGGAGGTGGAGAGGGAGAGGGCAAGGAGGTCGGGCGGCGGCAGGCCGGGCATGTTTGTCGAGAAGGCGGGGGCCGGGCAGGTGGTTTTGATAGGCCCCACGAACTCCGGCAAGAGCTCAATAGTGGCCAGGCTGACTAACGCAAAGGTAACGATAAGCCCCTTGCCCTACGGCACCCAGGCCCCCGTGCCGGGCATGATGACGTACCTTGACGTCCAGCTCCAGCTCGTCGACACCCCGCCCCTCATAAACCCTGACGGCAGCGTCAACTCAAGGGTTGTGGCCCTAGCCAGGAACGCTGACGTCATAGCCCTGGTCATAGGCCTTGACTCCCCTGAGCCCAGGCGCGACCTTGACGTCTCCCTTAGGGCCCTCGAGGACAGGGGGGTTGCATACTCCCTTGAGAAGGGCTTCGTCAGGGTTGAGAGGAGGACCCAGGGAGGGATAGCGTTCACCTACAGGGGGACCCCGAGGTTCACCGAGGAGGAGGCGAGGAGGCTGCTGAACAGCTACAGGGTGTACAACGCGCTGGTTGAGGTCAGCGGGCCCGCCACCCTGGACGACCTCGAGGAGGCCATATTTAGCGCTAAGGTCTACAAGCCCGCCTTCGTCATATTCAACAAGGCTGACCTGCCCTCAGCTGAGTCGAGGGCGAGGGAGGCGGCCTCGGCGCTACCCAAGGACGTCCAGTGGGTGCTGGCGTCAGCTGTAACAGGCGTCGGCCTCAGCAGCGTGGGCCCCATGGCCTACAGGCTCCTGAACATAAAGAGGATATACACTAAGAAGCCGGGCCAGCCCCCGAGCCCTGAGCCCCTTGTTGTTAGTGCCGACGCCACCGTCAGGGAGATAGCTGAGAGGATAAGCCCCTCCCTGGCAAGGTCCATGAAGTACGCCAAGATATGGGGGAGGGGTGCTAAGTACGGGGGGCAGAGGGTGGGGCCTGACTACGTGCCCCAGGACGGCGACATACTAGAGATAAGGTAGCTGACCTCCTCCCCTCCCAGCTCCCAGGGGCTCGGGGATATGTGGGGCCCCTGTTGGGGCATCCCCTTGCGGGGACACTAATTGTTCTGCGATGCTTTCAAGTGCTCAGGAATTTTATGCCTTACCCCGCCCCTGAAGGGGCGGGGCTTGCCGTTCATTTTGTCACTCTATGGGCTCCTCAGGCTCCTGCTCGAGCAGGCTTGGGCACAGCAGCTTCATCGAGACGCTTATCAGGGCGTCAGCTATTGGAACCACCGCTGCCGCGGGCCCGCCGACGTGCATAGCCATGTTCCTCAGCTCCGATGCCAGCATAGCAGCGTTAAGCAGCCTCCTGCCGCTGGCGCTGGCGAGGCCCCCCATGAACTCCCCTACGGCCTCCTTAAGCTTCCCAAGCAGGTCGGCCCTGCCCTTCAGCATGAGGGCCGCGTCCGCGACCATGGAGGGCAGCGACAGCAGCATGCCGTATGCCATCGGGTCGATTATGTTGCTCTCCTTGGAGCTCCTTAGGGAGGCCTCAACGAGCTCGAGGGCCTGAGCCCTCAGCCCCTCGACCTCGGCCTCCTCCGCCCCCCTGGAGGCCTCGTCAAGCATGTCCTGGAGCCTGCTGCTGGCCTCCTTGATTAGCCTTGTGGCGTCGGCGCTCGGTGACGGGGCTATGGTGACTACCACCCTGTCTGAGCCCCTCTCCACCGACGCCACCTTCTCATTTTCGTTGAGCTCAGCCATGAGCCTCTTAACGTCAGTCTCCCCGAGGCCCCTCAGGGGTATCTCAACCCTGCTGTAGCCGTGAACAAATGCGCAGTCAACTATTGCGTCAACGCCGGCTGCCCTTGCGACGCCGTTGTACCTTAATGTGACCGTGCTAGCCCTGTCCTCCGCCCTGCTGTCCCTCGGCCTTACGAGGAGCTTACCGCCGGCCTCTACAACCTCTATCTCGTCACCGACCTTTATCCCGAGCCTCCTAGCCCACTGCTTGGGCAGCGTTATTATCAGGCTGGACCCGCCGAGCCTCTGGACCTTCCTTGTAGTTGCGCTCTCGCTCAACTCACGCACCCTTGCAACTAGTATCGGCGGCGTATATATAACTTTAACGCCGTTAAAGAAAAATGTATATTATTCTAAACGAAAAATCTTTCTTATAAACAAGGGACTGCCTCCCTGCACTCAGCTTATATTTTACGAGGCCCGCAGCAAGAGGGGCGAGGCGCAGGAGCTTGAACATGCTTGAGATAAGGTGGCACGGCAGGGGCGGCCAGGGGGCAGTCACAGCCAGTGAAATCATAGCGTCAGCCTCCATAATAGAGGGGAAGTACGCCCTCGCCTTCCCTGAGTTCGGCGCCGAGAGGAGGGGCGCGCCAGTTAGGGCGTACACGAGGATAACTGACAGCCCTCTCATACCCAGGACGCCAATTGAGCGCCCTGACGTCGTAGTGGTACTTGACAGGAGCCTGCTCAAGCCTACCTACATAGAGGGCCTCAAGGAGGGCGGCACCCTTGTCGCCAACAGCCCGCTGAAGCCCGCTGAGCTCCTGGAGAAGCTGGGCCTCGGTGGGGGCAAGTACAGGGCGGCGACCGTCGACGCGAGCTCAATAGCGATGAAGTGGCTCAAGGCCAACATAGTGAACACTGCCATACTGGGTGCTTTTGTAAAGTCTACAGAGCTCGTAAAGTTGGACACTGTTTTAGACGTAATAAGGTCCAGGTTCCACGGTAAGGTGGCTGAGGCGAACGTGATGGCCGTTAAGGAGGCATACGAGTCCACGCAGCTCTCTTGGGGGTGAGGCAGGTGTCGGTGAAGCTCCCAGGATGGAAGGAGATGACGATTGGAGGGGTCATAACAAACCCCGGCAACAGCCTTGAGTACAAGACGGGCGACTGGAAGGTCCTGATGCCGGTCATAAACCAGGAGAAGTGCATAAGGTGCAGGATATGCTGGTACGTCTGCCCTGACAGCGCTATACTTGAGCTTGACAAGCCCTACACGACCAAGGCTAAGAGGGTATACAAGATATCCTACGACGTCAACTATGACTTCTGCAAGGGGTGTGGCATGTGTGCCCAGGAGTGCCCAGCCAAGGCGATTGACATGGTCCCCGTGGAGGTGAGCTGAGGTGGAGGCAGCGCAGGAGGTTAAGTCGAAGAGGCCCATACCGCTTAGCACTAACTACGCAGTGGCTCACGCTGCAAAGGACCTAGATGTCGACGTGGTGGCAGCCTACCCAATCACGCCCCAGACAACTGTGGTCGAGAAGCTCTCGGAGTTTGTGGCAAATGGTGAGCTCGACGCTGAGTTCATACACGTCGAGAGCGAGCACAGCGCCCTCAGCGCGACCCTGGCAGCGTCACTGACGGGCGCGAGGGCCTTCACTGCGACTGCGAGCCAGGGCCTGGCCCTCATGCACGAGATGCTGCACGTGGCCTCGGGCCTCAGGGCACCGATAGTCATGAGCGTGGCAATGAGGGCCCTGAGCGCCCCCATAAGCATCTGGAACGACCAGGCGGACCTCTTCAACGCCAGGGACGCGGGCTGGATAATCTACTTCGTCCACACGGCCCAGGAGGCGTATGACACAGTAATACAGGCCTACAGGCTTGCTGAGGACAGGGGCGTTATGCTGCCTGTCATGGTCGGCTATGATGGCTACGTGATGAGCCACACGACGGAGCCGGTGGTGGTTGAGGACAGGGCCAGCGTCCTCAAGTTCGCGCCCAAGAGGCCGTACCCCTACAGGCTTGACCCCGACAAGCCCGTTACGATTGGGCCCATAGTGCCGCCCGAGTACTACTATGAATTAAAGTACCAGCAGGTGAAGGCCATGGAGGGCGTCCCCGAGAAGGCCGAGGACGTAGATAGGGAGTTCCAGAAGGCCTTCGGCCGCGGCTACGGCATAATGGAGTGCTACATGTGCGAGGGGGCCGATGCCCTCATAGTTGCAAACGCCAGCTACGCAGCCACGCTCAAGAGCGTCCTGCCGGACGCCTGGAGGGAGGGCCTGAAGGTCGGCCTCCTGAGGCTCAGGCTCTACAGGCCGTTCCCAGCCAAGCACTTCGTGAACTACACCTCGAACGTCAAGAGCGTCCTGGTGATAGACAGAGCCATAAGCTACGGCGCCCCGTACCAGGGGCCACTCGCCAACGAGATAGCTGGCCTCAAGGTAAGGGAGGACCTGGGCTTCAACCTGACTAGCGCCGTTGCCGGCATAGGGCAGAGGGCTATGGAGCCTGAGGACTTCTTGGCCCTGGCCCGCCTCGCGTGGGAGGCGAGGACCAGGAAGTATCCTGAGACCATATTCTACGGGGTGAGGGAGTGATGGCACAGCAGGCGGGCAAGTCGCTCAGGATAAAGAGCCTGTTCGACCTGCCCAGGGAGGAGCTCTTCATAAGCGGCCACGGCCTCTGCGCAGGCTGCACGGCTGGGACAATAATGAGGATGCTGACCAAGGTAGCCGGCAAGGACACGATAATAGTCAACGCCACGGGCTGCGTCGAGGTAGCAACAACCAGGTACCCGTACTCCAACTGGCTGGTGCCGTGGTTCCACTCAGCCTTCGAGAACGCAGGGGCCAGCGCCAGCGGCATAGCCAGGACCATAGAGGTCCTGAAGAGGAAGGGTGTAATACCAAAGGACAAGCAGGCGAAGGTTGTAGTAGTAGCGGGCGACGGCGGCACTGTTGACATAGGCCTCCAGAGCCTAAGCGGCATGCTCGAGAGGCGCGACCCCGTAATGTACGTGCTCTACGACAACGAGGCATACATGAACACAGGCATACAGAGGAGCGGCGCCACGCCGTTCCACGCGTGGACCACCACGACGCCGACAGGCAAGGTCTGGAGGGGCGAGTGGAGGACGAAGAAGGACATAGCTATGATAGTTGCGGCGCACAGGATACCTTACGTCGCCACAGCTAACCCCGCCTACCCGCAGGACATGGTAAACAAGTTCGCCAGGGGCCTCGAGGTCCTTGACGAGGGGCCGTCATTCATACACGTCCTCATGGCGTGCACCACTGGCTGGAGGTTTGACCCAGCCCTCGGCATAACCATATCAAGGCTTGCAACGGAGACCGGCGTGTTCCCGCTCTACGAGATAGACCACGGCAACTTCAGGGTCACCTTCCCGGTAGCCAAGAGGAAGCCCGTCTCGGAGTACCTCAAGCTGCAGGGCAGGTTCGCCCACCTGACGCCTGCTGAGATAGAGGAGATACAGAAGCTCGTAAACGAGAGGGTGGCAGAGATAAACAAGCTTGCGGGCAAGGAGGTCATAGGCCCCGTAGCCAAGTAGCCTTCTTTATACATATCTGTATCCAACTAATCACGTCCTTTTTCCCTGAAACGTTTAAATAGTGGTCCTACCGTAACGCGGGCTGAGGCGACCCACCTTTGTGGTGGAGAGGGAGCCCGGCCCTGAGTCCGGGCAAGGGAGCCCTGACAGTCAGTCCGGCGGGGGCAGCCGCGGCTTTGTATCGCGGTCTCCCCCAGGTCATCTTGTAGAGTCCGACCTAAAGCTGAGCAGGTCGCTCGGCTTCTGGCACTACGTCGGCTTAAACATCGGTGCCATCATAGGAGCCGGCTGGCTCCTGGCACCTCTGGGCGCAGCCGCCTTCGCTGGTCCGCTCTCCATAGCCTCCTGGCTCGTAGCAGCCGTCCTGGTGATCTTCATGGCGCTTGCCTACGCCTACCTCGCGGGCTTAGCGCCCAGGACAGGCGGCGTAGTCAGGTACCCCCAGATGGCCCACGGAGACCTGGCTGGCTTCGTCACCGGCGTCCTCTACCTGCTCTCCATATCATCACTTATGCCGGCCGAGGCCATAGCTGTCGTCAGCTACGCAAGCTACTA
>OFEH01000445.1_pt1 | contig 13830 bp, 20 predicted proteins | sample 1521031 | NCBI WGS metagenome assembly OFEH01 (sample SAMN05518350, study PRJEB24110) | hypersaline lake metagenome | isolation source: Grendel Spring, Yellowstone National Park, Wyoming, USA | place: USA:Grendel Spring, Yellowstone National Park, Wyoming, USA | collected 2011-11-16
CACAATTGTGACAAACATAACCCTGCTTCCATAGCTCTCAAGCTCATCAGCGTCCTGGTACAATCTACTGAAAAGCACATGGGGGTACCCGAAAATGTGGGGGTACGTGCCAATCAAGACCTCTGGGATTCCCAGGCGCAATGCAACACGTGACAGATTCTTAATTGCATCGTATGTGCATATGTTGTCATACTTATGTCCTATGCTTACGAGGCTTTTCAGCACCTCACGTCGGAATTCATCAGGAGGTAGGTTGGGGTTTACCTTAACAATTGCGTCAATCTCATCCCTTGTGAATTGCAAACTTGATGGCGTATTTGCGATGTATTTGCCGAATCCTGCCAACCTACAACCTTCACAATCCACTGATGCCACATCCTCGCCCAATTCCCTAAGCTCCCTCCTCATCTCCTCACTCATCATTGTGCATTGTCGGGCTTTGGAGAAAAACACAAACGGCTTATACCTAAGACCTAAATATCTCAAAATATCCTCCCAAAACCTGTGTTGCTCTGTTAATGTCCTCACCGCCACGTAAATGACTGATTCATCCACCTCATCGCTCATCTTAATCGCAGAAAGCAGGGACAATAAGGTTTTACCACTCCCCGTTGGTGCATTTATCACAATGTTCGTATCATCATCGGGATTCGTTGGGATTTGAGATAACACCTTTTCCTGCCACGGTCTCAGCTTGATGTTTTTAACAACCTCATCGTATAAACCAGCCATCACTCAACACCCTTGCATGCTAACGGTAACGTCAGCATGATTTCCAGGATTTCAGTCTTCCTCTCCGTCACTAGGATTTTATACGTTACCACCCTGCCTTTTTCATCCGTCACAAAGTAATAGGTCTCCCCAACCACTAACTCATAACACTCACAGAGTTCCCTCTGTTTATTGCATGGTAATAAGGCACATTGGAATGGTTGTTCATCAACCTCATCAGGGCACGGGATTGGCTTCACAACGTTACACTTTTCATCCATGACTTTGGCATATACTCCCTTCACCGTCTTTAGTATGTACTTTTTACCTGTGGGTCCCTCTACGGGATCCATTTCGCCCATCATACATGTTAATAGAGCACAGGGGTTTATAAGCTTTCTCTCTCGTAAAAATCACGGGCTTATAATCATAAGATAAGGCACGGAATGGATTTAAGGGTGATTTTGAAAGACAGGGGTCTTACCACGGTAGTTTACCAACGCAATACAATGCCACATGCCTAACCTCACTCATTATTTCCCACACCCTAGACACATGCATAGCCGATACTCTCTCACTCCTCACTGCCTTACCATCCACAACCTCAAGACAATAAAACTCAATATTGAATGGCTTTTGGGTGTTATTTGGTCTCTCTACATAAACAACAACATACCTACCACTACCTAAAGACCACGTTACATAACCATGCCTACCCGTCTTAGACCTCTCAATCAATATTGGCTTTACTATCGATACTTCACCGTTCTCGCCAATCCTGTATATTATTGTCTTAGTTATCCCTCCCTCCTCGGTCTCCCTATACGGTCTCCTAAGAACGTAGACCTGGGTTTGATTTTCCTGGCTCATACACAGTAATAGAGCAAAGACCCTTTATAAACCTTTCCTCTCATAGAAATCACGGTCTTATAAACACAAAAAGCACATCAAACTTAGGCGTTCGAGCGCCCTGGCACTCACGCTAAGCCTCTCACGTTAATCGCACCTCGAACCTAACGTGTAGATTACACATGTAGAAAAGACACCATACCCATCATTCCACGGTACACCATCACCGAAGGACACCTGTAGATTACACCTGTAGAACTCACGGTACCCAAACCCTCATACCTTACCCTAGGGTTAGGACCACGGTTAAGCGGAATAAATACTAATTATATAATTAGTAATTATTCGCTTTTTACGGTGATGGTTTTAAGGAAATAAGGAATTAAATGAGTTGGGTTATATTCCACGCAATCACAAAGACCTTAATCAGGGACCATATTATGAACGGCTTTTCCATTATTTTGAACCTAACGGCAATGAAATACATAGCGGTTATGATTAGTTGGTAAAGCACCACGGCAATCAGGCACGCTATGTAATTATTGCTTATGATTTTATGCCATGCATTGAGTTCAACACCATTTAGGAAATAAAAGCCTACGTAAGACGTTGATAGGTCCAACACATTAAGCACCGTGGCGATTCTATAGAATAACTTAACGTTCATGGTTATCACCTAAACCATGCCGATAACCATTATCCACTTAAGTATGCCTTTAACATGCCTTTTCCACTCACGCTTATCACTCTCACTTTCGGATTCATTAGCGTTGAAATACTCCGTGATTTTAGCACTGGCGCGTTTAATCCTAACTCTACTCTCACGTTTTTCACCACGGTTGGTATATTTCTGCTTATAGTACAATATTGAGTTTAACTCACGTTCATAATACCTAGCTAACCCTATGTCATATTGCTTTAGCTTCTCAATCAATTCCTTAGCCTTTTCCACAAAAATCGGTGTTGAATCATACTTACCCACATGTGGTGCTCTTATGTAAATGAGATATTCCCTTAGCAATCTCTCAATTGCCATGGCTTTACTCTCACGTTCCTGTGCGCTTATTACCTTAACCTTAGGCTTAGGTTCATTGATAGGCTTAGGTTGTTCAGGCTTAGGTCTTTCAATCACCATAGGCTTAGGTTCAACAGGCTTAGGATTGAGTATGGTGCTTAACTCACTCTCATATCTACGTGCTAAATCACGGTTAAACTCTCTCAATTGATTAATAAGGTCCTTAGCATATTCCAAAGACTCGCTATCATTAGGATTACCCTTAAGGTAATTCAATATCTCATGTAAACGTGATTCAATCATAGCAGGCGCCTTTTCCATTGCAATATCAACGTTATTATCCGCTTTATTCACTATAAATCTACTCAATAATTCGGATAGTGAATAACCTAATGTGTCCTGCGATTTAAGGTCCAACATGTGGATATCAAAATTATCATTAAAAGCCTCAATATCAAAGTTATCATTGCTAATGCCTAGGCTTTTCACGGTATTCCTAACTACGGATTGCAGGACCACGTAGTTATTGTTTACGCATTTCTTAACGCTATCATAGGTCCACAACATATTAACCAGGTCCTTAATCAGGTCCTGCACGTTAGACTTTTCCGTGGACTTACCATGGTCCTTTATCCGTGCTTTTTCTTGGACCACCATACATGGTAATAGAGCATGTTAGGATTTATAAACTTTTCTACATGCTAAATCACGGATTTATAAACCGTAAATTAGGAATTGAAAGAACACCCTTTTCGCATTTTTTCTTTCATTTTTCCTATTTCAATTTCTCATATCTTTCAATTCCTAGGTAAAACCTGTTATGCGCACAATCCTCCTGGTTTTTCCGATTCACGTGATAAACAATAATGCCATATGAACCATAGCATTACGTTAATAGAGCACAATACTTAATATTACAACATAATCAACGTAATCATAAACATACCATATCATAAATAGAGCACAATCATGATTAATGTATTCTGAGTAATGAATTTGTAAACCTGCATTACAATCAATAGAGCACGTTACTTAATATTACAATCTAAACATTGTATTTCTAAACATTACGTGACATAAATAGTGTACAACAATAACACATGAAATCATGCAATCATTGCATTACATAAATAGAGCATGTAACTTAGTGTTACATTTTAACCAACGTATTCATAAGCATTACGTGACATAAATAGAGCACAACCATTAAATGCGTATTCTCAAATAATCAGTATAAACCATTGCATTACATTAATAGAGCACGTTGCTTAGTATTACAATTTAACTAATGTGTTAATAAACAAACCGTGTCATTAATAGAGCACGTGAATTACTCACATTATCTATATAGCGTATTTACAAACCTGTATTACAAACATATGGCTCTATGGTTTATGCCGTTATGTAAATAGAGCACGTTAATAATAATTTATTGCTAAATAACGTATTAATAAACGTGCCGTAATGAAAATAGAGCATGGATTTTAACGTTGAATTTCCTTACGGTTATTTATTGATATTGTGAACCATATCGTGAACTATATAGATTATTTATGGCATGGTTAAGCCTCTTTCATTAAGTATATAGTCAAGGATTTTAATGATTACGGTTATATATAGAACCGTGGTTTTTTGTTTTTATTACGTTCACGGTTTACGTTTATGATAACGTAATTTTCACGGAGAAAAGTTTATAAACCCCAACGTGCTCTATTTCACGGTATGGGCACGGAAAAAAGAACGGAAATGGATTCCGAAATAGAATGGTTAGGAGAGTTGGAAAAAACGGTTCACGTAAAGCACGGAAAAAAGGAATTGAACGTGAAAATAACCGTAAAACTAGGTTACACTGAGAAAAATGATAGGCGACGTGAAATCATGTACATGGAAGCCACCATAACTAATGAACGCACAGGTAAGTTAATCGGAAAGATAAGTAGAATGGCAGAAGATAGCACGTTATCGGTAATCCACTTAGAAGTGCTAATGGACTTTTACAATTCGGTGATTAATGAGTTAATCAACAATGATAAGCCACGTAAAGCAAATTCACAGATTGATAGGTGGTTATGATGTCAGGAATTGAAATTGGTTATGAGTTGATGGATAATGTTGTTGTGCGTAAGTACTTTGTTGAATATGAATATGTTGTGTTGTGCGATATACCATGTTTGGACCTTAATGAAATGTCAGAAAGTGAAATAGAAGACGCTTTAATTGCGTTGTTCAAAGCAACGGAAAAATACAATGTTGAAATTGGTTTATGGGACGACGTTCATGTTTTTGATATGCCTTATAACTGCGTTATTGTGAGTACTAAGCCAATACCGAAAAAGGTAGTTCAAATAGCGATAAGCACGTTAAGGTCTTTCTGTAATGGTGATGGTAATGAGTAAGAGCATGTCAATCCTGGATTTTGTGGATAAGGGTAGTGAATCCGTGATTCCTGAGCGTGAAATGACGGTTAATGACGCAATCATTGCAATCGGTAAGGGTTTGTGGTATAAATACCGAAATGCCGACGGCAAATCAGGTTATATTGAGTTTACGCTAACGGAAATCCTGGATTACGGTGGTTATCACGGTCGTGATTTAACCGTGGACATAGTGAATAATGCACGTAATGTGTTGAATACGTTAGCAAAATACCGTTACCTGGAGAAAATACCTGCAATTGTGAGTCTATACGCAATAACTGAGAAATCCGAATTGTGGAAAATCCTAGGGCGTGCTAAAAGCCCTGTTGATATCATTGCGTTTATCCGTGAGGTGGTGAAAAATGCCTAGGAATATGCGTTTATTCTCAGGCAATAGCATGGATATGAGGCAATTCGTGGATAAAAAGCCTGAGGTTAAGCCGAAAGAGCGTAAGCCGTATTATGAGGTTAAAGCCAAGGTGGTAGTGCACGATAAGCATATTGACGTAACCGCCGTTACGGATATGCGGAATAATTTGCCTGTCTTTCCAGTCAAGGTTTACGTATTATCGCATAACCATAGTTCATATGTTCATGAACGCATATGGCACCTTTACAATGGGACGTATAAGATAGCCAGGATTTTGCATGATAAGACAATCGTGAGGATTGTTGAGGTTAAGGACGGCGAGGCTAGGGTTATTCGTGAGTACACCACGGATTGAGGCTTAGCGTTAAAATCCTATTTTTGTTTTATTATCGCTATTCTTTCTACGCCTGTAATCTACAGGTGTCCTGCGAAATACGGTTATCGTGAAATTACAGGCACGGTAGGTTACTACGCCTGTAATCTACACGTTAGGCTCGAAGGATGGCACCGTGAGTATAACCACGTGGTTTACACGTGAGGAAAGATTTATAAACTAGTTATGCTCTATTAATGTGTATGGAAACAATGGAAATACCCGTCAGGATAACCTGGTGGGAAAGATACAAAAAGCTAGTCATGGTGCCTCCTAGAAAGGCAGAACTAAGGAAAAAATTGGATAATACGTTTAGCAGTGGTGGGGTGTATTACGGTGTCTTAAGTGCGATTATGTTTGGTGAGAGGTGGACGTTTAAGGTTGGCGTTAAGTTTTACAGGTGGGAGTGGGAGAATAAGCAAGGTTCGCATGGCTTAAACACATTCTTTGTCATTACGGATTCTGATTGCCGTGTTTGCATAGAGGATGTTATGGATTACGTAAACAAATATGGATACGCAAGGGGTACCCTGGCGTTGAATATGCCTTGATTAGCGATAGGGATTAAAACCATTAAAATCATTCATTTATTCAATGAGTGATGTGGCTTACTTCACTAGGGTTGTTGATAGTGGTGATTATTATATCATTGAGTATTTCGACAGGAGGTTTATTGTGAGGAAAGGGAATGTTGAGCGTGGCTTAATGGACATGTTGAAAAACATGCCGTGCCCCCATGCCTATGCGCTTTTGAGGATCCTAAGCCTTAGGATAAGGTTTGACAAAAATGCAGTCATGAGAAGCATGAGGTGCCAAGCATGAGGGTCCATACTCACGTGGTTTTTAGCACGGCAGTGGCGTTGTGGTTAGCAACGATGTGGCAAACCGCATTATTGGCACCACTAACAACATTCCTAATAGACGCACTGGGACACAGTAGGAGCCATGGTATTCCACATAGGATTTGGCTAACGCATGATTGGTTACTCTCACTATTTATCTTTGTGCTACCACTGTCCTGGGTTTACACGTGGACGCCCCTAATCCATGTGCCATTAACCACGGCACTCATTATCAACACCACAACACTATACACGCACCTAATGCTTGATGGGTTCACGGGACATACCTTCATCCTAACAAAGAGGGTAGGTCATGAATACGTGAGATGGGACAATCCTGTGGCTAACGGCTTATTCATAGCCCTAGGACTCATACTAGTGTTAGCCCTAGGGTACTATAAATTCCATTTACTAATATAAAGATAAGGTCTTTACTTATGTAGGCATAGGGTTTAGGACTAGGTGGGTATAGGGTCTTTGCGTAGGTTCACGGAAAAAGCCAGGGCGCTCGAGCGCCTTTACTAACACTTTCACCCTACACTCTCTACTGAATGTGAGTAAGCAGTATGTTTATAAGCATGTTGGTTAAATCATTAGAGTGATGAAGGCGGAGACAAAACCAACGGAGAAAAAACCCGAGACTAAAACCGAGAGGAAACCCGAGGCTAGGGAGGGGGAGGCTCAGAGGAGGGAGGTTGTTGAGTGGCATGAGGTGTTTGATGGAAACAAAATCAAGCTGGTTTACGGAAAGGCTGGGGTAGGAAAAACCAGGTTGGCGTTGGCTATCGCTAAGAGGGATACTGAGGCAGGCAGGGATGTGTTTTACATAAGCACTGAGTTGAACAATGACCCAATGATTGATGCGATTAGTAAGTATGTAACCAACGTCATGCCAATTTACAAACCCTATGAGGTGTTCAACACGTTGAAACGCATGACTATCGACCCTGGTGATGTCATAATAATAGACTCATTGGGTGGCATTAGGGAAAATTGGACGACGTTTTATGGACGTGGGAATACGAGCGATACAGCCCCAACCAATAGGTTGATTACCAGCATAGTACATCTACTGACGCTTAGGTGGGTACAGACCAAGAGACAGATAAAGGTTATCCTAATAACGCATGAATCGCCAGCAATTGGTAAGTTGTGGTATGGCGAGGATGGCGCCCCAACCACGGCACAGCACTCAATGCATGATATTAGCATGGCTATCAGGGTATTGATGCGTGAGAGCTATGATGAGGCAGGCGAGTTGGTGAGTGTCGAGAGGATTGGTAAGGTGGTGATGGATAGGTACAACGAAATAGGTGCGGGTAAGATTTTCTACCTGCCCCAGCCCGTTATATGATATGATTTAAAAGCCGTGCTAACAAAACACTTAAAAATTAGCTATTTTGTTTTTTGTTGGTGGTTAGGATGACGGAACACACGTATATCAAAGACGGAGGTAAACCTCAAGGTAAGGGCTTAAACCAGAGTAATATAAATCTTTCGCCCAAGTCTAACGAGAGAAAGCCTGAAAGAAAGCCTCAAGCTAAGCCAGGTTTAAAGCCAGCAACAAGGATCGACATTGATGGGACCCTCACGGGAAAGAGAGTTATGTTGTATGTCCAGACTGGCAACGTTGCTAGTACCATTATTGGGACCATAATCACGATGGGTAGTTTTTGGGTTGTTGTCAAGGTCGAGAAGCTTCAATTACCGTTTAAGCATGATATTATGTACATCAATAAGGCATACATCATAGCCTATGCATTACTACCAGATGAGACAAAGGATGAGACAAAGAAGGGTGAGAATCAATGAGTAATATTTACGTTGAGAGGATTAGGGATAGTGCTGGTGATAATGTGATTGTTTGCCGTGAGAAGGACCACAAACCCGAATGCTACTGGTTAAAATACGGTAATACGGAACAGTTGGCTATGGTGCTTGGTGCCATGGACATTTTCGATTGCAACACCGTTAGGGAAGTAGCGAAAAAGGCAGGCATTAGTAATGTTGAGGATTTCGTAAGCAAGTACTGCGACTCTAAACCCCACCCTGAGCTTTATGGTATGAGGAGTGAGGTGATGATGAGTGAGTGAGGAGAGGAAGGAGAAGGTTATCATGGCTAAGGACGCCACGTACATAATCAAGCAGGATTGCAGTGCCATTAATTCTAATGATTGTTATGTTCTAGTTTGTTTGGGTACCACGTATGATGACGCTAGGCACAATTGCGTGAGGGTTAGGAGGCTTGATGATGCTGAGTACCTAGTGAAAGCTCTTAGGTTGATTAATGCCAATAAGAGGTGTAGGAGCGTTAGTGAGGTATTGACGGCATTAAATATACCACAAAATACAGCTAATCAAGTGATTCAATTGTTGTGTAGGTGAGGTGGCATGAGCACCGCTATCGAAAACATAGCTATTACCGAACGTGAAATATGCATTAGTGGCAACACAATGATTACTAAAGATGGTAAGGAGATAGAGGTATGTAAGGAGTTTCTTGAGGTTGTGATCCCAAAGGATGCTAACGGCAACCCTATGGATTACGTAGAAATTCGCTTAACCACGAAAAAGGAAGACAATGATAGTGATGGTGATAATAATATTTCAATAAATTGGAGACAAATCGCTAGGTTGCCTAGGCAAGTGGCGATTATTAGGGACCCATTCTATGAAGAGACGTATTACGTGGCGGTGGTTGATGGTAAATTACAGTACAAAAGCACGGACTTTAATGAGTTCCTGGATGCGGTGACTAATGATTACAGGTTTAGTGTAATCAAGAACGAGCAGTACTTACAAGAAATAAGGAAATTATTCCCAGTTATCACGTACCCCATTAGCCCTGGCTTAACTGACGATGGTTTTGTGGACCCATATAAAATAATCGATACTACTGACTATGGTCCTGAACCGTTGGTTGAGACGTATAAGTGGACCAGGGCTTATTACCCACCAACCAACGCCAAGAGGGCTTGGTTTAATGTGTTGGCAATAATCGCTAAGTTGATGACGCCGTTGATTAGGAAATATGGTAAGTCAAGGACCTTTAATGACATGATTGTGTATAACGTGGCGAGGGGCGGTGTTGGTAGGTCCACGTATGCTAGGCATATTCTAGTGCCGTTGCTGGGTGGCGAGGATGCTGACATGAAGATGGATTTCTACATAGCAGGTTCTGTAAACACCCCACAGCAGTTGAGGAATCTAGTGGACCTCAATAGGATGCCGTTGATTTTGGATGAGCAGACCTTAGATGCCTTGAGGAAGAATATACCCAATATTTTAGCGGTCACGGTTGGGTTTGCGAAGATTGGAATCCACGCATCCAGGTATGGGCACGGCATAGGTGCTAAATTCTGGAATTTGCGAGGTATTATCATATTTACTAACGTTCAATTCAACGCATTCTTGAGGGAGGTGCTTCACGAGGCTAGTGATTTTGCGGTGGTTAGGAGGTTTGCAATAGTACCGTGGGATGCAACGCCATTAGACTCTAAAGCATTCAAGAACCTACCACAGATTAAACCAATAATTGGATTCATAGTTAGGTTATGGAAGAAATACAGGGATGTATTGATTGAGGCATCGGATTTGCTTGATTTGATGGAGAAGATAGCCATTGCAATAGCCAGAGAAATGGCACCAGAAAATGAGAAGTTGGCTAAGGAAATCTATGACTTCTCGATTGAGTCAATCAAGGAAATACGTGAGGTTACAGAGGAGCAGAAGGTCGAGGTTAAGGACCCAGTCAATGAGTTAATCAACAACGCATACGATTTCGTAATCAATCAACTAAATGTTTCAAACCCAACGGCAATCAGGGTATTGCGTTACATACTTGAGAATCCTCATCAGGCAGGTGCTGTATTCGCCAGTGCCAGGGATAAGCAGAAGGCGGATAAGTTATTGGATGAGCTTTACAGTGCTATGACTCAGTTAGCGGAGATGTATAATGTGGCTGAGGGTGATAAGGGACCCATAGGTCCAGACCCAGATGCCGTGATAGCATACTCAATCCTTAAGAACCTGCATGAAAATAGGAAGGTTTATATAGCATTATTGGCTAATGGACAACTAGTCAGAGGTATGCCACGTACATTTTTAGGTGTTGAATACACAAACGTTAGTATCAGTGGTAAAATCAAAAAGGGCTACTACATACCATTGGGCTTTTTCGTAAAGATATTCCTCAATAAGGTTTCCGAAGATATGATTAATGAGGAACAGAATGAGGAGACAAAAGAAACCGAGACCCCTACGGAAAAACCGTTAGAGACCGAGAACTCACTATCAGTTAAACAACAGCAAAATAACTCTTAAACTAAGTAAACCCCTCTCACGGTTTTACCTATTTACCTCCTTTACCTACCAAAAACTTACCGTAGCCTTATCGTGATACCGAAAAAATAGACGAGAAAAAAATCGTATTTCTTTATGGTATTCGTATAGCATAACGTAAGAAACTGGTAGGTAAAGGAGGTAAATAGGTAAATGATGTTGTGTATTTGTCTTTTGCAAATGTATTGTGGGTTCACGTAATTACCGTGAGCAATCGTGGGTTCTCTATACCTATATGTGTTAAGGACTTATTTTTAAGTGTTACTTTTGCGTAATGTTTATAAGCACGTGTTTTAGAGCGTATTAAATATGAAGGCTTTATTTCCCATATTCTCAAAACCGAGGGATGTTAGTGAATTCTTCAAGGTTAGACCTGGTGAAAGTGTTCCTAATAGGTTCCCACGTGCCATCATGGTTGATGTTGGTGTTGAGGACCCCAAGACAGGTGATTATACTAAAAATGCCATTAAGAGCGTTGGATTGAGTGAGTACTTCAGTTATGTGAGGCGTTTCTGGAATGACATTACGCTCTTTATTGTTCCTGATAGCCACGATGTTAATGAGCATTTTAAGAGGCTTGATGAGTCAATTAACTACTTTGAGAGGGTTAGGTTTTATGATGTTATGAGGTATGGGGTACCTATTGTTGTTTGTCATTATTGCGATGACGAGAAGATACTGAGGACAACCCTTGAGAAGGCAATCGAGGTTAGGAAATTATGGCATTCAGTGGTTATCGGCATACCTGGCACTATTATCACCTCAGCCAGGGGAAAGTTCAAATGCGTTGAGGACATCAACAAATGCAACAAATTCATTGCATCGCTAATAACCAGGTTAGTTGATGCTGGGTTTAGTAGGGATATACACGTCTTAGGGATTAGGAAAAGGACGTTCACGTTTTTGCATGAGGTTGGTTTAGCGAGGCATGTATTGAGTGGGGACACTGATGCGTTCAATTTGGCACCGAGTGAGAAGGCAAAGGATGAGTTGCGGAAAAGGTGCCCTGGTTGTTACCAGGTCAATAGTGACCCAGAAATCATGAACATGTGGTACCTTGAGTGGTTTAAGCCTTATGAGCCAATCACCAAGGTTGAGGAGTGGGTACGTTATCGTTAGGTTTATAAGCCCGTGTCTTAGAGCGTAATTGATGAGTTGGGAAGAAAAACTAATCTATTACAGGTTAATACCCATAGGAGGACACTCAGAGGCACTAATTCTTGAGTTGTACACCCCGCACAAATCCATTTTGAAGGGACTCATTAGTATGCGTAGGGTTAGGAGGGGACCGCAAATATCCGTGAGTATGCCCCTGAGGATGTCAAAGTGGTTTGAGGAACACAAGGAATTGCGTAGGTTTTTCCCAGAGCGTGCCCTAGTCATTATGCCATTCAATATAGACAATGTAACCGACATTGAGGTGCTAATGAGTATTGTCAAGGTGCTTTACGGCTTCAAGGACGCTAGTGAGTTGTACAGAGAAAAAATCAGGGCAGGAAAGGTTAAGCCAATCGAGGCTGGTTTAGACCCGCATTATCAATTATTCCTAAGTGCGAAAACCAGCACTAAAATAACAATTGACGAACTCTATGATTTACTTAGAATGTTAGGTGGCGTGAATTCTACACCCTAGGCTCGAAGGTTGGAGGCGTAAGAGTAATAAGTAAGTGTTGTTTCTTTGTTTTTGTGAGTGAGGAGGAGCCTTACGAAGTTAGGCACTACCCCGAGGAGTCGGCGTATGAGGTTGAGGAGTACCCACCCTATGAGTTTGAGGTTGAGAAGAGACCTGGTGAGCACGTTAGGGTTAGGTCCAAGCGGGTTGAGGAGTGGGGCGAGGAGGAAAGCGAGAGTGAGTTACCAATCATGGCGTATGCACCATATGAGGAATTCATACTGCCAGCATCCGTTTTAGCGGGGACTGGGACGGCACTGACTGGGTTAGGCATAGCCCAGGAGTTATTCAAGGGAGTAGTCCAATTGCTACAGAAAACCCTGCCTTTCCTAACGGCTAAAATAAGCATTCTCTCTTTCTCAATCCCAGCAACCTCAATTGTTGGGGTAGGACTCATTGGGTTGGCGTTGTTTTTAATGTGGTTGAATAGGGACGTTGTAATTAAGCTTTAGGAGTCCTCAGTCCTTTTAGTCATAACAGTAGAAAACATCAAACTCGCAAACAACTTGGCAAACACCCCATCCTCACCAGGGTGCTTAGCCTCACGCTTTTCGTTATTATCCCCCACAACCTCTGTGGGTTGCTCTGTGGGTTGGCTAGGGGGCGGTGGCGGAGGCGGTGTCCTGGCTAACACGGACAACTGAATCGAGCCTAGATTGGCTATTAATTCCTCATCACCCAACTCACCCCTTAGGTACTTATGATAAACCTCAGCCATGGCATGGACCCTACCCGCCTTTTCACCAACCTCATGGAAAGTGCCATCCTCCATGGCACGTATTAAAGCCAGGGTAAGAGCCATGGACCTAATGGCAACCTCCTCAGGAACCCTGTCATTACCCACGGCAGTGGCGATTGCCCTAATTAGCCTGGTTACCCTGGGGTCCACGGCAACCTCCTCATTCGGGTCAGTAGGAACGCTCTTTTTCGCTTTCCTCTGCCAAATTTCCCACGCAACCCAAACATCTGGGAACACGAGCCTTAGGATAACACTCATTGCAGGGTAGTACTTAGACATGACGTAGAGGAACTTGAGGAAATCAGGGTTAGAGTAGAAGAAGTTCATGGAGATGTGGGCAGTGCCGTCCGCCTTATACCTAATAGGGAAAACCTCATCCCTGGATACAAACTGAGCAATCTTTTTACCCATGAAAACCACCCGTAATTCTTCTCACGCAAGTGGTTAATATTTCTATACACCCTCCCACCCCGTGGGGGTGCCTCTCCTGGCTCACCATAG
>OFEH01000447.1_pt1 | contig 13772 bp, 16 predicted proteins | sample 1521031 | NCBI WGS metagenome assembly OFEH01 (sample SAMN05518350, study PRJEB24110) | hypersaline lake metagenome | isolation source: Grendel Spring, Yellowstone National Park, Wyoming, USA | place: USA:Grendel Spring, Yellowstone National Park, Wyoming, USA | collected 2011-11-16
GGGGCCTGGGCGAGGCCACAGGTACCCCAGGCCCCCTGCGTCAGAGGGGTTTAAAAGTGGGCTGCGGCAGGCGACGTGCGTCACCGAGTCCCTGGGGCCCCTCGAGCGTGAAGGCCCTGCAGGCCCGGGGCGCGCTGGCTGACGTTGAGGCGCTCACGGCACAGTAATGTCAGGCCTGGCCTTTGTCCAAGGGCTCAAAAGCTGAGGAGAAAAGAAAAGAGGGAAGAGTTAGAGCCCCCTGCAGAGCTCACTTGCTGCCTGTTCTGCTGCGGACCGCCATGACCATGACGTAAACTACTATGAAGAGCGTGAGGACAACTATGGCTAGGCCGGCGGCCAGGACCTGGCCGAGGCCGTCGGTTATCATCCACACCAGGACTCCCTCAGCGCCCAGCACAATACCTGTTAGGCCGACGTAGAGCGACGCCTTGGCGGCGCCGAGGACTTTCTCATCGCTGTCCACAAGGGCCATCGCAGAGGCCACGGCCCCGGCCAGCACCGGCATTAGGTAGAAGGCGAACACCAGGTGACCTCTCATGAACAGGTCATCGTACATGAAGCCAGGGCCGCCGGTCGGCGGGGTGCCGTTTACGCCGAAGCCGAAGAACGCCTCGTTGAACTCTATTGGGTAGCCTATGCCGACAAGCACGAATATGGTGGCAAGCCACGTAGCTATCTCGAGCATCAGCAGGTTCCTCCTGCTCATCGGCCTTGAGGCCAGGACGCCGGAGCCTATGAGGCCGAGGGCCACTATCAGGGCGCCCCAGCCTATGAGGCCCGTCTGGGAGTCGTCGAGGGCCAGGCCGTTGACCCCCTGGGGGCCGAAGGGGGCTATCGTCGGGATCGAGTAGGTGCCGTAGGAGGATATGATATAGAGCACAGTCATCGAGATCGTGCCAAATATGGCGACTATCATGCCGGCGTCAACAAGTCTCCTGGCTGGCCCCCTGTAGGAGCTGTAGCCAACCGCCATGGCTACCAGGGCCACTATGGCGCCCCCCATGGCGGGCAGCATCTCGTGCGAGTGCGACGTTATAACGTTGCCGAGGAACGTCGAGGGGCCTCCCCACTGGTTTATGAGCGACATAACCCATGAGGGCGCCCCCGCGAAGTTGAGGTACTGGCCCCAGGCGGCCGTGAGGCCCATGAAGCCCGCTATCAAGGCTGAGGCCGTCGACACTACCAGTAGGGCGTAGGCGCTCCAGGCGGCCCTGGCCAGGGACCTGACCTCCCTGTCCATGAAGGGGGAGGCCAGGAGGCCTATGAGCACGGCGAGGCTCAGGGCGAAAAGCCAGACGTCCCTCAGCCCCTGAACGACGTCATTGGCGGCCGAGGCCCACGCGGGGTAGGAGAGGGCGACCCCAAGCACGTTAAGCGCCATTATGGGCACGTTGCTGGCGCTGACGGCGAGGGAGAGCCTCCTGGGCAGGCCGACCACGTAGGAGACAGCGAGGAGGCCAAGCATCACGAGCTCAAACATGACGGCGTGGTAGTAAACGGCTTCAGCGTCGCTGAAGTCGCCAGGCTCAAGCCACCTGACGCCAGGCACGAGGGGGGAGACCGCCAGGAGGACCGCCATGTAGGCGGCCGCGAGCATCATCTGGAGGCGGAGGTCCAGGAAGCCTGAGGGCCCACGCGCGGGGCTGCGCAACAGACTCACCATTTTCTTAATGTAGAGAAAGTAGCTTAAAATAATTACGGTTTAGATTAAACTTAATTAATATTTGGAAGAAAATTTAAGAAAGCAAGGCTTATAAGTCTTCTCTGTATTCTCTGAAATACAGGTGTGTCGGATTGAGCGCGCAGGAAGGCGGAGGGGGTCAGGAGAAGGAGGAGAAGGGGAAGGTCTACACCATAAGGGGCCTCGACCCCGAGCTCTACGAGAGGTTCAGCAGGACTGCCAAGGAGCTGGGGGTCACGGTGGGCGACCTTATGAACATGGCCATGAGCAACCTGCTCGTCACCCTCGAGGCCTCCAAGGACGTGGGCCAGAGGGTCTCAAGCGCCCTGTCTAGGATACTCGACAAGATCAAGGAGGCCCAGGCGGCCGCCATGAAGACGGTGGTGGGCGCCGTGGCAGACTTCGACCTGATAAGCGACATAGACGAGCTGACGGTGACCAAGGCCGACCTCCAGGCGGCTGAGAGGCCGATAGTCTTCTCTAACATAAAGAGGCTCGTGTTCGCGCCTGACGTGGACTGGGAGACCCTGAACTCTAAGGTCAGGTCGATAAAGGTCGTGAACGAGCTGGTGGTCCCCAAGGGGGTCCCAGTCCTCCAGCTTGCCAGGAAGTGCCAGCTCGTCAGGAAGATAGTCGTTCAGTGACGCGTCCTTCAGCTAGGCTTTTTTGTCCTTCAGTTAGCCCCTGAGGAGGTGCTAACGTGAGGGCGACGACGGCCCTTGGGCTGGTGCTCCTCGCCATAGGCCTAGCCATCATTGCCTACAGGGCCCTCGGGCTCGGCGGCTCCCTGACGTACTACGCTATAAGCGTGGGCTCAAGGGCCATAGGCAAGGCCGGCCTGGCCGCCGTGACGGGCCTCATGACTGCCGAGAGCGCGGCCATACCCATACCGAGCGAGGTCGTGGTCCCCCTGGCGGGGGCCTACTACAGGTCCCCCGTGGGCCTGGCCGCCGTGGCCCTTGCCTCAACCGCGGGCAACCTGGCTGGCTCCACGGCCCTCTACTACGTGGGCCTCCTAGGCGGCAGGCCCGCGGCCTACAGGTACGCCTCAGCCGTGGGGCTTAGCCAGAGGAGGCTCTCAGAGGCCGAGGCCCTGTTCGTGAGGCGCGGCTTCCTCATAGTCCTCATCGGCAGGGTCACGCCGGCCCTGAGGTCATACATATCGCTGCCAGCTGGCATCTTCAGGATGGGCCTTGCCAGGTTCCTCATGGCCACCTTCGTCGGCTCGCTGCCCTGGAACGCGGTCCTCGCAGTGGCAGGCTACCTGCTTGGCCAGGTCGCCGTCACCGCCCCATGGCTTGACTACCTGGCGGCCTCTATAGCCGTGGGCCTGGGCGTCCTCCTTATCTCAGGGCGGCTCAGCCTTGGCTGACGAGAACCTCAGGCGGCTGGGCAGGAGGCTCAGGGAGCTCTCCTCGCGGGCGCCCCACCTGAGGACCTTCACGGAGAGGTGCCTGAACAGCATGAGGTGGGGAGGCTCGGCGGCCCTCATGGTGATAGACGCGGCCCTCACCTCAACCGGCCTCAGCTACTTCACGGCCGTGGTCCCGAAGGTGGCGGCCATAAAGGAGGAGCTGGTGGACCCGGGCGCCCTGAGGGGCCTTGAGGACCTGGCCAGGCTTGACGTTGACAGGCTCATGAGGTACTGGAGGAACAGGAGGGCCTGGGAGGTAGCCCAAGGGATCGCGAGGGCGCTCCTGAGGTTCCCAGGCCCCGACGACAGGTCAAGGCTCAGGGCCTGGGCCTCCTCGTCAAGGCTTGAGGGCTGGAGGTCAGACCCCGTGGGCTCAGTGAAGGGGGTCGGCCTGGTTACGTACCAGTACCTCAGGATGATGGGGGGCGTGGACACCACTATGCCCGACAGGGTCGTCAAGGCGTTCCTGGCGAGGCTGGGGGGCGAGGCAGGGGTCAGCGTGCCGACCCGCGACATGGAGTTCATAAGGTTCGTCGAGGAGGCCTCACCAGTGCTGGGCCTCCGCCCAATAGAGGTCACCTGGCTGGCCTGGCTTGTCGACTCCGAGGGCGAGAAGGTCATGTCGACCAGGTACTCAAGGTACCTCGACTACGTGTGAGGTTGAGGCCATGAGGATCCTAGTCCTGCCCGACGTTCACTACCCCGCCACGCGCCTTGACGTGCTTGAGCTCGCGCTCTCAGGCGACTACGACGAGGTGGTCCTGCTGGGGGACGCCGTTGATGAACGTGGGCGGCTCGCCGACCTCATGGGCCTCGTGGGCAGGTCAGCGGGGAGGGTGACCCTGGTCAGGGGCGACAACGAGGAGAGGATGGGCATAGGGGGCCTTGAGAGCTACGAGCCCCGCAGGGGCCTGGTGCTAGTTCACGGCCACAGCGCAAACCTGGGCAGCGAGGGCTTCACCAAGCTCCTGGCGAGGGTGGGGAGGAGGGTCAGCAGGGGGCTCGTGCTGGGCTTCTACGCGGCCAGGCTCTCAAGGAGGGACGCCCTCGTGGTGGCTGGGCACGCCCACGCCCTGGGCTACTCGAGGCGCTTCAGGGTTGTCTTCGCTGGCTCCCTCAGCCTTCCGTCCCCCTCAAGGCCCTTTAACGAGGTAGGCTACGCCGTCATCGACGGCGACGAGGTAATTCTGTTCAGCGGGGATGGTAGGCAGGCCCTGGCCATATCTATCCCTAGGCCCTCGCTATGAGGGCTACGCAGGACGGCGCCTTGGCCCTGACGGTCAGCGTCTCCCACGCCGTGAACCTGTGCTCCCCTCCCTGGAGGCCCAGGTAGTCGACCTGTCCGTCGGTGCCAACGACTAGGTCAACGCAGTCGGGTGAGTAGCTGAGGAGGAGGGCTGACCCGCTTGGCACTCCCCCGCTCACCACCACCTTGTCAACGAGCCTTGAGGCCCTCTGGAGCTCGTCAACGCCTGCCTGGTCTATGACCGAGGCCAGGTAGGCCCTGTCGGCGGGGCTCAGGGCCAGGGCGAACGGGCCCTGCGAGCTCAGCTTGGCGAGGGCCTGCGAAAGGAGCCTCGTGAAGGAGCCAGGGCCTGACCAGTCGCCTGAGGCCTTGACCAGGGCCGCCGACGAGAGGGCTGAGAATATCAGCGAGTCCTCCGCCAGCCCAAGCCTCGTCGCCGCCCTGAGGGCTGACGAGGGCGCGGCGGGCACGCCTAGCCTCCTGTAGTACTCGAGCTCCTCCTGGGGCACTGAGAAGTCGACGCTTAGCCTGGCCAGAGGAATCACGTCAGCTGAGGACCTCACCACGTCGTCGTCAGTCACTGAGCCCCTTGGCGCAGCTATGGCGCCTGGCCCGAGGCTAACGAGTGGGATGACGGCCCTCAGCCTCCTGGCATCTTGAAGGGCCCGCAGGAAGGCGTCAGAGACCCCCTTGAGGTCAGGTGTCTGCTGCGCCTTAGCCTGTTCACCTGGGTCAGATGGCCTCTGGCCCAGCAGCTCGGCCACCTCCTTGGCCCCGGCCTCAAGCTCCTTAGCCTGCTGTGGGTCAAGCTCGTTGAGCAGCGAGAGGAACTCGCCGAAGTGGGTCCTCTCCTCGTTAGTTACGTCCTCTAGGACCCTCCTGACCCTGTCGTCCTTAACGGCCGTCGCCAGCTGCTTGTAGAGGTTTATCGCGTCAAGCTCAGCAATTATGGCCAGCCTAAGCGCCTGGGCGGCGTCCTCAGCCGAGGCGAGCTCCCTCTGGGGCTCAAGGGGGTTCTTTGAGAGCACGAAACCTCACCTCCTGTAGGGTATCGTGGGACGTTAATAAGTGACTAAGTGGAGGGCATCACTGGTTGACCAGGTGACCCAGGGGCCAGCCCCTAGGGCCTCAAGGCTTGTTAACTCCCCGGTTAACAACGCGCTGGCGTAGGTCGACGGCACGCCTGCCCTCTGCCTTCCTCCCGATCCTCATAAGGCCTGACGTCAGGTTAAGCCCGTAGCTTTTAACTTCCCCTCAGCCCCTGGCCCCAGGGCGCACCTTGAGGCTGCTCCTGGTACACGTGAGCGAGGTCAAGTTCTGGGCAGTGGAGGAGGCCATTGAGAACCCCCCTGACCCTCCCTCTAAGTTTGAGGGAAAGGACTGCGTCGTGGGCTTCATAAGCGTTGAGGAGGGCGACGCCCTTGACCTCGCCCCTCAGGCGGCCCTCGAGATAGCTGAGCACGCGAGGAGGTCAGGCGTCAAGTGCGCGGTGGTCTACCCCTTCGCTCACCTGTCGCCGAGCCTGGCGCCGCCCGAGCAGGCGGCCGCCATACTGAGGAGGGTTGAGGAGGAGCTGAAGTCCATGGGCTTCGAGACGGCGAGGGCGCCCTTCGGCTGGTACAAGGGGTTCACCATAACGTGCCCCGGCCACCCGGCCTGCGAGCTCTCGAGGACTATAACTGCCCAGGGAGGGCCCTGGTTCATATCGGATGGAAGGAGGCTGAGCCTCAAGGAGGCCCTCGACTCAGGCCTCATGCCGAAGGAGCTCGAGCCTGGGAACCCCTGGGACAACGAGGCCCTTGGAGCCATGGAGAAGCTGGGGCTCACCAGCGGCGGGCTGACGCCTCCTGGGGAAATCATGATAGGCTCCCTGGCGAGCTGGGCGGCGGAGAGGCTTGGCGACCTGAGCCCCGAGACGACCTCTGGCGGGCCGGCCGAGATCTACGGGCTCTCGGGCCTGACCTCAATACTTAGGTCCTGCCTTGACTCCGCCAGGTACCTCTCCGAGGGCTCGGTCAGGCTGAGGTCGCCGATCCCTGGGGCCGACGTAATTGTGAGGGCGGGCGACGTGGGCGAGGAGCAGCTGGTCAAGCTGCTCTCAGAGGTCTCGGAGGAGATGGTGAAGAACGTGACGTGGATTGAGGCCTCTGATGAGAGGGGGCTCTCGATAGCCTACGACGTTAAGTACTCCGTCAGGCTCGCCGCCTACCTAAGCAGGTCGAAGGGGGCCGCCGTCCTGGCCGCCCACGGCTCAGTGAGGGGGAACGAGTTCACGTGCCTCGGCCCCCTCAGGCTGATAGCCTCATCGGCCATAGACGCTGGCCTCAGGGAGGCCGAGGCCGGCAGGACCCCGTCGCTCCCGTTCTGGATGGCGCCCCTGCAGGTTGCCGTGGTCCCAGTCAAGGAGCAGCAGGCCCAGTACGCCGAGGAGGTGCTCTCTGAGCTGTTAGCAATAGGGGCGAGGGCCTACCTTGACCCGCCCACGAAGAGCCTTGGGGCGAGGATAAGGTCTGCCGGGAAGGCCTGGGTCCCCATAATAGCGGTGGTCGGCGAGAGGGAGGCCTCAACGAGGACCGTAAGCGTCAGGAGGAGGTGGAGGCAGGGCGAGCAGGAGGTCGTCCAGCTGGAGTCCCTGATAACAGAGGTTGAGCAGCTGCTGGCCCAGTCGCCGGGGAGGCGCTACAGGCCGCCTGCGGAGTAAGCTCAGTCCTCCCTGCCAAGGACCACGTGGAACGTGTTCCTCTTACAGTAGGGGCAGTAGTGATAGATCCTGCCGTCCTTGAGCTTGCTAAGGTCCATGCCTGTCTCCATGTACCACTCCCTGCCGCACTCTGTGCACCTAAGCTTCCACTTGGTCACCCCTCCCACCTGCCCAGGGCCAGGCCCAGGAAGGCGTAGGCCAGGTTCTCAAATATAAACAGGGCTAGCAGGGGGACGTCAAGGGCGCCGTCGAAGACGAGCCTCTGCAGGAGCACGGCGGCCGGCGTGGCCGGGGATATCATAAGGGCGTACAGGGCCGGCCTGGGCAGGAACGTGTACGGGTAGTAGGTGGGGGGTATCATGGTCAGGAATATAGAGATGAAGCTGGCGAGGGCCCAGGAGTTCCTCATGTGGCTCAGCCTGCTCCCCCCGAGGTAGGCGAGGCCTGAGGCGCCCATGATGAGGACCAGGAGCACTAGGGCCAGGAGGGCCCACTGGGCGGCGGTCGTGACTATCCTCAGGGCCGCCAGGAGCGCTATGAAGAGCACGAGGCCTGGGAAGGAGTAGATGAGGTTGCCAAGGCCTACGCCAGCTATGTACTCCAGCGGGCTCACGTCGGCCGCCACCAGGAGGTCCTGGAGCTTCAGCTCAAGCCTGAAGAAGGCTGTGTCCCCGAGGGCGGAGAGGGCGTTGCTCGTGACCGTCGATATTACTCCCCCCAGCAGGGCGTAGTCGACGAGCCTCCCCCTGCTCACCATGTATATCATGAAGAGCGTGGCCAGGGGCCACGCCAAATATGAGAGCACCCAGGCCGGCCCCCTCTTCACCGAGGACCAGCCGTAGAACCAGGCGAAGACGGCCACGAACCTGGGGCTGAACTTAACCCTCATTTACCTCACCTCCCTCCTCCTCGCTTGGCGGTATCAGGCCGTTCACTATGAAGACGTCGTCAAGGCTCACGGGCCTTATGGTCACCTTGAGGCCCTCGTCAAGGAGCGCCTTGGCCTCCTCAGGCCTCATGTACGAGACCCTCAGCCTGCCGACCATCAGGTCGCCGTATCCCTCGACCCTGACCTTGCCCTTCAGGGGCGCCATGAGCTGCTCATAGGTGCCCTCGGTCACGACCCTTCCTGAGTCCAGGAGGACTATGTAGTCGCAGAGCGTCCTGGCCTCCTCCATGTCGTGGGTCGTGAGCACTATGTTCGACTTGAGCTCCCTTATGAGGCCCCACGTCTCAAGCCTTGAGACGGGGTCTAGGCCCGCTGTGGGCTCGTCGAGGAACGTCAGCTCTGCCTGGGCGGCGACCGCCATGGCCACGAACACCTTCCTCTTCATGCCGCCGCTGAGCTCGTCTGTGGCCGTGTCCATGAAATCGCCGAGGCCCACCTCCCTCAGGGCCCTCCTGGCGGCCCTGGAGGCCTCGCTGAAGGACCACCCCCTGGCCACCAGGTACATCACGACGTGCTCGTAGGGCGAGGCCACTCCCATGGGCCTGGCCTCCTGGGGGACGCTACATATGAGCTTCCTCAGCCTGTCCCTGTCCTTTACGACGTCAAGGCCCATGACCCTCGCGGTCCCAGACGTGGGCCTGAGCTGAGTTGACAGTATCCTGACCAACGTAGTCTTACCGGCCCCGTTCCTACCTATTATACACGGTATCCTCGGGCCAAGCGACAGCGTGACGCCCCTCAGCGCCTCGACGCCGTTAGGGTAGACCTTGCGGAGGTCCACCGTCTCAACTATACGCATCCCAAGTCCTCCTTTTCCTCGGTAGGCCTGCCCGGGATAGACTTAAACCATTCCCTGTAGCTCAGTATTTGGGCGCGCGGGCAGGGCTGAGGGGCTCGCCACCCCTCCCCCCTTCAGGGGGCCCGAGGGCGCAAGGCGGGGGCCAGTAACCTCGCTGCGGGGCTCATGGGGCGGCGCGGTCCCCGCGGCACGGTGATACCCCGGCCCGCGGGGCCTGCGGTGGCCGAGGGGCCGCTGGAGGGCGGCCTCCACGGCCTTAGCCGGGCTAACCTGGCCAGGCCCGGAAGGGAGCAACCTAACCCGGCCGTAGGCGTTCGCGGCGCCGGGGCTGGAGGGGCCACGGGGGTCAAGGCCGCGCCGCTCCATGGCAACGCGGCGGGGGTCCGCGCGCCCTCCTCACGTGAAGGCCAGGGCGACGGCCAGGGTCACCATGACGGCCCCAGCCACCTCAAGGGCTGAGGGCCTCTCCGAGCCTGTCGCCCAGGCTATGCCCTGGGCCATGAGCGGCATTGAGCCGACTATCACCATTGACCTGTCAACGCCTATGAGGCCGAGGGCCAGGGCGAAGAGCGCAGAGCCCCCGGCTAGGTCGGCGGCGGCCACTATGGGAAGCCTGGTCCTGGCCGTGCTCGTGAGCGTCTTGGTCAGCCCCCCTCCCCTGGCCACAGCTATGAGGGCAAGTATGAGGCCAGCCGCGCTGACCCTCAGGAACGCGGCGGAGATAGGGCTGAGGCCGCCTACGTCGGCGACCCTTATCATCACCCAGCCCGAGGCCCAGGCTACGGCGGCCCCGAGGGCCAGGGCGACGCCCCTTGGCCTGAGCCTCCCCCTCGGCCCCCTGCTTATCAGCGTCACGCCCAGCACCACAAGGGCCCCTCCAGCTATGAGGAGGGGCGTCGGCCTCTCGCCTATGGCTAACGCCATGACCTCAGCCATTATTATGAAGGTGTACGAGACAGGGGCCGCCACCGAGACCCCCACGAGGCCTATGGAGGCCAGGTACATGGTGTCGCCAGCCCCGAGGCTCAGGGCGCCGCCGGCCAGGGCCCAGAGGGCTGCTGGCGTCAGTATGCCAAGTATTACAGCCGGTATGACCGAGGCTATGGTTGCGTAGAGGGCCCTCATGACGTTGACCCTGAGGGCGCCGTGTCGCTCTATGAAGGGCCTGTAGGCGACGCTCGCGTAGGCCCAGACCACAGCGGCGCCCAGGGCGGCGAGCTCCCCTTCCGTCCTGGCTCCCTCGTCAGGGCACGGTCTAAGAGTTAAAAGCGGCCAGCAACATCTTTATAAGGAGAGCCCTTGAGGCAGCTGGACGAGCTAGAGGGCGTCAGGAGGCTCAGGAGCGGGGTTCTCCTGCTCATACTGGTCCCGCTGCTCCTCTTCATCGTTGCCGTCGTGGGGGCGGTGGCGGCGTCTGTAGCCTTGAGGCCAGGCTATCGCGTCACTATGATGGCGCCTGGGCACGTCTTCACTCAGGCCAGTTGCTACGGCAGTTGCTCAGTCTCCTTGCTTGCAGCGGTGGGCATAGCTATACTTATAGCGGCCCTAGCCCTGGGCTCGCTGGTCCTCATAGTTATGGCGTTCAGGAGGCTCAGCGGGGGCTTTAGCCTGCTCTCGGCGGCCGGGAGAGGGGGCTCGACAGGCGTCACGGGGACCTGGCTGGTCATAATAGCCATTATAATAGCCCTGCTGGGAGCAGCGCTCTTCATGTTCGGCGGCTTCATAGCCATGTGGATAGCCTTTGTCTTAGTGGCCGTGGGCTTCATACTGATCGGCGTGGGCCTCTATGAGGTAGGCTCGTCCTACGGGAAGGACCTCCTGAGGGCCGGCGGCATACTGGTCGCCATACCCCTCCTGATAACGAGCTTCATAGGCCTCATACTCAGCTACGTGGCCCTGGGCGACATAGAGAGGGAGCTGCAGGCCAAGGCGAGCCAGGCGGGCGCCCAGCCGGCCACGACGACCTCGTAGCTCAGGCAAAGGGCATGGCCTTAAGAGTTAAAAGCGACCAGCAACAGCCTCACAAGGAGAGTCCTTGAGCCAGCTGGACGAGCTGGAGGGCGTCAGGAGGCTCAGGAGCGGGGTTCTCCTGCTCATACTGATCCCAGTGCTCATCTTAATCGTTGCCCTCGTGGGGGCGGCGGCCATATATGCGACCTTAATGTCAGCCCCTGTGAGCAGCTACACAGGCTCCTCGCTTGTAGCGGATGAGACAGTACTTGCAGTGGTCCTAGCCCTGATCTCGCTGGTCCTCATAGTTATGGCGTTCAGGAGGCTCCGCAGGGGCTTCAGCCTGCTCTCGGCGGCCGGGAGAGGGGGCTCGACAGGCGTCACGGGGTCCTGGCTGCTCATAATAGCCGCTATAATAGCCCTGCCGGGGGCGGCGCTACTCATGTTCGTCGGCTTCATAGTCTCATCGATAGTCTCTGTCATAGGGAATGCGGGCTACATACTGATCGGCAAGGGCCTCTACGATGTAGGCTCGTCCTACGGGAAGGACTCCCTGAAGACAGGCGGCGCGCTGGTCGCCATATCCTTCGCCGTCGTACTCCTCCTGACAGTGGACTGGAGAGGCCTCCTCAGCTACGCGGCTGCCAGCGGCGTACCGGCCCTCTTATCCCTCCTCGTACTCCTCCTGATCTTCCTGATATTGGGCTTCATAGGCCTCATACTCAGCTACACGACCCTGGGCGACATTGTGAGGGAGCTGCAGGCCAAGGCGAGCCAGGCGGGCGCCCAGCCGGCCACGACGACCTTGTAGCTCAACAAACAACAACTTTAGCGCGGGCCGCATTACTGGCTGGGAGGCCGCTTGGGCAGGCCCCTCGGCGCAGGCGGGGTCAGGGGCATAGTTGGGGGACTGATGACCCTACCTTCGCGCTCAGGATTGGTCACGCCAAGGGCTTAAGGGTGTCGCTGGGAAGGGACGTCAGGGCTGGCGTCGTCAGCGCCTCGCCGTTCAGGGTGCCCGCAGCTAGGCTAGCGGCGGCCCAGGCGGCCGTCAGGGAGAAGCTCGGCATAAAGGGCCCAGTGGGCGAGTGAAGTCCTTAGGCCTTACTTCTCTTTACCCCTGGCTTTCTTACCTGAGCCTCCTCGCGGCCTTCCTCAGCGCACCTCCTAAGCGACGACCACGAGTCCCTGCCCTCCGCTATGCATTTGAGGGCCAGCCTGTAGACGGGGTCAGCTACTGCGTACTTCCCATCAACCTCCTCAACAACTCCAAGCTTGACGAGGGCCCCTATGATCTGGGGTGCCGTGGCGGGGCTTGAACCCCCGCAGCTCTACGACCCCTTACCTTGATAGGTATATCATCAGGATGACCACGACTAAGTCCACTGCGAAGCCGACGCTCATAATCATTGAGAAGGTGTTGTCTGAAAGCCCTCCGGCCACGAAGTACATGCCTGCAAGGCCCGCCATCAGCGTCATGGCCCCACCTATGGCTGAAAGCGTTGCCTTCACGACGTCCCTTGACAGCAGCGACAGCACGAGGGTCACTATGAACAGCAGGCCTATGATCATCCCTAAGGCCATGTGGGGCGCGATCGCTGGTATAAGTGAGAAGTAGTACATCATGAAGCCCATCATGTAATAGCCTTGGGGCGGGAGTGACGTTCATGGGCGCGAAGAGGTTAATCCACATGCCTATTATGAACTGAACGCTCAGCAGCACGGCCTGAGCCAACGACATGGCCTTTAACAGCCTGCCAGCCCCGCTTACCTGGCCGCCCAACCCAGATGACCTTCTGACAGGAGGTTAAGGGCGGCCTTATTAAGCGCTGGCCTAAGTTGTCGTTTCATTAGCCTGTGTAGGATGCTCAGGTCAAGTGCTGTCGTAAAAACCGTGGCCGCGATAGCTGGGGTCAGCGATAGCGTTAAGCTACCTCTCAACGGCCTTTGCACGACCCTTAGCCGCGGCCCCGCGCAGCTGGGTCAAGCCCGACCCGTCCTTGGCGTTAGGGGCTGGCGCCCGCGTCGAGGAGCATCTTAACTATCCCCTCATGACCTCCGGCGGCAGCCCGGTCAAGCGGCGTGAGGCCGCCGCTGTCCTTGGCGTTGGGGTCGGCTCCCCTCTGGAGGAGCAGCCAGACCACCTCAGCGTGGCCCCTCTCGGCCGCCCAGTGAAGGGGCGTGACGCCGTGGTCGTCCCTCGCATTTATGTCAGCCCCCTCCCTGAGGAGCACCTTGACTACCTCCGCGTGGCCTTTGTCGGCCGCCCAGTGGAGCGGGGTCCTGCCTTCCCTGTCCCTCGCGTTGGGGTCAGCGCCGTTCTCTATGAGGAGCCATGCGACCTCAGCGTGGCCCCTGTCAGCGGCCCTGTGCAGCGGCGTGAAGCCGTTGTCGTCCCTGGCGTTGGGGTCAGCCCCCGCCTTAAGCAGCGCCCTGACGTTATCTGCGCGGCCGCTCCACGCCGCCCAGTGAAGGGGCGTCACGCCGTCGCTGTTCCTGGCGTTTGGGTCCGCCTTCATGTCAAGGAGCGATTCGACGAGCTCTACGGGGCCGTAGGCCGCCGCCCAGTGGAGCGGCGTGTTGCCGAACCGGTCCCTGGAGCTTGGGTCGACAGACTTCAGCAGGGCCAGGGCCTTAGCAGCGTCGCCCCTCCTTATGGCCTCAACTAAGGCTTCGACGTCTGCCCCCAAAGTTGCTCCAGTAGAGTTTGACAATGGGACGCCGTTAAAACTCTTCCAAGTTGGCCTGTAACGGCCTCCAGGACGCCCCCATTATTAGATGTCGTGAGGCCCTGATCTCGTCTCGGGAAGGCTACATGAGGGCCTCCCGCCGCCTTGCCTTTAGAGCCTTGAGGCCGCCAGCCTGTAGACCGGGTCGGCTATCGCGTACTCGCCGTTCACCTCCTCAACTACCCCAAGCTTGACGAGGGTCCCTATGAGCTGGGACACCGTGGCTGGGTTCAGGCCCCTGCCCTCATAATCCTCAAGCCTCCTCCTTATGGCCGCCCAGGGGGCCCTGCCCTCCGCGAGGGC
>OFEH01000448.1_pt1 | contig 13768 bp, 12 predicted proteins | sample 1521031 | NCBI WGS metagenome assembly OFEH01 (sample SAMN05518350, study PRJEB24110) | hypersaline lake metagenome | isolation source: Grendel Spring, Yellowstone National Park, Wyoming, USA | place: USA:Grendel Spring, Yellowstone National Park, Wyoming, USA | collected 2011-11-16
CCATTAATTAGCCTTAACTTCAAGTCGCCAATACCCACTATTAACGGCTTATCAACAGTAACGGGCCTAAAGGGCTCCACGAAGTCGAAGACCAGTGAAGGCTTACCACTCTTCATGGTGTGTAACACGCCTAAGTATGGGTCAAGGCCTGCCATGAGTATGTGTCTCTCAGCTGTTGAGTAGAGTATTCCATAGCCGTAGTTAAGGGCTACGTTAACGGGGTCCATTGAGTCAGGGTTCCTGCCATGGAACTCAAGGTCACGTGGCAGTAGGGCGGCTACGGCATCCCAGTACTTATTCGCCGCCTGTGCCTCAATACTCCCTATGATGTCTGTCGTCAAGTCCTGGGGCTTCATACTCATTAGCTGCGTCGCCATTGATGAAAGCATGTATGAGATTTCATTGAGGGAAGCCTCTCCACGGTTCTTGGCAAAGTACCTAATTAACCTAGCCTGGTTCTCAATCTTACACGTAATGATCCTCCTAGCCAACTCAAGCCTCACCTCCCTGTTTAGGAACAGTTCATACTGCCTAACCCTGGTTAAAACAGTCCTGTTCATGACGGGTGGGAAGAGCATTGCAATGGGGTAGCCGACGGGGTCCAGGAAAACCACATTAACGCCTCTGGATGCCAGTAGCCTAATAGCCTTCGACGATATTGAAACCTTAGATGAGGCTATTATCACCGTATCAATGCTAGGTGGCGCAACTTTAACATTACCATCCCTACCTACGATTATTATGGAACCTTTCCTCGTTTTAATCCTTGTACCCGGCTCAACCACGTACAGTTCCTCAGCCATGGCAGACACCGTAGAATGGGCATGACCTTGGGCAATTGCCTGCAACACCAGGATCATCACCATGCTCAATAATCCTGGCAACAGTGTCCCTAAGGTCAAGCACAGTCCTCCTCAACGCATCATCAACTTTAATAACCCTCCACACAAACTTAGCACCACCATTAACAGTTATGTGGAGTACAATACCAATGTCAATGGGGTGGCCAACCCAAGCCTCCACAGCCAATGCGTATGCGGCAACGGCAAGATCCTTCCTACCCATGGAGGAGTCGTCACCACTTGGTGGTGAGCTAACAACCTCAACAGGTATGAAGCCAACGATCAAGTCAGGCCTTATGAAGTCGGAGAACCCAATCAACGCGCCGGGTATCAATGGCTCAACACTAATGGGCACACCCTCCTCACGGGCCTGTAGCGCTAAACCGACGGACTTCATGAAAACCTCGTATAACGCACCCTTATACCTGGCTCCAAGTTCACCATAGTCACCAATCACCTTATTGAAGAGCGAGTCGAGTTCTGAAAGTGACGTAAAGCTTAACCTAAGGGGTGCTAGGAAAACCTCGTGGACAAGCCTACCGAAGGTTAGGGAGTCACTACTACTAATAGATACCTTAGCAACACGCCTAAGGTAAGCGTCACGCTTCGTAGGACATGGTGAGGTGGCCTCAGAGACGCTGGGCCTGATGCTATGCCTAGGTGCAACCGCATCCCTAAGCCAACCCCTAACCTCGGCGTACGAGCCATTCTCCATCACTACCCGCATGTAATCCCAAACCCACCTGGGTAAAACCATACAAACGGTAACATGGGTATGACTACTTTTATTCTTGAGCTAGATAAGTAAATCAATAGCATGGAGAAGAAACTCAAAAGCATTGAGACAAAATAAATGCCGATGGCCGGCAAAGGGTGGGGTGGTTTCCCAGGGTTAATAATGTGAAGGGTTAGAGGCTTACTTTTGTTCAATTCAGTCGAATATTAGCTGTATTTCGTTTAGCAGGACCTTTAGTCTCGTGTACTCCTCCTCCAGGCTGTACTTGAGCGCCAGTGCCATGGCCTCGGCTATGTCCCTCCTTATCTTCCTCACGTAGCTGTTGTTGCCGGCTACCCTTATCAGCCCCTTCTTGTACTTCTCCAGGAATTCGTAGGCCTCCTCAACCTTATCCTGAATCTTAACCCTCGCCAACTCGCGGTTGGCGTCGTTAATGCTCCTTGGCGCCTTGTTCACGTTTATGTTGACGTACATTGGTGGTGTGAGGATCTTGGGCTCTGGTTTGGCTAGGTTGAGCCTGCTTATCAGGAATGACGCTATTATGCCCCTAACCAACTCCGAGACGCCATCCAACCCCTCCTGCCTAGCTATGTTGGCTAGGGCTTCCTTAACCAGCCTATGAACCCTTATTGAGATTACAGCCCCATCCTTGTCCGGGGCCGTGAACAATATTTCATAGGTTAAGTTACCCATGACCCCCTGCTCCTCCTTCACGCACGCTTAACGTCCTTGCTTTAAATGCCCCTATTAGGTAATTTACTCAATATATACTCTACTACTCCCAATTTCCCCTACTCTTTCTCCCTTCCTTTAGGGGGTATTTAGAAGGAACGAGGAGGGGGTCTTAAATAGCCTAAACAAGGCCTTTAGAGCGGGGGCTTTATCCTTGTTATTTAGGGAGTTTCTGTAGTGATGTAATAGGCACATATAGTTTGTCTATTAGAGTGGGGCTTCATTAGCTGGCTTGGGCTCAACGTATATCGCCGGCCTGCCGGGTAGGGCTTGCCTTGCCTTGTTGGTTGGGTCGTTGATTGGCGTTGTTGCGTCCTGCACAACCACCTTGACGCCTAGCCTCCTCTCTATGTACGTCTTGAAGCTCCTCACCACGTTAATCTCCATGTCCCTTGAAAGCTTGAACCTAGGCAACTTGCCGCTGGCCACGTCGTTGGTTAACCTAGCCGCCAATTCACCCCTGCCCCTGTACCTGTTGGCGAGTGTCCTTATGATGTCCCTTATAGCCGCCCCCTTCCCCATCATGTCTATCACGTCGTTGAACATTTCATACACCTGCTCAGGTGGGCCAACGTAGACGTTTACCGTCCCGGCTTGCCCACTAACCCTCATGACCTCCCTAATGTCCTCTATGAGCCTATCAACAACCTTGAAGGCGTTCTCCACATCGTCGTTAATGTACTGCTGCTCAACCCTCGGCCAGGCCTCGGTTGAGACGTAGGTTGTGTTACCCATGCTGTGCCAAATCTCCTCAGCCATGTGAGGTGTTATGGGTTGCATCAACTTAACCCAAGCCTCCAGGACCTTCCAAAGTGTGTACTTGACCTCATCCCTAGGTAACTCATCCATAATAGTCATGTACGTCTTAACGGCGTCGTACAGGTTGAAGAAGACCATTAGGGCGTACTCCCTAATCCTCATCTCCTCAAGGGCCCTCGCACCCTCGGCAATGGTCCTGTTTAGGATGCTTAAAAGCCACCTGGTGGGTATTGAAAGTGTCCTGGGCTCCACACTGGCCTTACCCATGTCAACTATGACCTGGGCCGTGTTCCAAATATCCATCAACCTACCCAGCACAGTGTCAACCTCCTCATCCCTCCAATCCATCACATTCTCTAAATCAGCCGAGTAGGCCACGTAGAGCCTGACTAAATCCGGTGAGTACTTGTTAACGGCCTCCTTTAGGTATATTGCGTTACCCAGGGACTTACTCATCCTCCTCCCGTTTATTATGACGAAGTTGTTAAGCGAGATCGCCCTCGGCCAATGCCTCTCCGGGAATATGGCTGCGTGGTGGGCTATGAAGAAGCTTAGGTGGTTTGTGACCAGGTCTATGCCGCTGTGCCTCTGGTCCACCGGGTACCAGTACTCGAACTCAGCCCTAATACCCTCAACAACGCCCCTATCCACCCCAAGGGCCTTAGCCACCGCCTCGGGGTCCCCTTGGCCTAGGAATACGTAGTCGTAGAAGCCAACTATGGCGTCTAGGGCCTCCTTGTCGCTGGCCTTGGTCTCAATAACCCTCTTAGCCAACTCACCAAGTCTCGATGCAAGCCCTGTTTCAGCCAGCCTGTGGGCTATGGTGTAGAAGGCCATGTATATCGTTGAGTCGCTTAGGGATTCTATAACCCACTCAGGGTCCCAGGGCATCCTCGTGCCTAGCCCCCTCTTCCTGGCGCAGGGCCTCATGCTGAGCCAGTCCAGGGTTGCCTTGAAGTTCTGCCTATAGGACTCCGGTATTATCTTCATTTCACCCAGCGCCTTAATCATGAGGGACTTCCAGGTTGGGTCCCCGAAGTTCAGGAACCATTGATCCTTGATGACGGCCACTATGACCCTTGAACCACCCCTTGTGTATACCCTCCTGGGCTCAACCTCATACATCGTGTCCAGTAGCCCCCTACCCCTCAGGTCCTCTATGACCTTAACCCTAGCCTCATTAACCTTAACCCCGCTATACGGCGTGTTCTCCGCCATAACACCATTGTAGAACTCCTCCCTGTACACGATGCCTGTCGCCTCGTCGAGTTTCTCCCTATCCCCCTGCCCCTTAACCCCCAGCTTCTCGACAATGTCCTTGGCCGGGTATTTGCCGAAGCCTGGAAGCTTAATTATGCTTATGGGCTCAATACCCTTAACCAACTCCTCAATGCCGTAGCGCCTAAGCGTATCGGCATCACGCTTAAGGTCCACTAGGGCTGCGTAGTCGTATGGGGCGTGGGCTGGGACGCTGTAGACCACCCCAGTGGCCGTGTCCTCATCGACGAAGGTGGCTGGTAGGACTGGGAGTTTGGCCCCAATGGGGCTCTCAACAACCTTACCCACCAGTTCACTGCCGCTGAACTCCCTAAGCACCTTAACTTCCTTATCCTGGTACTGGAGCTTCCAGGCAGCCACCTTTGAGACAATCCACCTCTCCCCATTGACCAGGGCCTCCACGTAGGTTGAGTTTGGGTTAACCCAGACGTTTGTTGCCCCGTATATGGTTTCCGGTCTTAGGGTAGCGGCGACTAGGTATGAGTCACCCAACCTGAACTTCAACAGGTTGAATTGAATTATGTCTATGCTTAACTCATCCCCACCCCTAATGTCGTGCTCACCCACAGCCTGGTTCTCATCCGGCGCATACAGGACCTGGTGCCTACCCCTAACCAAGTACCCCTTGGACGCCAGTTTAACGTACTGCCAAATTATGAAGGAGCTGTAGTGGGGGTCACCGGTCATGAAGATCCTCCTGAAGTCCATGGAGTAGCCCATGGCTTTGAAATCCTCAATGTACCTGTCCTTGAAGAAGTTAACTATGTTCCAGGGGTCCTTGAAGCCGCTCACTATTTCACTAACCTTAACTGGGTCGTTGATGTAGAGCCCAACCTCCCTCCTAAGCCTACTCTCATACTCAGCATCACCCTTACTTAGCCTATCCGCAACAGCCTGTATGGGGGTCCCGGTTATGTGGAATGCTATTGGGAAGAGGACATTGTACCCCATCATCCTCCTGAACCTGGCCACAATATCACCTATGGTGAACGTCCTCCCATGCCCTATGTGCGGTGGACCCTCGATGTAGGGGTAGGGAACCGTTATGAAGTACTTGGGCCTTGAGTTATCGGGATTTGCGTTAAAGACACCGTTAAGGTACCACTCCCTCTGCCACCTCTCAGCCACCTTAACCAACTCCCTCGCGAACTCATCCCTACTTGAGAAGAAACCGCATCAGCATTGAGCGGGTGTGGCATTATTTAAGCTTTACCAAGAGGAAGTTAACCCGATAACCATTGGCGGCACTTTTTAAATACCTACAGGGGCCTTCAGGCGCATGGCTATTGAGGTTAAGAGGTGCAGCATGGACATAATCAACATTGTTGAGGACCTGGAGAAGAGGATTTTCAGGCCCAGTGAGATTTACACGAGGGGCTTCCTTGAGTGGCTATGCGAGAACTGCTCCCAGTCATCCTACGTGGCTGTTAAGGATGGGGTCTACGTGGGCTACATAATAACGTGCATTGATAGGCCTGGGCAGGGTCACGTGGTCTCCGTGGGTGTGCTACCTGGGTATAGGGGGATGGGGATAGGGACAATGCTCATGTGTTCATCAATATGTAGGCTCAGGGGCATCGTGGAGTCGATAGTACTTGAGGTTAGGGTATCCAATGAGGTTGCCATTAACCTGTATAGGAAGCTCGGCTTCAGGATACACCACAGGATACCTGGCTACTACAGTGATGGGGAGGACGCCTACTTCATGGTTCTCAATAATGGATACTTAAACCAAGCCTACTCAACATGTCAATGTAACCCTTAACCATGCCCACGGCGTTACCCTTAAGGCTGTTTAACTCCGCCTCGGCCTCACTTATTAGCCTCCTGCTTGGTATTGAGGCTAGCTTATCCTCATCAATAACCTTAACGTTGAAGTCCCTGTCAACAACAACATCAACCTCCAAGTCGAGGTAGATTACACCATCCCAAGTGACCTCAATGGGCGTGTTTACGTTTATGTACGCTCCCTTAAAGGATCCGTCACTGGACGTGTATATGTGGGTTAGGTGCCTACTCCCCACCTCAATCACACTGTAGGCAACGTCACCGTACTCCTTAGCCACATTTAACCCATCCAGGACACCGCCGGGCTTCAAATCCCTCCTAATCACCAAGACACCATTACTGTAGTTAACCTTCTCCCCTGGGCCTAGGTTAACGTGCTCCCCATTAGTCTTCACGTGGTGCACGTTAACCATTGTTAGGTTGCCTATGGCGTAGTTGGACAGGGCCCTACTCAACTCATCCCTCATACCCAAAACCCCAAGTAGGTACTCTGTGTAGTCGAGTATCTCAGTGTTCCTCATGGTCACCTTGAGTGCGTGGTGCCCCTTAACAGTGGGCACGATACTGTTCCTAATGTCATCAAGCGCTCCCCTGGCGGCTGCATCGGGTATTATTGAGGTTATGCACTCACCCTCGAAGAGTACATCATAATCCCTGGCCTCAGTTATCTTAACCCTAATCGAGTTGAGGAGTTCTATGGCCTCGTCCAGGGCCTTGGCTGCGTCGTCCTCGCTTAGGTATTGGGCTGAGCTCCTCCACCTAACCCCCAACCCACCCAGTTGGTTAATCCTGCTTAACCCAACCCTAACAAGCATCATCTTGGCGTCAGGGTCCTTAATGTGCCTGCTCAACTTAACCGTTGGGCTATCTATGATCCTCAGGTAGCCCGTGGCCGGCATTATGTATGGGCTAGCCCTCAACTGGCCGGTGACGTTAACCATGGTAACCGGTAGCTTATCCCCAGGCCTAAAGTAGTTTGAACCCTCAAGCATAGCCTCAACTCCAGGGGCAACCTCAATCTTACCCTCATCCTTGACGACGCCCATGATTATGCTGTACAGTGGCACTGGGGGTTTAACCATGGCCACGTCGCCGATTCTACTCACTATTGATGAGACCACCCTATCCACGTCACTACACCTGCCTATTATGAATAACCCACCCGGTATATCCTCATCATCCTTAATCGTGACGTCTGGCGGCTCCGTGGAGTGGAGTATGTTGAACCTACTGAGTATGGTATCAGTGGCCTGCACGATCTCATAACCATCCTCAAGCATTATCTTGGTTAGGGCCGTGGCGTAAATCCCCCTAACCCTCACCTTAGCCATCGGTGTTAAACCCGGTGGGGCTATTTAAACACTAATCTGAGCCAACAAACCCAAGGTGATTAATGAAACCGGATGAAGCGCCATGGGCCTGAGGCCTTGATTCAGTTAACATTGAGTAAAAGGTATTTTAACGCCCGTGCAGTGTTAAGGGCAGTGTAAATGAGGGTTAACCCTGAACTCTGCATTAGGTGCCGTGGGGAGTATAACCTATGTGGCCTAGCCTACTGCCCAATCCTAGTTAACAATAGGGTTGTTGCGGGTGTTAGGGGTGTTGAGGGTAAGAGCATTGTTGACGGTTCATCACCGCCGAGCGTAATGGTTGGTAGGTTAGGCTACCCTAAGGTTAGGGTTTACCCAGCCACACCGCCAACCCACGGGGACACTGGCTGGCTTGAGGACCCTGGGGTATGGGTTAACATGAGGCTTGAGGATTTCCTGACGGCTAGGCTAACCCTAGTAAGGGGCTCAACGAGCTTCAGGGTTAATGATGCCAGGGATCCGCCGAGGCAGTTGCACGAGATACAAATCCTAGCCATCTCAGGGGGACCCGTGGACTCTGAGTTGAACCTGGCCAAGCCGATCAACGGGCCGGTGACCCTAAGCGAGCAGGAGCCACCCATGGGCCCCTCAGCCCCATTAAGGAGCCTCAGACTCTCAACGACACCGCAACCGGCTAGGGTTGTTGAGAAGGCGTACTCGGACACCGACATGAGGGCTAACGACGCCGTCTGGATGCTGTACAGGTCTGGGGTGGATGTCCACGTGGCCTCTAGGCTGCTCAGCGTGGGGGCTGTTGGTAGGGGTAGGTTCAGGAGGCTAGTGCCCACTAGGTGGTCGATAACGGCCGTTGATGAGGTGGTTTCTGGTAGGCTTATCGAGGAGGTTAAGGGGTACCCTGAGATCGATGAGTACAGGGTCTACGTTAGGAGGGTTATGGACAACCTATTCATTGGCATACTAGCCCCACACACGTGGCTCTACGAGTGGGGTGAGGCCTGGTGGCCCGGGAGCACGTGGAACGCCTGGGGTGGTGAACCGGTCGTTGAGGTGGATGCGGAGGGCTATAGGGGTAGGGACACGTACCCTGAGATAGGGGGCTGCTACTACGCCGCAAGGCTAGCCGCCGCTGAGGCCCTTCAGAGGATGCGTAGGCAGGCGGCCGTGATCCTGTGGAGGGAGATTTACCCAGGCTTCAACCTACCTGTGGGGGTTTGGTTCGTTAGGGAGAACGTCAGGGCCCTCTTTAAGGGGAGCTACGAGAGGTTCACGAGCCTTGAGGAGGCTTTAAACTATGTGGCTGGGCAGGTTAAGCTACCCATAAGGCAGTGGGCCTCCAGGTCACAGGTCCTGGGGAGGCTTAGGGAGGCTAGGTTACTATGATAGTCAGGGAGGTTAGGGTTAAGAGTGCCCTCAGTAGGTCGGGGCTGCCTGAGTATGACTACGCCCTAAACCCCTACCTAGGCTGCTGGCACGGGTGCATATACTGCTACGCAGTGGACTTCACAAGGGGTGAGCCGGCGGAGAGGTGGGGGGAGGTCGTCTACGTTAAGGTTAACCTAATCGAGGTCTTGAGTAAGGAGGTTAAGAGACTTAGGCCGGGTATCGTCGGGGTATCCACGATAACAGACCCATACCAGCCCGTGGAGTCTAGGTACAGGTTAACGAGGGAGGCCATTAAGCTACTATGCGCCTCAAGCTTCCACGTTAGCGTGCAGACTAAGTCAGCCCTGGTGATCAGGGACATTGACGTGCTTAGGCAATGCGGTGATAGGGCAGACGTGGGCTTAACAATAACCACCATGAGGGACACCTACAGGTTGATTGAGCCAAACGCCCCAAGCCCAGTGGTTAGGGCAGCCACGGTCAGGAAGCTGGCTGGGGCTGGGGTTAAGACCTGGATCTTCCTCGGCCCAATAATACCTGGCATCAACGACACAAGGCTGGACTATGAGCCAATAGTTAAACTGGCCTCAGAGACCAAAAGCCAATTGATAATAGATAGGTTTAGGCCTAGGGGAGTGGCTGTCAGGTTGATTAGGGGTAGGTTGGGCGTTGACCCAACGCCAAGCATGAAGTGGTGGGGGGAGGTTAGGAGGAGTATTGAGGAATTATGCTCTGAATATGGGGTTGAGTGCATGGCCGAGGAGGATGAGTGGAGGGATAGGAGGGCTAGGGGTAGGTCCATACTTGACTACCTGGGTTAGTGGTAATTGGGAATGGTTTATAAATGGGGTGCCTCGGGATTGGCCACGTGAAGATAAAGTACTACGAGTGGGTTAGGCACGGCATAGGTGAACCGTTGCTTAAAGTGCAGATATTCAAGAAGGTTGAGGATGGTAAGGTGGTCGCCATGTACGACATAGCCTACTACGCTAATAAAATTATAGCAGTATACGAGAACTCAACCCTAGACGGGCCCGTGGTGGTTGAGGAGAACGACGATATTAACCTGGCCAGCGTCCTAAAGCTAATTAAGAAGTACTACGATGAGGCCAACGACGATTTGATAATAAGGGGGGAGAGGTACCTTGGGGAGAAGCTGGTTGAGCTAATAGCGCTCGAGGAATCCGAGTAACCCATTAACGTTTAAAAGGCCTCAATGATTAGGGCCTGTGAACGGGATTAGACTGGTCATAATTGACCTGGACATGACGCTTGTGGACACGGCTAGGCGATGCTACGAGGTCCTCATGGACATAACTGGGGTGAACAGCCTCAACTTTGAGGAATTCATGACCCTGTACTACGATGGCAGGGGCATTAGGAGGGGGTTGGCCAACATGATTGGGGATAGGGCACTCGACTACGGCTTCTGGAGGGAATGCTGGCTAAGGTACGTGGAGGGGGGCAGGTATGGCAGCATCATACCGGGCGCCGTCGAGACTTTAAGAAGGCTTAGGGGTGAGGGCAGGGTAGTCACAATAGCAACAGGCAGGGAAATCGAGGGCAGATTCCTGGTGAGGGAACTTGAGACGTACGGCATACTTAACCTAGTGGATGGTTACATGACCTTAGGCGACCTAGGCCCCCAGTACGGCAAGGACGAGCTGCTTAGGAGGATGGTTACGAGGTACAACAACGGCAACCTTAAAGGGTCAGTCTACGTAACAGACCACCCAAGGGACATAACCATATGCAGGGAGATAGGCCTACCAAGCATAGGGGTATTAAACAGGTGGAACAGGGGGTTAAGGGCAGATAAGGTGATTAACAACCTAGAGGAATTACCGGAAGCATTAAGGGAATTAGAGACAGGTATCAACTAAAGGGATTATTGAAATGATTGCTGAAGTGTTAGGGATAAGGCATGGTGTTAGGTAGCATAATCTTCAGGTTTTTCTACCTAACACCAATATGAGTCAGCCTCAATAGCTGCTTATTACATGCCTACCTAAGCCATTTAATTACCCAGCATTTAACTAATCCTTATAGTGCATCAACTTTAAATAACTCATTAATGCGTTTATCAAGTGTTCCATGAGGTTAATGAAATTATTGGTAGGATGCATGAGGCAGTTGTTGGGTTTGGCGAGTATAGAATACGGTTTAGGGATAGGGAGGGTGAAGTGAAGGCATTCCTCAGCAGGGTATTGGCGGCTAGTAGGGTTGGCTTCATCTACGGACCCTTTGGGGCTGGGAAGTCCACGTTCCTCAAGACCCTAGCCAGCGCCATGCAGAATACCGGCGGTGTGATATTCGTGTACTACGATTACAATGTGCCTATAGTGCGGGAGTCCATGCCTGAGGTCATGGTTTACGCTCCAGTTGACATTAAAAGGGTAGTAATTGAGGCGTTGCAGTCCATTCAGCTTACATCGCCATTCGTCTCAGTTAACCTTGGGGAGGTCCTTAAGGTGATGCTGGGCGTCTTAAGTAGGGAGGGGTTTAGGGATAGGCTTAGGGGCGTTGAGGAGATGGTATTCGTATTTGATGAGTATGATAGGTACCTTAAGAGCAAGGCCAGTGATCCCAACTTCCGTGACCTAGATTACGTGGCGGGCGCGTTTGCCCAGGCCATTGAGCATGCTGATGTGAGGAGGATTATTTTTAAGGAATTGGCTGATAGGCGGCTTTACTTCCTCTTCCCAATCAGTGACCAAACAGCCTTGAGAATCACCATGAGACTGGGTGGTAAGGGGCTCACCACACCTTACCTCCTATGGAACCTGCCAAGGCAAGCCTTCAGGGAGGTCATTAACGAAGTTGCGGAATTAACTAGAGCCAAGAATGTTGACGTTGACCTACTGTGGAGCCTGCTAGGTGGTAACGTGAGGGAACTTGAAGTCCTGGTTGTTGACTATAACTGGGATTATAGGCGTTGGCTTCAGGAAGATGTAATTGAAAGGAGAATAATAAAGACACTTGAGGAGTATGAGAGGGCGGGGAGGTTCGGCAGTATTAGTAAGGTGCTGGAGAGCCTTGTTAATAAGGGTAGAACCGCGGCCAGGGATTACGGCCTAGGCGAGTTCATGGGGCAGCCCGACGCCGTGGAAGGTGATTACGGCCTCCTAGAGAGCAGCATAATGATTAATTCAACTATGGTGCTGAACACCTGTCTGAGTTACCCACGGAGCCCTGGATTGGGAAGCGGTACGCCTACCAAATCCCAGCATACTAGGTGTTAAGAGCGGTGATTAGGAAAGGCATGACGTGAAGTCTGAGGATGCGCTCAAGGTATATTAAGATTTTGTAAGTATTAACCATAATTCGCCGACGTATAAAGTATTGTATAGCTCCTTCGTTATCGAAATCTGAACAACATATAGGTTACCTATCTTTTGGGTCGATGCAAGAACATAGAATGAGGATTCCATAATACCTATAGAGAATAGTGTTACATTATAAGTCTTACCATTATATGTTATCATGTAATTATATTCCCATCCACCAGTATACGTTACATTCTCCGGCTTCGGAATAAGTACAACCTTTATACCGTTTTCTTGAATTTCCTGGGGAGTAAAGTCAAAACCCTTATAGTATACGTGTAAGATAACGTATTTATATTGTGCATGGCCTATAGCTACTGTACTACTGTTTATGAATGTGGCATTTAATATAAGTTCCTTAGAGAAGTTATCTAAATCTACTAGGTAACTCTCATTCATCGCTATAGCATGCATATAGAGTCCTTTTGCATCAACTAAGATTCTCTCGGCGTAACCTAATACGGTGGTGTTTTGAACAGCAGTGGAGTTATTAGCAATGCCTCTTAGATCATGTTGAGACTGCCCGTGGTTAAATGTGAGATATAAACTAGCAGAAGTGATTAATATAACAATAAGAATTAGGAAGAGATTCCTAAAATTCATCAATTTCACTAAATCTTTTCCCACCGCCGTTTATCTTGCTTAGATTTAAAAATTTCCCTTAAATTACTTAGATAATGCGGGCTATGAACCTGATGGGGGTAATAACGAAAGTGAATAGCCATTATGGGATTTTCCGTTAAGCATAACCTTAAAATTTAAGGTAAAATCTAATAACCACTTCTAGGTTTGATCAGTGTTTCGTATATTTTCCCTAGTAGGTTGTATAGTGTGTCAATCCTCTTATTAACCTCATTAATTCTATTGCTCAGTGTTGTGTTAAGCGTTTCAATTCTATTGTTCATTGCGTCGTTTAGTGAATTAATCCTCTTATTAGTCTCCTCTATCCTCTTGCCTAACGTATCATTCATCACGTCAATCCTCTTGTTTATCTCATCAATCTTTTTAATTAATGAGTCGTTAACCTCATTAATCCTACTATTCAGTGCCTCATAATTCTTACTTACCATTTCATAGAGGGTATCAATCCTCTTATTTATGTTGGCTATATCATTCCTAATCTCGCGGAATAAGCCTAGCACAACACAACTAGGTCCTCGGTGGATAATTTCCTACCTTCACCAACCTTTCTCAGGACAGTGTCCAGTGCCTTCTCAATGACGGCACTTGTAACAGATTCAACCATTTAACCAAAAATAACACACGCATTTTTAAAAGGTTTGGTCACGAAATTCCACCCCTATCAATGTCGCTATAATGAAGGGCACATAACCCTTCCTTTCAATATTCTTTCGTTGGTAACCTGTTTTGTTGGTTCTTAATCTGTAGACGGTGAATACGTCGTAGAGAGTCCTGAATAGTGCCGGGTTCCTTAGTTCAACATGGTCTTTGGGAGTAACCTGAGGGTGACCGTTGTGTGTCTTAGGGCGTGCTCCTCATAATCGACCCCTGGCGGGCCCGGTGGGATTCGAACCCACGACCTACGGCTTAGGAGACCACAATTAAGTAACGCAATGGCACTTGGGCTCAATG
>OFEH01000449.1_pt1 | contig 13645 bp, 13 predicted proteins | sample 1521031 | NCBI WGS metagenome assembly OFEH01 (sample SAMN05518350, study PRJEB24110) | hypersaline lake metagenome | isolation source: Grendel Spring, Yellowstone National Park, Wyoming, USA | place: USA:Grendel Spring, Yellowstone National Park, Wyoming, USA | collected 2011-11-16
CTATATTATCTTTATACCCCCTTAAAAAGATGACCTGCTATTATCGTGATGAGATCCTAAACCGCGGAGCCGTGAAGTAACCCGCTTCTGACCATCTTCTTTCCCGCCTTTTTCTCATAGGCAAAACATTTAAATATTAGTGCGTTCCTCTACTACATGTCTCAACAGAACTGCGACAGGCTGGATGGATACAGACACCTCCGCTGTGTAATAGACGAGATATTGGATAGGAAATTCCAGGGCCGCGGCCTCTAGGACATAGCCCACCTCCTTTTTCTTCTTCTTCTTCCCTTCTCGGCGCTACGTAATTTACATACACGCCGAATATGTAGTTTACATACTCCACATACATGTAAAGGACGCGAAAATCCGTAGGGCGACACGCCGCATCCACACAGACGACGCAGACACCCTTAATTTCCCGCCTTTTTCTCAAGGCCGAAACATTTAAATACTAGTGTGTTCTCTCTCATATGCAGAACAAAACAAAAATGAGTTGGGTGGAGGAACGCAGATACATGAACGCTAAGCCGCAGGAAGGTGGCGTCAAATTCATAGACATAGACGTGAAGATAGATGACGTGCATGTCAACGGCGTTGCGAGACACGGCAAATACGTCGTTGTGCGTTACGTGCGCAGAAACGCGCTGACGTACGTCTTCTACGAGCCACATGACGCTGTTGATAAAAACACGTTGACAGATGCAGAGCTAAAGCACCTGATCATGCTGGACTACGAAAATGAAGTGAAAAAGGAGAGGATAAATGAGCTGAGAGAATTTGCAGACAAGCTAGAAGAACAACTACGCGAATTGCCCGTGGAGATTGTTGTTACGATGTCGAGCCATAAGTCGCATGGTCACGTCGAGGTGAAGCTTGCGCGCCAAGTAGATAAAGATGTGTTTCAGCGCTACGTGTCCATATGCAAGGGCTTGAACATGAAATTTGACAACGCCTCACGTGTGTGGGTCTATGTGCCACAATGGTCGCAATACGTAACAGTGACATATTGCGGCTCCCGTGGTTGTTAAGACTGTCTTCGGTATTTTTCTAAACGACCCCTAAGGGGGCGCCCTAAAAAATATGCGCAATATATACAAGCCGACACATCCGCCGCGGATATGCCGGAGGTACAAGAACAAATCGAGAGGGAGAGGCTGGCCAAGGTCGCCGAGGCTCTCGACACTCTCGCGAAATATGCGTACCTTTACGGTGGGCCGAGGACGAGGCCCCGCCGTATCGTCGAGGTGAAAGCCTTTTTCCCTTATTTTTCCCGCCTTTTTTTCATGGGCGAAACATTTAAATACTAGTGCGTTTCTTATACCCATGGCCCAAACCCAACAAACCCAAACCCAAAACGAAAACCAGAACCAGATGGACAAGCGGGCAATCGCCGCAATAATACGTGCTGTCTATGACACGCGCTCGTTTGTTGTATGGTATGGAAACATATACGAATCACTGCGCTACATGATAAATGACGATGATGAGTTCCACAAAATAGAGAATAAGTTGTATGAAAATATCGCAGAGATGAGGATAAGGAACGTGTATCGCTTCCAAGGCCCATGCGGCGACAGCGACTGCGACATCATTATAGTGTCCCCCATTGAACTAGACAAAGAGAAGCTCAAAATCGTTGAAGAATTGGCGCAGTTGTATAGGTTCAAGGGCTACGACGGCAATGAGAGCGAGCGGGAAGAATTGACAGTGACACTTCACAACTTGGTGAAGATGTGGGCCAGTGGGTGCATGCACATGTCGTCCCCCGCGGAAGCTGTTTACATACTAGCGAAAAGCTACGGTTTCGAAATACGCGAGGACGTACGCCTAAATCACTACTACGCTGGCAACATATACTACGAAATAGAATCTCTCAACCTGAGGCTGACGAAGTGGGTAGACTACTGCAACGACTGCATACACTTCTCAAGTGGTAACAGCTTCATAGAGAAGTGCACTGGCTGGCGCTTCGAAGACGAAGAGCCTTAGAACAGCCGTCTTATTTTTTACTATTCTTCTTTTCTACGTAGTTTTTTCCCTCCACATCAGGACTGAGTCTATCTGGTTTCCATACTTCCCTTAATTTCCCGCCTTTTTTTCATGGGCGAAACATTTAAATATCAGTGCGTTTCTATACACATGGCCCAAACCCAAAACAACTCCCAGGCGGCCGCCCCTACGGCGGCCCTCAGAGTAAGGAGAGATGAAATTGACGGCGTCAGAAGCTACATGTTTGAAGTAGTAGAGACAAAAGAAGTGCTACACATAGACCGCCATGCCGACGACATCGCGAGGGCGTTAGAGAAGCTTGCCGAAATGAGTATTACAGGCAGGCAAACGTGGATGTGGATCGGCGAAGACAGGGTGACGCTGAAGTTGAGCGATATATGGAGGGTCAAGATTATGCGCGACGGCGCGGTCATAATCAGGGTGCCCGACTACGCACTGGTCGCAGACAGTGGCGGCTTCTTACTCCTGCATGTCGACGAGGGGGGGTGGTATGTGGCGGTGGCAAAAGGCAAGGAAATCACTTGGGACGGCACAGAGGAATACTTCGATCCAACCGATATTTACCGTCTCGCGAGAGACGCGGCGAGGCGGATTCTGGAGCAGACGCACTGGCTTTAATCTTGCCGTCTTATTTTTTACTATTCTTCTTTTCTACATAGTTTTTTTCCCTCCACATAAGTACGCCATCTATCTGGTTTCCATACTTCTCGAATTCCCTGTCGTGGAACGTCGTCAGCCGCGCCCTGTCCCAGCCGACGTGCTGGGCGTATAGGTAGTAGATCCGCGGGACGGGGACGCCGCGCTTGAATATGTACGCCCAGACGTCCCTCCACGTGAAGTGGTATATCGGATGGACCTCGACCCACCGCCCCCTGTCCACAACCCTGCCCCTCCCCCGCCTGCGGTTGCTCTCCTCGGCCCTAATGCCGAGGACGTGGCGCCTGTAGCCCAGCCCCTCCAGCGTCGCGAAGAACTCGCCGTACCACGGGCGCCAGTCCACCCGCGCCCTCTCCGAGCCGCCCAGCGAGTACCTCCTCACGATCAGTCTCGCCTTGGGCGCCACGGCCCTTATGTTCCGCAGGATCTCCTCCTCGACTTGCCTAGGCATCAGCGCCGCCCCGTGGTCCCAGTGGAAGACGTCCACATCCCCCCTGCACATCGACACGACTATGTGGAGCATGGCCATGGAGTCCTTCCCGCCGGACACCGACACCACTCCGCCGTCCAGGTACCTGCACGCGAAGTCAGCCGCCTCGCGCGCCTTATCCTCAACCCCGCCTTCGTCGTACCACGTCAAGAAGTACTCCCGCCACCTGTCAAGCCAGCTCGACATGCGTAAAAGGCACTGCGCAGAGGTCAACCGACTCCTTGGCCCAGTACGGCGGCTTATATGCCAAATACGCCGCGTCCTCATACCTCTTGAGCAACTTGACGGGGATCGGCCTCATGGCCAAGCCGTCCCTCACGAGGCCCCACTCCTCCCCGACCTCCTCGACCCTCACCTCCCTCACCGCCCCGAACCCCACGTTCCTCTCCTTCCCCAGCGCCGCCACCTTCTTCACCAACCTCTCCACCTCCCCCGCCTCACCCGTGGCGTAGAACACCACGCGGTGGGCCGGGACATACGGCGCCCTAACGATGAAGTCCTTGAAGAAGCCGCTTCCCCGCCTGATCTTCCCCCTGGGGAACGGGAAGTCGCCGCGCTTGTAGAACTGATACACCGCAAGCTCGGCCTCCGGCTCGAATATGGAGACCGAGGCGACGTAGACGTCGCCCCACCTCTTGAGGGGGAGCTCCGGAACTCTATCTATCGGGATCTTGGTGGGGAGGGAGTAGTACCGCTCCCCAAGCTCCTCCCTAAGGGCGACGTGGGCTAGGAGCGAGTCGAAGAAGATCCAGGGGAAGCCCAGCGCCACGGGCGTCCGGAGGAGGAACGTGACCTTCAGCGGCGTCACAGCGCCTCCGCAAGCTCGTCAAGCGCCCTGCGGATCTCGTCTCTGTTCCTCTCTATATATTCCAGATACGTGGAGTCCGAGACGCCGTCGGGCCAGCTGTACTCTATCCTCAGCCTGCCGAAGCCAGCCGAGCTCTTCCCCCCGATATACGGCGCCTCCTGCCAAAGCCTCACGGCCCTGTAGAGCGCCGAGAGGTCGAGGTCGAGCCCCTCCTCCGTGTCCTCGACCACGAGCTCGTGGAAGAACTGCGTACCGGGCGCGAAGACCTCATACTCCACGATCATCTGCACGGTCTCGTCCTCCTCCCCGCCGCCCTCCTTGCCGCTGTCCTTGCCGCCAGCCCTCAGCTCATCCCTCCTCGTCTGGAACGCCCTGCTGATCAGCTGATAGAACGACACGTCGCTCTGGATCCCCAGAAACTCCTGTAGCTCTCTACAGATCGGGAGGGCGAAGCCCACCGACAGCCTCCCCTCGACCATCTGGTTGCCGTACGAAGCCCCGAACAGCCTCAGCGGGACTATGTACCTCACCAGCCTCGACTTGAGGTCGAGGTCCACCACGCCGCTCTCCCCCTCCTCCACCTCCGTCAGAACGCCCCCGGCGAAGAGGGTGTGGTACAGCTTCTGGTGCCTCTTCTGGGCGAGGTCCAGCTCGTAGCCGACCCGCTCCAAGAAGTCCCGCGTCAGCAGACGCCGCAGCCTCCCCCTAATCTGGTTCCCGCTGATCACGGGGACGTCCGTCGGCTTCCCCTCGACGATGAACCTCAGCCTGTTGAGGAGGACCACGCTCCCCGTCTTCTCGTTGCCGCCGTGGTAGATCGGCGACAGAGCCGTCAGCCTGCCAGGTATCCTTACGACCCTCATGGCTCCGCCCTCTCCTCCCTCCTCCTCTGCCTCAGCTCCTTGGCCCTCACCTGCGCCTTGAGGGCAAGGAGCTTCGTCCACCTCCTCAGCACCTCCATGGCCTCCTGCTCCCTGGACCTCAAGAATTCCACCTTGTCCAGGGGGACGTTGACCCCCTGGAGCGAGAGCGTATTCGCGAGGCGCTGAAGCGCAGACGGGACGTCCGGCTCGTACTTGGCGTACTCCAGACGGTGCTCGAACACGTCCAGATGCGACCTCCCCCTGATCTTGAACCACTTGACCTGGCTGTAGACGTGCGCCAGCACCTCCACCCAAGCCTCCTCCACCTCCCCGCTCATACCGCCCTCGCGAGGATGCTCCATCCCGGGTCCCTCCTCCACCTCTCGACCTCCTCGCAGAGCTCCCTATACTTCCACTCCTCGGCGCCGCAGCCCTCAGTCAAGACGGACTTCCTCCTGAACTTCTCGACGGCGGTCTGCGCAAGCTTGGCGAGCTTCGCCAAGAGGGCGCGGTCCATGTAGACGAAGCCCTCGTCCTCGCCGCAGAGCGCGGCGTACCTCTCCGTCGCCGCGAAGCGCAGACAAGACAGCATGCCCAGCCTCCTCCCCATGCTCTTGACGTATATCAGAGAGCCGGGCGGCTGCGCCAGCATGGCCTTGAGGAGCTCATCCCTCCTCAACTCCCGGGGGACGTCGCCCTCAAGGATGAAGTGCCTGTTGCGCCAGTTCCTTATCAAGTCGGCGCATACGTCGCATACATAGCCGCCGCCGTACAGCTTGTCGTACCCCGCGAAGTTGTCGGAAAAAGACAGCTTCTGCGCGGCGGGCCTACGCCCGCACACGCTACACAGTCTTGTACTTTCAACCTTAAGCATGTACGCGCTACACAGTATTGTATAGAAGCCTAACGGACAAGATAGAGGGCGCTAGGCCACCATGTATATGCTGTAATAATATTGCAAGTCGTGGAGGGAAAAAAGAACGTCACTAGCAAAAAATATGGCGATTCAGTTGCCGCTACTGCTTGCTCCAGATGGTATTACGATGAGTCCTCCTCCACCTTCGTTTCCACCTGGCGGGTAGAGTATGCTACATGAAAGCGTCTTGGCTCGGTAGATGTATGCATATCCATAAAACCCATCGGCTTCGTTCCAGCCTGTATATATCGCCGAACTGTTGCAAGACGCATGGTAACCTAGGTCAACCAGAACGGCGATGTAGTTGTCGGACGGACATGCGATAGTGGCCGTGTTGACCAAGCTACCCGAGATCTTGCAGACCGCAGGGTAGGACAGGACGTAGAGACCTCCCGACGCTAACACGTTCCAGCTGTCCAGCTTCGGCGTATGCAGTTTGGCTGGCAAGTAGAACTGACCGAAGAAGCCAGCAATTTCTGGAAAGGTAAACGCAACGACGAGAAGTGGGATAAACACTACGAGGAACACAATCAACGTCGCATCGGCGGGATCTTTGCCACTGACCTTGGTTCGCATGGCGGGCCTTGTACTTTCAACCTTATACATGTATACGTTACATGGTGCTGTATAGAAGCCTAACGGACAAGATGTGAGGCGCTAGGTCGCCATGTATATGCTGTAATAATATTGCAGGTCTACGTGTTGTTGCAAGACGTAGCCAAACTATCGTAGATACTGCGGATGTATGGATTGTCCTGTCTCTTCATGGAGTCCAACAACTTTTCCTTTATCGATGCGAGCATAAGCGCGCATACTGCGCTCTCCAGTTCTTCCCACGGTATGTATTCCTTATGCACGTCCTCTATGTCCACGCCCATGTTGAGTAGCTCCGCATAATAGTTCATGATACAATCAATAAAGTCCTTACTTGGGTATTGGCTACAGGGGTAGTCTGTTGCCTTTATGTTTCTTATCACCAAATCGCCATACGACGCCTGCTGTTTAAGCGACTCATTTTCAGCCACGTAGCCACATATCTTGATTTTTCCAGAATATCCAACTGGCGTGTCAATCTCCACAGAGCCTACCACTATTGAGCCAGCCCTTGCAACCACAGCGCCGTTATCGTTAAAGCTAACTTTCCTGCTAATCAGCTTTATACGTTTGTAGTCGCCGTCTCCATTATCGATAAGCATTATCTTCTCTACAATAAACAATTCAGCCTGATTATAGTAAAAACTCGCGTGGAAGCTAACTGGGACGTACTTTCCGTCCGCCTCCCACAACACGTTCGACATGGTTTCACCTCAGCGGCTGAGCATTTAACGGTATTGTACGAAAAACTGACAGGCAAGATGTGAGGCGCTAGGTCACTGTGCATCCGCTGTAGTAGCACTGCATTGCCGTGATCAGATAGTTGATTATGTCCATGTCGTACTTGGACAGACCGTACTTCTGCAGCTGCTGCAACAACTTGACTGCGTCTTGCGGCGACATGTTGCCCCTGCCCACCGCCCTTGCGACGTAGTCCACGATTATGAATATCCACCTGCGGTAGCGGCGGTAGGGGATCTGCGACTTGATGTACTGCCTGCCCCAGTCGTTGATTATCCAGTACCTAGAGACTTGGTCGAACAAGGCGTCTGGATCCGGCACGTTCAGCATGTCCGCCAAGAACTGCCGCGGCGTCGGGAAGGAGTGCCTGTATTCCGTAAGCGAATATCTGAGGTCGGCAACCAGGTTGACGAAGTTCATCCTCACGGCGTCCAGGCCGTACTGCTGCAGAAGCGACTGTATCGACCTGACGGCCTGGTCCCAAGTCGCTATCTGGCCGTTGAGCTTGATCTGTATCGTGCTGGGCACGTTCGCTACCCAAGTCAGATACGCCGTGAGGGCGCGCATGACGTAGTCGTGATAGGCGCGGAGGGGCAGGAGCGCGCTGTAGTACTGCTTGCCGAAGTCCGTCAGAGGCCATATGTTCGCCATCTTGCTCATGGCGTCTCCAGGCGCCGGTAGGTATCTGGCGTCGGCGAGGAACTCCCTAGGCGTGGGGTACGACAGCCTGTATGAATAGAGCGCCATCCTCAGATCCGCCGCCCCAGTCAGAAGCGCCATCTTGGTCGAGTCGAAGCCGTACTGACTCAGCACGGCCGACACGGCGCTCAGCACGTCCTTGACCGTAACCGCCTTCCCGCCGTAAAGGACCGCCACATCTTGCTTGACAGCCGACAGCAGAGCTATCAAGGCCGTCGCCATCCGCGTCACGTATGCGTAGTACGCCCTCGTGCTGATGTACTGGCTCCAGACCGCCGCCATCTCCGGCGGGACCCTGTTGAGCTGCAGAATCTTGTCGACGTACTGGAGCGCAGACGGCACATAGATCGCCAGGGTAGCGAGCTGTGGAACCGTGGGGTAGTACTGTATGGCATACGCGTTGACGAGCGCCTTCGCGTAGTCGGGATCTATCTTGGCGGTGTTCACGAGGAACGCGAGGACGTCCTGCGGCGCCGCGGCGTGTCTCCCCAAGGCATGTATCGCGTACCTCACCGCCAGCTCCTTGAGCGAGTACGTGTAGACCAGGCCAGCTATCCAGTTGAACAGATCCATGGCCTGCGGCGTCTCCATCATCTTGCCCGCCACGTCGGAGATGTAGCTCCCGATCGACTGCGCCGGGATCAGCCCGCGGCCCACGAGGTACAGCACCCTGTATAGTGAGTATCTTGCGTAGTACCTCAACCGCCTCAACGTCGCTATCTGCTGCTCCAGCGACATGTACTGCGAGATCGCGGCCTCGAAGTCCCTGTCCCACGTCAGATGGAACTCCTTGCCAGTTATCGCCTTGACTTGGCCGTAGACGTAGGCGTCCAACGTCGTCGAGACGTAGCCGGACACGGCCTTGATGGCGTCCCCAATCGACAGCAGATTGTCGCGCGCCGCGGCGGTGGCCGCCCTCAGCATGTGCCGCATGTACAGGACCGCCTTGTCGTACACCGCGCGCAACAGCAGCAGAGCCCTCTCCGGCGCGAGGTAGTAGATCGGTATGTTGAACCACCCCTCGACCCACCTCAGCTGATCCAGGTCGAAGTAAGCCACGAGAGCGGACATATTGAACAAGCCAGACATGGCGGCGTCAAGTATCTTGACGGTCTCCGCGTTCTCCCTCACCAAGTTTATCAAGCCAGTTCTAAGCAATGTTCTAGCGGCTGTCGTGACGTCCAGCAGATCGCGTATCGCTATCAGCGGAGCGACGTAGGGGTGGAAGCCCCTTGCCACCAAGAACCTCGACGCCTGCCTAATGTCGAGCGCCATGGGCGACGCCGGCGCGGCGTCCAGGACCTTGGCGACTGTGTCCTTCAGCTCCGTCTCCATGGTGACTCCCCTCTGCGACATGTAGTCGAACACGCCGAAGCGGATCATGTGCGCGATGTCGCCCCTATCCGCCAAGTGCGCCTCTTGGTCTATGATTATCCACGCGTCGGACGTGTATCCAGGCAGCCACGCGAAGTGCGCACGACCGTGCCACTTCTGGTACTCCGCCAGCGCCGTAAGCGCCAGCTCGTACTGGAAGTTCACGTCGACCGGCGCGGCGGGCTGGAACGCCCCTATCAGCTGGGCCTCGGACGTCGCGAAGTCCATGATCGACCTAGGCGGCTTGAACCACGCCATGCCGGAGAGAGCACGCGCCGTGAAGTTCCACAGCTGTGTCGGCGACGGCAGCTCGAAGGCGCGGAGGTAGTAGAACATCGCGGCGTCCGGCGGCACCCCGTGGGCCCACATAGCCTTCAAGAAGGACTTAAGCGCGAGGGGCGGCGCCTGTGCCGGGTTCTGCGTGAGCGGTAGGAACAGATCGCGGAGCATGAAGTGCACAAGGTCGCTCTCCGTAGGCAGACGGAACAGCGGCGAAAGCGGGAACATCCTCGTGTTGCCGAACCTATCGACGACGGTGATGTATCCGGCCTGCATCTCCCTCCTGTACTCATCCAGCGCCGGGACGGGTATCGATATGTACGGCGTCTGCGGCACCTCGGCCATGTAGGAGATGTACCAGTACGGCAGGCCGCGGAACATGTACGTCGACGCCACCCTGTTGAACGTAGAGTAGATGTCGAAGCGTCTGGCAACCTCAAGCAGCTCCCCATGGCCAGGCAGCTCGAACGGGAGCTCCGTCGCGCCGGACGCCGTGAACAAGACCCAATAGAAGTACCTAGATATATAGCGGAGAGGCTCCAGAAACGCAAGGAAGCCGGAGAGGGACATTGCCCGCCCAATCTCCTTCGGCATCTCCTCGAACACCTTCGCCATCGCCGCGACTATCTCCCCGAGCCTCAGCCTAATCTTGACGCCGAGACCGGCTGGCTCTATGGCCACCTCCTGGTCGCCAGCCGCATGGGCAAGACCCCGCACCAGCGCCGCTGGCGTCGCAAGGGCAAGCAAGGCGAGGGCGGACAGACCCCCTATCTCCAGAATCGGCGTAAGTATGTTCGGCCCATACACCGTGACGGGGTCCTGCCCCGCCTGGAGCTTTATCGGCGCATGGACGAAGAACTGGAATACGTCGTATATCGCGTGGAGGGCAGGCTGGACAAACGTGTCGAAGAACTTCTTGAGCCCGCCCTTAACCATGTCGACGAAGCCGAGGAAGGCGTCGGACACCGCGGTGAGACCCGACTTGAGCAAGTCGATGAAGGCGCTCCCCACGCCCTGGAAGAAGCTCCACAGCTTGTCGAACATCTGCTTGAGGAACGGCGCCACGGACGACAAGCCTTGTATCAGCAGATCTATCAAATGGCTCGCGTAGCCGAGGGGCCCCGACTTGGCGAAGGTCTGCACCTCGCTCTGCACCGCCGACGCGAACTGCATGAACGCGTTGACGACGTTGGCGAATCCCCCGGAGAGGCCGGACTGCACCAGCGCGTCGTACACCGCGGCGTACGTCGCCTTTGCGAGGACGAGCGGAAACGTCGCGAAGAGCTGGGGCAGGGACTGGATGGTCTGCGCCACGTTGGCGACGAACTGCTGCAGCTGCTGCATGCCGGACGCCACGGCCGACTGCGCCGAGTTGAAGCTGTTGACGAACGTCGCCGCGGCTGTGTTGAGCGAGCTGAATAGGTCGCTCACCTTGGACAGCGCAGACTTGACGTCGTCGAAGAACGACGTGAGGACGGACTTGATCGTGGATATGCCGCTCTGGACGGCTGACGGTATGGACGTAATTGTGTTGTATATCTGCGTAAAGACGTTCTGCACCTGGGGGATCGTGATCGACGTGATTGCGTTGTAGATGTTCTGCAACCCCGTCCAGACTTGGGAGAAGAAGTTCTGCACAGTCCCGAAGAACTGGGAGAACGCGGCCTGGACCTGCCCGGCGACGGCGGACGCGATGCCGGACAGCACGCCGTATACGGACTGAAGCGCGTTGTATATCTGCCCGAAGAAGCCCTGTATCTGCGACGGTATCGTCTGGACGGCGTTGGCGACGGACGAAAGTATGCCCTGGAGGGTAGACATGCCGGTCTGGAGCGTGCTGTAGACGTTCTGAAGGGCGGACGACAGTATGCTCTGGAGGCTCGACAGACCGCCCGCCAAGGTCGACGCCATGCTTGAGAGCACTCCGGAGATCGACGACAGCCAGCCTTGGAGCGTGCTGGCCACGCTTGAGAGGGCGCTCTGCACGTTGCCCAACGCGCCCTGGACGGCCGACTGGAGAGACGAGATCATGTTGCTCAGCGTACTCTGCGCGTTCTGGACGGCGGACTGGAGGGCGTTCTGGACCCCCTGCAGCGCGTTCTGCAGAGCCGTCTGGAGGTTTGACAAGACGTTCTGGAGCGACGACAGTGCGGACGACAGCGTGTTCTGCAGATTGCCGAGCGCCGAATTGACCGTGCTGGTGAACGCATTGAATCCCTGCTGCACCCAGCTCGCGACGGTATTCACCGCGTTTACGACTGGCGATATGATCTGCTGCACCGCCGTCGTGATGGCGTTGACCACAGACTGGAACTGCTGCGACAGCCAGCTCTCAAGCTGGCCGATGGGGTCGGTCAACCCGCCGAACTCGACCACCACCCGCTCAAGGTCGTCCCTAGCCAGTTCGTAGAGCGCCTTGGCGTTCCCCTGTATGTAGACGATTATCTCGCCGACATCGCTGGGCGAGAGGATCGGCGGCCCGCTCATGTCCCGGCCCTCGCGACGGCTTTGCCGTACGTCGCCTTGGCGTCGAGGTACAGCTGCACCTCGTGCAGAATCTTGCGCTTCAGCTCGTCCACCGACTTGTAGTCCACCGGAAACGCGGGAGAGACCCAGCCGTCCTCATCGTCCACGAGCTGGACGGACGCTATGTAGTGCGGATTTCCAGGCACGTCCGCCCTATGGACTTCGCGGATGATCACGGACACCACGGCGGCGTCGGCGCAAATTCCAATTTCTCTATCGCATTCTCTGCCGAATACGGATTCGTGACAGTTAATAATAAATAGATGTATACATCCCCCGAAAACCTCGGGTATCTACTCCCCACGACGAAGATGCGCCGTTGCTTAAACGGCGCGGAAAAATTTGACCTGTCTAAAACACAAATCAAATTTTTGGGCGGCGAAGTATCAAGACGGCTGGGATATGATCGACCTCAGCTCCTTGACCTTGACCACCACCCTCTGCGCCGCCTTGATCGCCGGATGCGTGAGGAGCTTCGGGTCGTCTATCGTGGCGAGCTCCGTCGCGAGGTTGTACGCCTCGCTGACGAGCTCCATGATCTTGTCGGTGAACGCCTTAGCCTTGGGGTCAGGCGCAGGCGGCTGGGCAGGCTGCGTCGACTGGACGGCGGGCGTCATGGCGGTGGATATCGGCGGAGGGATCAGCGGATGCTGTACGTCGGTCTTGTTCTCGACCTGCGACATGGCGGCGCATGCGGCGAGAGATATAGCTCTATCGACTACTGGACCTGTGTGCCGTAGACGTAGACGTGCGGCAGGGCTTCTTCGGGCAGGTACTTAGCGTGGTAGAAGCCGTTGAGGTACGTCATGGGCGGCCAGACGCCCAGATAGATCTGCGGCACCTGCGCGTTGGCGTAGTGGAGCTCGAACCTCCACGTCCCCGTCGGAACCTTCAGCGTGTAGACCGTGCCCATGGTTTGGAAGATCCACGTGCTGAGCGCCCCAGCCTTTCCGTCGCTCCACGACGCATAGTTCGCGTTGTTGCCGCCGGAGACCCCCAGCAGTATCTTCAGACCGTCGTCCACTATCGCCGCGATCGCGTCGTCCCAACTGACGGAGATCCAGCCAGCCGCCTTGATGAGCAGCGGGTTGCTACCCGTCACGCCCCACAGCTTGTACGTGTCCGTGCCGCATGAGTAGTTGTTCTGCAGGTCGAACAGCATCTCGGTGAAGTACATGCACGACGTGGAGGACGAGCACGACGTCGGCTGTGTCTGCGACGACAGAGCGGTGCACGGCGCGTAGTTCGACTCCAGCAGCTTCGCGGCGAGGTACGCCGATTTGATCGCCGACAAAGTGAAGCTGTAGCCGGGACATGGGGTGAATGCGAGCGAGCCAGCTCCTATGTCGCCGCCGAGCGGGTCGCTGTAGATCTGCGACCCGTTGGGACAGCTGTTCCGGACGTTCGCCGAGGACGCCCAGGCGGTGTATATGACGCCTGGATCCATGACGTTGGCGATGTTGTCCATCGCCGTGTTGCCCAGCGCCCCTCCCGACACGCCCCACACCCGGCCGTCCACCAGCTGCATGTTCGCCACGGCGAGGTAGAGCGTCGCCGACCCTCCGTTGAGCTTCGAGAGGACGTAGTCGCTGAGCTTGACCCACAGCTGGACGTAGCCCAGCCCCTGCCGCGGCGTGTTCTCTATCCACGTGTAGAGCTTGTTGAAGCTGTCGTCGTACACGCCG
>OFEH01000450.1_pt1 | contig 13631 bp, 12 predicted proteins | sample 1521031 | NCBI WGS metagenome assembly OFEH01 (sample SAMN05518350, study PRJEB24110) | hypersaline lake metagenome | isolation source: Grendel Spring, Yellowstone National Park, Wyoming, USA | place: USA:Grendel Spring, Yellowstone National Park, Wyoming, USA | collected 2011-11-16
CCTTTTTCTACGGGGTGGATCCCCAGGCCTATGCGGAACTGAGAGTTCCTCGGCATCCTAGCCAGGCTAGACTACGGCCCCGTTCTGTGTTTTGTGTTTATCGCTTTTAAGCTTTCCCCATGATGCGCGGGCTTAGGGTTGTTTTGTAGTGTTTATGTGAGGTGTTGGTTTATTAGGTGCTTGGTTTGTTCCTTGGTTAGGGTTGTTGTACGGTGGTTAATGCTTTTAGTTCCTTTTCTAGTTCTTCGTTCCAGGTGTCTTCGAAGTATTTCTTGACGTTGTTTGTTAGGAATTGTATTATGCTCATTATGTCCTTCTCCACCTCCTCCTCATTCCTGTGGTTGGCTAGGTTTGGGTCGAAGCCGTTATACGAAAATGCGTGTAGGGTTAGGGCTATCCTCACTATTAGACCTACGTCGTAGCCCAGCCTCTCTAAATCGTACGAGATCCCTATTAGGCCTGTGGTTGGTGCTGAGTAGCCTACCTTCTCGTACCAACCCCTCTCCTTTTCCGGCTTGTCCTTTATTATCCTGTCCAGGTTCTTTACCACCAGTGCGCTTACTATGGCTTTTACGGAGATGAAGGCCTTGGATGCCGAGTTCGTTAGGAAGCCCTTCCTAAGCATCTCCAGGGCTAGCCTACCCTCTATCAGTCCCTCCAGGACCTTCGCACGAACGTAAGATCTAGGGTCCTTTTTGTAATCTAATACTTCATACACACGCCTTTCCGCCCTAGCAAATTAATAAGTGTTCAGGGTGACGCCTGTTTAATTACTATTTAAGTTACTCATATATTCCTAACTTACTCAATTATTGTTCTCGTTTAGGTGGTTGTCCTTAGGTTTTATGCTGTTGTGTCGAGTTTTCTTAGTTCTATTCCTGTGCTATCCCTCGTTATTGCTGCGCCTATTATGGCGATTATGAAGCCTGCGATGAGCATTGTTGTGTAGCCGATGAGTAGTCCTAGGCTTTTTAACCATAATGGTGCGGTAAGTAATGCCCCTGTGGCGCCTATCGACGCCATGTTCCATAGGAACCCTATGGCTGATCCCCTGTACCTGGTTGGGAATAGCTCGGCTAGGTATGCTAGCATGACACCGCCTGTGCCTACGACGCTCGTCAAAATACCCGCCGATATGACCATGGGCACGTAACCACCCCTCAATGCCACGGCAAGTGGGTATGCAATTATTATTCCTATTAGTGAATAATAAAGGAATGAGTATTTCCTTTTTAGGTAGTTACTAAGTACGCCGCCGACTATGGTTATGACACCGCCAATCAGGGCTGCGTATGTCAATCCCCAGAACACCATTGGCATCGGTATCTTCAGGAATGTGCCCAGGTATGTTGGCAGGAAGCCGAGTGTTGCGTAGGCGACCCAGAAAATGCCCGCCAATAGTACGAGCACTACTAAGACGTCCAGGGGCTTCTCCCTGAAGAGCGACGCTATGGGCACGCGTGGGATCCTGCCCGCTGTCTTAACCTCCCTATATATTGACGGCTCATCAACTGTAAGCCTCAGTAGGATCCCGACCAAGGCTACGACCAAGCCCACCAGGAACGCGTACCTCCACCCGAAGGACACGAATACCCTGGGCCCAAAGTAATCCCTGAGTAAGGCAAAGGTAAGTGCCGCTAGGGCGTAGCCCCAGTAGTAACCACTCTCGATGACACCACTAACCAAGCCCCTAAACCTGGGCGAGGAGCTCTCAATGGCGACTAGGTGCGAGCCAGAAACCTCGCCACCAACGAACACGCCAACAATAAGCCTCAACAGTACGAACAATGCCGTAGCTAATAAACCAACCTCCTGATACGTGGGCAGGGCGCCTGTCAATGCTGATGATATGCCGAGGCCGAGTAGGGTCACCATCATGGTTAACCTCCTACCAATCCTATCAGCGACATGCCCGAAGATGATGCCTCCCAATGGCCTCGCGAGCAATGTCAGTGAGTATGAGGCGAAGACGAATAATAACCTCGCGATGAGGTTTGTCGGTGGGAAGAAGTACTCGCCAAGTACTGAGGCTATGAATAATACGAGTGTTAGGTCGAAGACGTCGACCATCCAACCAAACATGCCACCCAACATGGCCCTCACGTTCAAGCCGCCCGCATCGCCCTCAACTCTCCCCATCATTGATGAAGGTAATAGATTCTCTATAAGCATTACCTAAGTCGCAATAGGTTTTATATCTTGTACTATCTGCGTTAGTTTTAATTGCTTCCGCTGTGGAAGTAATTTCCGGTGCGGAAGCGATGCTCTTCGATCCGAAGCCTAAAAGGCGTAGGGAGGATTTGTTTGACTTTGATAATGAGCTTAATTCATTGGCTAGGTTCGTTAATGACCCATCGACAAGGCTTATTGTTGTCCGAGGTCTTAGGAGGACTGGCAAGACTTCCCTGACGTTGACGGCGCTCAATAGTCTCAATACCCCTTACGTGTTCATCGACGTTAGGGAGTTCGTTAGATCTAGGAGGGGTCTCTACGAATTATTGTCTAGGGCGTTAAGTGAGTTCCTTAGGGCCTACGATGGGTTAGGTCTCATTGTGAGGGAGTTTAGGAGGGCCTTAATGAGTGTTAGGGGTGTTAGGATTGAGGGCTTCGGTGTCAGTATTAGCTGGGGCAGGGATAGGCCGCTCATTAGTGAGTTATTGAGGGAGTTGGATAGGGTTGCGGGTAGGTCTGGCGTTAGGTTGCCGTTGGTTATTGACGAGGCACAGAGACTCGGTGGTCCGTTGGGCTTCGAGTTTTGGAATGCGATTGCCCACGCGTACGACTTCCTCGATAACCTGGTACTAATAATCACAGGATCTGAAATGGGGGTTCTCGAGAAGGTGCTGGGCGACCCTGAATCACCAATGTACGGTAGAGCCTTTGTGGAGGTCTCAACGAGGAAATTAACCCGGGCTGAATCACTGGAGTTCCTGAGCAGGGGCTTCAGCGAGCTCGGAATCAAGGTCCCAGAGGATGAACTGGCCCAAGCTGTTGACCTACTTGATGGTGTCGTGGGTTGGCTGACGTACTACGGGTACGAGAGGGCTGTGGGTGGTAGGGACGTGAAGAGCATAGTCAATGAAGCCATCAAACTAGCCAGGCAGGAGCTAGAGAACTTCCTATCAACAAGGGTCAGCACGAGGTACAGGGCGATCCTAAAGATGCTAGCAGCCGGCATAAAGGAGTGGAGTGATATAAAGAGGGGACTGGAACAACGCGAGGGGAGGACAATAAGCGACAGGGTAATCCACGAAGCACTAACCGCACTAAAACAACACTCAATAATAGACGAAAACCTAAACCTTACAGACCCAATACTAAGAATGGCTGCGGAGACCCTATGAACAACCTGGCAGGAACCGTGGAAAAAGTATTAATTGATCACGATTTTATCTGCCTAATTTTTGGTTTTTCGTTCCGTGGCAAAATTTTGCCATGGCTCGGTGATTGATTCATTCAATCGTAAATTGTTCATGATCGGTGGCCTGGGTCTTCGGTGTGTGGTAGGTTGGTTTGGGTTAGTTTGAAATACTGGTGGTAGTGCCAGTTGCTGGTGGGTGTGCCAGTGCTCTTTTCTCTCGAGCCTAGGTCTAGGGTTGAGGAGCTTTATGATTTCAGGGGGGAGCTTGGTGAGTTGGTGGATGTGTATAATAGTGGTAGGGTTGCTGTTGTCCTTGGCCTTAGGAGGATGGGTAAGTCGAGCCTTGTCAGGAGCTTCCTCAATAGTTATGGTATTCCCCACGTGATGATTGACGTTAGGAGGATAATAATTAATGAGGGTAGGGTTAGTGTTAGGGGCTTCTTTAATGAGTTGTCTAGGGCCTTGAGTGAGTTCCTGGAGAGGAATGAGGACTTTAGGGGTAGGTTGGTTAGGTACTTGAGTAGGATTCGTGGGGTCTCGGTGTCCCTATCGCCCCCGTCGGTGTCCCTATCGTGGGGGAGGGCAAATAGGGTGCCGTTGACGGAATTGCTGAGTGCCATTAATGAGGTGGCTGAGGACCTGGGTAGAAAGGTCGTCCTGGCGATTGACGAGGCCCAGGAGCTTAGGGGCATTGGCTTATCAATACCGACATTGGTGGCTTACATCTACGATAACCTGGGTAGTGTGGTGACGATAATCACGGGCTCCCAAGTGGGTCTTATGTACGATGTGTTGGGTCTCTATGAGCCGGATTCACCACTATATGGCAGGGTGGTTAAGGAAATAAGGTTGAAAAGACTCTCCAGGGAACAATCCATCGAATTCCTCAGGCTGGGCTTCTCCGAGGCTGGGGTTAACGTTAGTAACGAGGAAATAGAGAGGGCTGCGGATCTCCTGGACGGGATAATTGGTTGGTTAACATACTACGGGTGGTACAGGGTGCACGGTGGGTTAAGCCTCGAGGAGATACTCGACATAGCGTCGAAACAGGAGGTTGAGGAGTTGAGGAAATTCCTTACGAAATCCAGGGCGGAGGATAGGTACAAGGTCATCCTAAAAACCGTGGCAGAGAGACCGAGGAAGTGGTCAGAGATAAAGAGGGCAGTAGAGGCGAGGGAGGGCGCTGAAATAGACAGCCACAACTTCACAAAACTCCTCGAACACCTAGTAAAACTAAGCATACTGGAGAAGGCAAATGATGAATACATAATACCGGATCCCGTACTAAGGCACGGCATAAATAAGTACCTATAGACAAGTCTGCAAATAATGATGATTAATGTTCACAGTGTTCGGGGCTTATTTTGATTATTATTTTGTTTTTCGTTTCGTGGCAAAATTTTGCCATGGCTTGGTCTTTGAATCATTCAATCGTAACTTGTTCATGGTTAGTCCTGTCTTAGGCTTGTTAGTTCTTTTATTGTTTCTTTGTGTTTTGTTAGGTCTTTGTTTAGTTGTTCTATTTCTTCCTTGGTTATTGTTTTTATTTTGTTTTTTAGTTCGTGGAATGAGCCTTTTAGTGCTTTTTCTATTTCCTTGGTGTCCTCGGGCCTTAGTGTTATTAGGTATGTTTTTACCCCTCTCCATTTGTCCCTTGCGTGTTTTAGTTTTGCTAGGGCTTGTTCTGTGTTTTGTGTTGTTTCGAAGACTGCGAGTGGTGCTAGTCCTTCTTCGTACTCGTCCTTGCTTCCCCACCAGGCCTGGGTTAGTTTGTACGTGCCTGTGTCGTAGTTTGTGATTGGGTGGTAGCCGAGTATCTGCCCTATCTCGGCTAGCTCTCTCATCAACTTCTCAATATCCTCGGCAGCCCTCCCCACCTCCTCCCTGGCTTCCCTGGTCTCCCTCCTCGTTAGGATCTCCGTGGCTGGCCTTGGTTCCGCCTGCCTCCTCATTTCACCCATTATCAACTCTGCGTCCTGGGTTGGTATTGGTGTTGCCCTTGGGTTTGTTGGGTCTACCGAGTGCAGTGCCTCGGTTATGTTCTTCCTACCCCTCACAAAGCCTAGTTTGTTGGCTATAGTACCAAGCTCGACCCTACCCAGGGCTATTGGCTTTACATCAACAACCCCAGTCCAATTGCCGACCTTCGCCTTGGCCCAATCACCAACCACCTCCAGGATTGCGGTGAAGGATTTGCAGTAGGATTTGCAGCCGAAGCCGCTGACGAAGACCACCAACCTATCGCCACGCCTAACCCTGGTCATGAGCAATCCACAGTGCGGGTCTGAGCAGCCGTAGACTCCACGCTCGAGAATCTCCATGAACGTCCTCTCCCTAACAATAATAAGCCAATAATTCACTAAAGATATACTAAGGCAGTAGGGAGCACAAAAACTTTTACCTAACCCTCACTGAAAAACCCAGCCATGAACTAAGTATCAAGAAATATTTCTATCTTACTAATTCAATTTAATTAATAATCAGTAATAATTATATATTTAATTGGTATTATATACAGTGAAAGTAATTTATAAATCATCCTGAGAATTAGTATTTCGATGAGCAACACAGTAATATGCCCTAGGTGCGGTAGAGCCGTTAGGTCAATACACAGCTTCACATCGAACGGTAGGACGTACTACAGGTTCTACCATGAGGATGGTTCAAGGTGTTACGTTGGTCCAAGGGAGTACATATATGCAACGAAAACCCAGTGGAAAACACTGGTAATAATGGGCGCCGTGGAGGTCGGTAGGGAGGAGTTGTACATAGAGGGTTCGATAAAGGCAATTAGGGAGATGAACACCGCATTCCAGGAACTATAAGAATTCTCAATAATCTAAATACTTAAAAACGATTGTTATAAAAACACCTCAATGCTTGGCTTGGGCTTTATACTCAAGGTAATTATCATAAGCGCATCGGGCGCATTGGCGCCGGGCCCATTGACGGCATCAGCCGCATCACTTGGTGCAAGGGGTGGTTGGAGGGCTGGTTTTAATGAGGCCGTGGGCCACATGACCGTGGAACTACCACTGGTCCTAGCCATAGCCTACGGCCTCCACTACATATTCGAAATACCAACGGTAGAGACAACCTTCGGACTAGTAGGCGGCGCATTCCTACTATTCTTCGCATACCTAACACTTAGGGATGCATTGAAGAACCCAGGCATAAAGGACCCACCAAGGTACGGCTCAGCCATAGTCACGGGAGCCGCACTATCACTATTCAACCCATACTTCATAGCCTGGTGGATCGGCATCGGAACACCACTAATAATGGAGGCATTCCAGGCAATGTACCTAGCAGGCATAGCAATACTCTACGCATCCCACGTATGGCTCGACTACACCTGGCTAACACTAATCGCATCCCTAGGATCACTAAGCAAGGTAAAGGCAACAACCTACAAAGCCCTACTCATAGCCCTAGCCCTAGCAATAGCATACTTCGGAATCACAATGATAACAAACACAATAACCACAATAATGAAGTAAGGCCACGAATCATGAAAAATGTTTTAATTACCGAGCCATGGCAAAATTTTGCCACGAATCAACCCCACAATAAACAACAAAACAAATCTTAATTTTGGCTATGGTTTTGATTGGTTCTTATTTTATTGGTTTCGTGGTTTAGCCTTTGAATACCTTGTTGAGTATGTTTCTGAATTCTGTGTCTGGGTCTGTGTTCATGAGTTTGGTCTTTAGTTCCCTCAGTTCCTCGAGTATTATCTTCCTTTCTATTGAGTCTATGAGTAGTCTCGTTGTTATTACTGCGTCTGGGTTTACGCTTACGTAGTCTATCCCTGCCCTTACCAGGAACTCCGTTATTTCTGGGTATACCGAGGGGGCTTGTCCGCATATGCCTACGCTCTTGTTCATCGCGTGTGCCCTCCTGATTATTTCGTACATGGCCCTTAGTACGGCTGGGTCCCTCTCGTCGAAGTACCTCGGGTCCTGCCTAACCAGTATCTCGTTATCCCTGTCCGTGCCGAGCACTAGTTGCGTTAGGTCGTTGCTTCCTATGGAGAATCCGTCCACGTGCTTTGCGAAGTCCTCAACGAGTAGTGCTATGCTTGGTATCTCCGCCATCGCGTATACCCTGAAGTCCCTACCCCTATCCAAGTCCTCGCTCCTCATTATCTCCATGAATCTCTCCAACTCCCAGGGTGACCTGACGAAGGGCGCCATGACATGGACGTTGTTTAGGTTGTACTCCTCCCTAACCCTCCTTATCGCCCTAACCTCAAGCCTGAAGGCCTTCTCGTAGGACTTACTTATGTACCTGGACACACCCCTCCAACCAAGCATTGGGTTTCTCTCCTCGGGCTCGTACTTCTCACCACCCCTCAACTGCCTATACTCATTGCTCTTGAAATCGCTGAACCTGACTATTACTGGTCTCGGGTATATCGCCTTCGCCACGTAAGCCACGCCCTCGGCAAGCTTGCCTACGAACTTCTCCTCATTACCAATGTCTATTAGGTACAGTGGGTGGTCCCCAATGTAACTCGACAGCACAAACTCAATCCTCATCAACCCGATACCGTCGAACGGCAGGTCCTTGTACTCATCAATCTTCTCAGGGACGCCCAGGTTCATGTAAACACCCGTCGCCGTCCTTATGGACCTGTATATGTGAAGTATTATATCGCCGGCTTGGGTAGTCACGGCCTGGGCCGCTTGGGCCTTGGACTCTGCCTTGACACCCTCGACCTCACCCTCGTAGATCACGCCGTGCGTTGCGTCTACCGTGTAAACCTCACCATCCCTTAACACGCTGGTGGCGTTCCCAGTACCCACTATCGCTGGTATACCCAGCTCCCTGGATACTATGGCCGCGTGGCTCGTCATACCGCCCTCATCCGTCACTATGGCCGACGCAATCTTCATGTATGGTACCCAGTCGGGATTGGTCATTTTTGTCACCAGTATGTCGCCCTTACCCATCTTGCTCCTGGCATCCTCAAGCGTTAGGCATATCCTCGCCCTACCAACAGCCACACCTGGGCTCGCTGGTATTCCCTTAACAACGACCCTACCGCCCGCTGCGCCACCCTCAACTCGCTTTGCCTTTCCGGCGCTATGCACTGTCTCGGGCCTTACCTGCACTACGTACACCTCGCCCGTGTCTGCATCAAGTGTCCACTCAATGTCTAGGGGGTATCCATAGACCTTCTCAAGCTCGATACCAATCCTGGCGAGCTTTACAACCTCCTCATCGCTGAGGGATGGTTTTACGGCTAAGTCCTGTGGAACCTCTACCTCCTTAGTGAGGCCGGCACTGTCCCTAACAACCATCAAAGTCTTCCTGGATATGTACTTATCCTTTATTGATAGGTCGCTCTTATTCACAATCCATCTGTCAGGCGTGACTTCACCGCTCACAACAGCCTCGCCAAGGCCCCAGGAGGACTCTATAACAACCTCATCCTCACTACCGGTCACTGGGTTTATTGTGAACATTACACCAGCCGACCTGGCATTAACGAGTTTCTGAACCACCACAGCCATTGAACTCCTCTCGTGAGGTATACCGTGCTCATCCCTGTACGCCAAAGCCCTGGCACTGTACGTACTGGCCCACACATCCTTAACACGCCTAATGACCTCCTCAACACCGACAACGTTTAGGTACGTGTCCTGCTGACCCGCAAAGCTCGCAGTCCTGAGGTCCTCGGCAGTCGCGCTGGATCTAACGGCTACCGGGACCGCGCTTAGATTAGCCCTCCTACTGAGCTCCGCGTAGGCCTTGGCTATCTCATCAACCAGGTCTTTGGGGACCTCAGCATTTAACAACAGGGACTTGATGGCCTTACTTGCCTCCTCATACTCCTCAGGCCTTCCCTCCCTAACCAACTCCCTAATCGTACTAATTACCTTATCCTTAAGCCCATTACTTTCCATGAAGTAGTCAAAGGCCCATGATGTAACCACAAAACCCGGTGGAACTGGTACACCAAGTTTAACGAGTTTATTGAGGTTAGCACCCTTACCACCAAGCGCCAACGAATCCTCCTCCAAACCCTCGCCAAGCCAAATAATGAGTTTTCGGGAGCTCACGAGAGCACCGTAAGATATAACTAATTAAATACATTTGTATGGATAAATCATTATTAAACCAACGAAATTAATTAATAGATAAATATTTATTCAACATTTGATATATCTCGCTTTCTACACCTTGGCTGGTTTAAATTACCCGTGTTTGCAGGGCAACCACTTCCACTCTTAGGCTTTTACCCGGCGGGCTCGGGCTTAGCCACCCTCTCTTATTATCGGGTGATACGGTGTGGATAGGGCACTTCACTTAGAGGATTGAGTTACTGCTCTCTCAAGAAAATACGGAAAAATTAATAACTAACTAATAAATCGTAGAGAACTTCGTTATCTTATTGGCACAATGTTTGGCGATGATGTTTTAAATACCTATACTTTACAGAGGCAATGGTATTTGAAATGCTTCTGGAGAAACGGCTATGGCTTCTATGCCGCACACTCAACAACCCGCTAAGGCCTTCGATGAGGACCCGGAATGAGGGACTTGGGTTTACATAGGCTTACGGCTATTGTTTCGAGTAAGGGTTAATCGTAATTAAGGGTGTCTAGGAAGTTTCGTATTATTCGGATGCCGTATTGCGTCCCCACGCTTTCAGGGTGGAATTGAACGCCAAATATCGAATACTCAATGTGCTCCACAGCCATTACCTCACCATCATCCTCACTAACCGCCGTAACCCTCAGCGGCTCCTTTACATCATCTATAACGAGGCTGTGGTACCTCATACCCTCGAAGGCCTTTGGTAGGTTCTTAAATAGTATCGAGTCGCTAATCACCCTTATTGTGCTTGTCTTGCCGTGCTTAATGACCCTAGCCCTCCTAACCCTAGCTCCGTAGACTGCGCCAATTATTTGATGACCAAGGCACACCCCCAGTATTGGCACCCTACCCGCGAAGTACCTAACTACCTCGGGCGATATACCCACATCCCTCGGGTTCAGGGGATTTCCAGGCCCTGGAGATATTATTATACCGCCAGGCCTAAGCCTCTCTATCACCTTCACCGTAACCTCGTCATTCCTAAAAACCAAAGGCTTGGCACCCAGTTCACCGATATACTGCGCTATGTTGTATACGAAGGAGTCGTAATTATCTATTATGACTACCGTACTCATACCCCCATCACCCTCTTCAAAGACCCGAGTTTGTGCTCAGTCTCTTGAAACTCAAGTTCGGGCACTGAGTCGTATACGATGCCGGCGCCCGCCTGTATCCTAGCTATGTTTTCATTTATCATTATCGACCTAATTATTATCGCGAACTCACCACCATCACCACTGAGTATACCCAGGGCGCCCGCGTACGGCCCCCTGGCCTCCCTTTCGTACTTTGCGATGAGCTCCATGGCCCTAGGCTTGGGTGCACCGCTCACGGTACCTGCTGGGAACGTGGCAAAGAGGGCGTCGACTACGTTGTAACCCCTCTCTAGGACACCCTCTACGCGGGATACGAGGTGCTGCACGCTTTGGTATTTCTCAACGGCGTAGAGCTCCTTAACCCTAACTGTGCCGAACCTGCATACCTTACCTAGATCGTTGCGTGCCAGGTCAACGAGCATCACGTGCTCAGCCCTATCCTTGATACTACCCATCAACTCATCCTCAAGCCTAAGGTCCTCCCAGGCATCAGCACCTCTGGGTCTCGTGCCGGCTATTGGGTGTGTCTCCACAATGTTTCCCTCAACCTTAACAAGCAACTCAGGGCTAGTACCTATTATGTACCTATCCCTAAACCTCATGTAGTACATGTAGGGTGATGGGTTTAGGTCGGCTAGGTTTTCGTAGAGCGTCATTAGGTCACCCCTAACTTGGTAATCCTCATACCTAGACAGGACAACCTGGAAAACCTCACCATTCCTAATATCCTCAAGGGCTCTCTCAACCCAGGAAATGAAGGATTCCCTAGGCGTTGCGCCAAGTCTACCAACAACCTCAAAATCCCCGTGCTCAATCTTAGCATCCCTCAGCAATTCACCCCTCACATACGCCCTACCCAGTAGGTTATCGTAAACAACCACGTTTGCTGGCTTGAAGAACTCTGCAACAGGCCAGTTGGGCTTCGGCAGTAATTTTGCTAGGTATGGCTCTATATGTATCACGGCTTCGTACGATAGGTAGCCCAGGGCAACATCACCATGCTCGAGATCGCCTAGGCCCTTGGTAATGCGTTGAAGCTCACCGTATAAATCACCATCCCACTCGATTATTAACTCCTCATCAACGCCCCAGGCAACCACCGTGTACCTGGCTCTACTTGGGAAACCAGGGCCGCTCTCGAGTAATGCGACGTGATCCTCACCATTACTAACCAACGCCCTAACCAAATCCCTGGGCTTCGGCATGTATTGTAGAGGTATCTTCCTAACCACCATTCTTAATCACCTCGTATAACCTCCTCACCAACTTCTCATCTTTACGCCCAGGGCTTGACTCAACACCGGAGCTAACGTCTATTAGGTACGGCCTATACCTAAGGATAACACCCACATTGCTTGGGTTAATACCGCCCGCAAACCCTACCTTATTAACGCCACCGAACCTCCTCACCACATCAATGGGTATCTTCAAACCATGCTCAAATGATTTATAACCAACCTTGGGCGCGTCGATCAATACGTACTCCACATCATCATGATCAACCAACTCGGTAACCCTAGAAAGCCCATGCTCATCATTATAGTTAATTACTGGGGCGATCCTAAGGCCGTACTTACGTGCCATCCTCAAGCCATCAATGTCCACCATACCGTGATACTGCACAACGGGGAAGCCCAACCTGGATGCGAGGTCAACAGCGGACTTAAGGTCAACTCCCTCAACAACAGCCACAGGCTTTCGGTAACCAACACTGTTGGCAATATCCCTAGCCACGCCTAGATCCACGAGCCTTGGTGTGGCGACTTTGGACATTACGATAACGCCAACGTAATCCGCGTACCTACTCACCATTATGGCATCATCCACATTAGTTACACCACACACCTTCATGAGCGTCATGACCTACTCACCCTGACGAGTTCATCGATATAGCCCCATAGGCCCTCATCCAACCCTGACTTGACAAGCTCAACACCATCCCTCAAATCCCTAACCACACCAGCCACGTAGAGCGCGAAGGCGGTGTTGGCTATTATGAAATCCCTAGCCGCAGCATCAACGCCAGCCACAGCCCTCCTAAACCTCTCAACACTATCGAGAGGGCTTGCGACACGGACATCATCAACCCTATAGGTACCCAGGCCCAAGTCCCTCGGCTCTATGGAGTACTTATCCACACTAGACCTCCTCACCTCCACAACGGTGGTTTTGCCGAACACGGAAACCTCGTCAATGCCCGGCTCCCCATGAACAAGGACGGCCCTTTCGAAATCGAGCACCGAGGCTGCGCGGGCCATGGTATCCAATAGATGCGGTTCAGCGACACCAATTAACTGCCTAGTTACCAGGGCTGGGTTCGCCAGGGGCCCTATCAGGTTGAATATCGTCCTAATACCCAACTTCTTCCTTATTGGCATGACATTGCGCATTGCTGGGTGGTAGGCGGGGGCGAAGGCGAAGGTGAACCTATGCTTAAGCGCCATCTGCGCCGCCTTATCGGGAGGTATGTTTATGTTAAAGCCAAGGGTTTCCAGGAAGTCAGCACTGCCAGATGCCGATGAAACACCCCTATTGCCGTGCTTAACAACGTAGGCCCCCAGGTAGGCCGAGACCAGCGCGGCTATTGTTGATGCATTCAGTGTACCGAAACCATCACCCCCAGTGCCTGCGGTGTCTATGAACCTAACCCCCTCATCACCAAGCGGTATCCTCACACAACTATCCCTAAGCGCCTTGGCAAAACCAGCGATCTCCTCGGCAACCTCCCCCTTAACCCTCAACCCCATCAATATCGCCGCACCCAAGGCCTCATCAATTCCGTTGAGCATGTCCCTGGCCACACCATAAGCCTCCTCGAGCGTTAGATCGATCCTCCTGGCGATTTTGTCGAGGATGTTCCTCATGCCCATCACCCAACAATCCTCTCGTAGAAGTCCTGATCCAGCAAACCATGTCCCGATAAGTTAAACGCGATGACCGAGCCTCGCGGTAATCTCCTAGCCTCATCAATCACAGCCCTAATTGCGTGGGAGGACTCTGGCGCCGGTATTATTCCCTCAGCCCTGGCAAAGAGCCTCGCGGCTTCCATAACCTCATCCTGCCCATAC
>OFEH01000452.1_pt1 | contig 13591 bp, 20 predicted proteins | sample 1521031 | NCBI WGS metagenome assembly OFEH01 (sample SAMN05518350, study PRJEB24110) | hypersaline lake metagenome | isolation source: Grendel Spring, Yellowstone National Park, Wyoming, USA | place: USA:Grendel Spring, Yellowstone National Park, Wyoming, USA | collected 2011-11-16
CCCCTTCAGCTCCCCCTCCACGTACGCCATGATCTCCTTGCCCCTGTAGACGCCCCAGACCGCGAAGACCCTCCTGGCCGCCTCCGTGGGCTCATACAGCACCTCGAGGACCTTGACGCCGTCCCTCTCAAAGATGTCCTTCAGCGCGCCCGCTATCTCGTCGGCGTTCCACGGCAGGCTGAGCTCGAGCTTCGCCTGCCCCTTCCACTTCTCGATCGCTTCCTCCAGTACCCCGCTCAGGCTCACCTTCGACCACCTCATGTAGGCAGGGCGTTGAAGAACGGGCTCTGCGACATGTAGTTCATTATGACCGTGTAGAGGTACCATATGGCGAAGGCCTGGAATATGACGCCAGTGGCGACGCCTACGTAGTAGAAGGCTGGGACTCCGAAGGCGGCGGCCGCTAAGTTGCCGAGGTCGCCGAACATGTTCACGTAAATCGTCAGTATGTTCAAGAAGAACGAGACCATGAAGTACGCCGCTGCGAGCATTGCGGCTATCATGAAGCCGCTGTGAGGCGCCATATGGAGGATCGCGCTGTTGAAGTATGCGTCATTAATGACCGCGGGAACCTGTACACCCATGGCCGCGAGGCCAGTCTCTATAGGAGTGGCGATTGCACTCAGCACTACATCGAATTGTAACGAGGCCCTTCCCAGTTGATCCGTAATCATGGGTGGCCACCCTCCTATATAACTGTAGGGGCCCAGACCTTATAGAAATAACTTATTTCGTCATGTCCTTTAAAGAAGATGTGCCCTGACAACGTTGGATTGTCTACGGGGCGCGGCCCCGACAGCTTGGAGTTTAGGCTCGGGTGCCCCGACGTCTCCCACCAGGCTAGGCCCCTGAGGCCGCGCCCTAGAACCTATAACACATAGGTAAGCCTTTAAGCCATACTGCCCGCCTGCCGCGCCTTTCCACGTCATGCCAAGTGTCAATACCACAAATCTGCGGTAAAGTCATGCCTAACACATAACGGGACGCGGCACAAAAAAGAGGTGAAGTGAGGCTCAGGCCGTGGCCTCCTTTCCCTCATGCTCCCTCACGTACTTCTCCAGCGTGTCGGCCAAGGACTGCAACTTCGCCGCGACCTCCCTTAGGGCGTTCAGCCAGCTCTTTGCCTGCTCGGGATCCAGCGTTCCGCCCTCTATCCTGGCGTTCAGCTTATTAGCGGCGCTGTTGATGTACTCGGTCAGGCGCTGGATCGGGTCGACTGTCAGGCCCGTGAAGACAATGCCGAGGTCGCTGTGCTTACGACTCACGTAGTCGTACGCCTCGGCGCCGAGGTAGCACTTCTTTACCTTCTTCTGTCCGTTCTCATCAACAATGATGTGCCTCGCATAGTAGTAAACGTGCTTAGTTCCATTGCCTTTGACGATCTTCTTCTCAATGTAGTCTATGGGGCGGCCGCAGACTGGACACGTATCTCCCTTCTTAAAAGGAATGCCGCCCCCCAAGTCCACACACCCCTGAGACCAGCGCTACCTGTGCCTGCGGAGGTATTTAAGCCTTTACCGCAGATTTGCGGTATTCACAACTTTACGGTACCGTCGTGATGGCAGGCCTGGGTGAAAGGGGCGCGGCCTCCGACGCCGTGTGCCACTCATCCCTCGAACCTAACCAGCTCCCAGGGAGGCCACGCCCAGATACCTAAATTGCAAGGCTGGACTTTTAAACCATATTGCCTGCCTGTCACGCCTTTCCACAACATGTTAGGCGTCAATACCGCAGATCTGCGGTATTGTGGTCAGGACAATATGAGCACAGCAAAGGCCTCAGAGGCGTGTTAGCTTAAAAGCCGCCTGGGCATATGTCCTGACTGGTGTAGGCCCATGCTCACGCCCATTACCGCAACCTCCACGGTCGTATGGACTGTCATTATAGCTGTCGCCATATATGACGCCTTTGAGATCCGCGACTCGGAAAGCTTTGACGCCCTGGTGGCCTTGGTCTCCACGGCCATCTGGGCGCCCACGTTAATTGGCATCGGCGCCCATACGGCCTGGCCAATTGCGGCCCTCGTCCTACTTGTGCTCATCCTCCTCTTTGAGGTCTTCGCGGTCAGCGTCTTCGCTATAGCGGAGGAGTACTTGACGGACGCGATGGAGAGGGAAGACGTCATTCATGTCGCTGATCGATCACGGCGTCCTCCTCGAGGGCCTTTGTCCTCCTGCGCTTCCTGTCGGCCTTCCTTACCTCCCTGAGCTTCCTCACGACCTCCCTTCCCTTTACGTCATAAAGCAGGTCAAGCAGGGCGTAGTAGAGCCTCAAGCCCTTCTCGGTGAGCACATACATGTTGCCGTTCAGAGTGCCTAAGGGGCCTGAGGTGCGGAGCAATGCGGCCAGCCTCTCGTTCATGTACGGGAAGGGCTCGTCATACTTCCCGAGCCTGAGGATGCCCGCAACCCTGCTCATGATGATGGGCAACCTTGTCTCGTCTACTGCCTCCTCGCCGATCGCGAGCACCATGTACACGGTTCCGTTCTTCAGCTTGTCCACTTTCCGCTCGGGTGAACCTGGATAAACTGGAGGTTAAAAATTTAACTCTAAAGCCTGTGAAACTTGTGGGGGATCGCTAATATTATATGGAACGCCTAAGTATGATAATGATATAAAAAGAGTTCGGCTAAGCAGGTACTCCAAGCTCCTTCATTAGCCGCAGGAGGCGCTCGCCGACCATGTTTAGAACCACGGAGTTCCTCACAGTCTTCTTTATTACCTTCTCATAGGTATGTTTCAGCCTGTTCACCGTTGCCTTGAGCTCCACGACCTCCTGCGACATCATATAGTCCTGCAAGGTGTTGTGTGGTATAGACGCCTTCTTAGGGGTATTTGACCTGAGCTTAGCCAACTTAGCCTCAGCGTCCTCAAGCTCCCTTATGAACTGCAGGACCCTCTCCCTCTCAAGGGGCTCAAGGGACATGAGGGCCCCCTGGAGGGCGTCAGGCGGGTCGGCTGGCGGGTCAGCTGTACTGGCGCCGTCTGCCTCAAGGCCCCTCCTGATAAGCTCGTACGCTACCTCCGAGATGTTTTTGCCCTTCGACCTCGCCAGCTCCCTAACCTTTTCATAGAGCTCGTAGGGCACGTAAGTGGATATGACCACGCCCCCGTCAGGGAACCTCCTTGGCCTTGGCACTCCGCTCAGCCTCCTCAGCCTTTTCAATATCAAGGCCCTTCAACATGAGGTTAAGCGCGTACTCAGAAAGAGACATCCGCCTGACCGCCGCCCTTGTAGCTAGCTCCTCCTTCAGGTCAGCGGGCAGGTACACGCTCATGAGGACGGCCCCAGCTGGCCATTTCCTGGGCCTCCCAGGCGGGTGCTCCCAGGTGCCCACACCTACCGCCCAGGAACAGGGAGGGGCTGCCTGGCTATAAACTTTCATTAATAATTGGTATAGAGTAAAGAAAAACAAAAAAGTAGCAGTACAGCGCTGGCAGGCAAGGCGCGCGGCTGGCGCGAGGGCCCGCGCGGGCCCCTAGGGGCGAGTTTTTTATAAGATATAAAAAACCCAAGGCCTGGGGGGTGGGGGCCCGGGGGCGGGGGCTGGGGCTAGTTGAAACGCAATTCTTATATAAGTCGTATTACTAAACTATTCCGCCCTAAATAACAGAATGAAGATTTATAAGCTCTCGCCTGCTATCTCCGTTGCGGGACTGCGAATGCCTGTAACGGAAGCGCTCAGGATTAGGAAGGAAACCAAAGAGGAGCTGAATAAGCTGAAGGTTCACCCCAGGGAGACCTATGACGACGTGATAACAAGGCTCATCGAGGAGTACAAGAGGTGTAAGGGTGTACAGGGCTAACACAGCCAAGCTGGCAGTTGATAAGGAGGCCGATGAGAGGCCGAGAGAAGTAAATGAGGTTACAAGGACTGTTGTCGTAAGGTCTGAGCAATTGCCCAGGAGGATCTTCAGGATCTTTGTTGAGCTCGAGGGCATGTACAGGAACATTGTCGAGCAGCTGGTCCTATACGCCGTGAATAACGGCATAACTAAGTTCACTAGGCTAAAGGCCGAGAAATATCGTGAGTTAAGGTCCCTCTACCTCCAACCGCCTTCTCATTACATCTACACGGCCTGCCAGGACGCCGCGGAGAGGGCCCACTCGTTCCTCAGGATGAGGAAGATGGGAAGGGCCAGGAAGCCTTACCCTGAGGTCAGGAACGTGAGCATATGGCTAGACGACCACCTGTGGAGGGCCGAGGGGCTGACGTCGATAAGCATAACAACTCATAAGGGCAGGCTCAGGGTCTCCATTGAGCTCGACAAGCACTTCCTGAGGTACGTTAACAGGGGCTGGAGGCTCTCCTCGGAGGCAAAGATCAAGCTGGATCACAGGGAGAGGAGGCTGATACTCTACCTAACCTTCAGGAAGGAGATTAGTGAGTACAGGCCGAAGGGCTACATAACGGTTGACGTAAATGAGGACGCCGAGGCTGTCCTCATTGACGACGTCGTCTATCTCTTTGAGACTGACCTGAGCAGGATAACTCTGGGCTACTACTATAGGAGGAAGAGGGTTCAGGAGAAGTACGACAGGGTTTATGGCCCAGGCAACAGGCCAACTAGGAGGGTTTTCAAGAGGCTGGGCAGCAACGAGAGGTTGCTGAAAAAGGAGATAAGATGGAAGCTGGCCACCCTTATTGTAAGGGAGGCAGCAAAAAGGCAGGCCGCCATAGTCCTCGAGAGGCTGGGGAAGGAGCCAGCCAAGAACATGATAGAACGTATCAAGGATCCCCAGCTCAGGCACAGGGTATTCCAGGCGGCCTTCAAAGGAATTCAGAAAGCCATAGAGGAGAAGGCAAGGGAGTACGGGGTTCCAGTGATTTACGTTGACCCCAGGAACACGTCCAGGGTATGTCCTATTCATGGGGCCGAGATAATATACGGCAGGAATAGGCACGGCGTCTGCTCTAAGGGAGGTGAGACGTGGCACAGGGATGTAGCTGCCTGCTACAACCTCCTGAGGGCCCTCGGCGGCGATGGGGGCTCTGCCCCAAGCCGCGTGAGGGCCTTGGTTCCCGTAGATGGGGGCCCCGTGCCGTTGGGCCCGACGGCCGCCCATGAGCCCATAAGGATCTCTAGGTCCTTATGGGCGAGGTGGAAGTCCGTAGGACAAACGGTAAAGACTCCTAAACGCTTTTATACATCCATCATCTCTCCTATATAGCTGGACGGGTGATACTTCATGAGCTCTGTGCTTAAGAAGAAGAAAGAGAAGAAAGAAGAGGTCACGCCTGAGGCCTTCCTTGAGCGTCTCGAAGAGATAAAGAGGCGAAGGGATTCGTTCTTTACGTATGTAACGGACGAGGAAATAGAAGAGAATACGCCCAAGCTACAGAAGCTCTTTGAGGAGCTCAGGCCCCTGATAAGAAATGCAATACATAAGGCCAAGTCCGACGCCAAGACGAAGGGCGAAGCCCTCTACAGCTTCGGGAAGTTCGCCGCCGCGTATGACTTTCTTATGGCTCTCCTTTGGCTTAACTATAACCTTTCGCTTGTATATCGCGAAGACTTCTATAAAGAGCTTGTCAAGCTCACGGAGAGGGCCATTAAGATATTCTCCGAGATTGAGAAAGGGGAGTCGCTGAGTAGTGTGACAAATGAGCTCGACTATCTATACTTCGATATTAAAGAAGATATCGAAAAGTTCTTCAAGTCTCTCGAAGAGTATGTTGAGGAGCTAAGGCCATAATAGCCCATTACAGCCTGACGCCAATACCGCAGTTTTGGGTATTGACAAGCAAGACGTTCGGCCCTTAAATTTTTTCCGTGCAGAGAGGGCTATGGGAGGACAACTTGGGCGAGAACCAGCAGGCCGATAAGGAGGAGTACGTTGAGTACCGCGCACACATACCTAAGGACATGTACGTCGAGTTGCAACACCTTAAGATACACTACCAGTACACTGGGGAGTACAATGTGAGGAGCATAAACGACATCATATTGATGGCAATAAAGGAGTTCCTAGATAAGCATAAGAAGGAACTCCCGAAGAAGCGCAAGAAGAAACTCTCCTCGGCCGACTCCTAGCTACGGAGGGAGAGCCTGAGCATAATTGCCGATATCCTCTGCTGTAGCTCCTGTAGCATCGCCTGTATCTGCTGGAGCTCGATGGCCAGCTCTGCGGCGTCTGGGTCGGTCGCCTGGTACGGGGCGACCAGGTTAACCGCATATTGAAGTCCAGAGCTCACCTGCTGTATTATGGTCGCGGCCGCGTTCACCTGCTGGGCGCTGGCATCAGGGCTCAGCAACGACATTGCCCTCCTAAGCTCGCTCTTCGCCCTATTTATCCATTCCGATGCTATCTCGAGGTACTCGCGCGGCATCATGACATGCGCCTTGCTCAGCTCCTCGAGCAGGCTCGACACGGCGTTATCACCTTTGGCCTAGTTCCCAGCCGTCAGCCCGCTGCGGCCGCTAAGAGCTGTTGGGCAGGTATGTACACATTTCCCTGCGGCCCGCTGATCGTCACGCCTCCCTGCACGTTGCCCACGGTTGCAGAGCCGACGTTGCCGACCGTCCTCCTGGCCACTATAGTTGTGGGCCTGCCGACGGTCTGTACGACGAGCGGTGCGTAGACCTCGCTAAGGTACCGAGTCAGGAGCGGGTTCTGCACGTTCTGCTCGGTCGCTACGCCTCCAGCCGTGGCCACCTGGCCCTGCGTTGCTGTCCTGACGACAGCGCTGGGGGCTCCTAGGCTGGTCGCCTGCGCCCTGCCGACGGGTCCTGCTATTGCGACCACGTTGCCAGCCGCGGCTGGGGCGCCTGCTGTGTTAGTGGCGTTCTGAACGAGTCTCATGGGCGTGCCTCTCGTTGTCGTGAGGGTCGCCCCAGCGTTGATCGTCTGTTCGCCGCCCAGGAGCTCAGCCCGCGTAACAACGTTACCTATTGTAGCAGGCCCTGTGGGCGGCCTAATGAAGCGTGTGACCACGTTGCCCGCGGTCTGCGTAACAACGTTACCAACTGGGCGCTGGGCTGGCGTGTAAGACCTAGCGGCGTTTTCTACAATTTGATGCCAATAATTAATTTCACTCTCATTATATGGGCCCCTGCGAATAGGTACTGGCGGCGGGCCTATCCAAATCCTTCTTTCTGGCTGAGGGCTCGGTGGCTGTATAGGAATTATAGGCCACTGTATTGGGCGGCACTCAGGGCCGAGGCAACGTATTGGTCTTCCACCTGGTGGCAGTGGCTGAGGTGGCGTCAATATTGGGAAGTGTATAGGTGGCTGAGGCGTTGGGCGGCGACGACCTATGATCGGCAAGGGCAAAATTGGTAAGCGTATCGGCGATTGTGAAGTCGGGCGCCAGGTCGGGATCGGGAATAGTATCGGCGGCGTTGGGCCTATTGGGTTAATATTTATTCTCCCGCCAAATGGTGGAGAAGGCAGACGTAGTGGCAACGGAGGCGGCAATAGAATTGGGAGGTGTATCGGTGGCTGAGGTGACGGACGACCACCTGTTCCACCAGACGGTGGGGAGGGCTGGGTTATCGGTGGCTGAGGTGGTGATGATATTGGGGTCTCTATCGGTGGCTGAGGTGACGGACGACCACCTGTTCCACCAGACGGTGGGGAGGTCGCTGTGTTTGTTGAAGGGGAAGATGGGCTCGCATTCCCGCTCCCTACCACTGCGGCTACCTCAGTTGTCTGGGACTGTGTCGTCACGCCTTGTGTTGCCGTATTCGCAGAACTATACCCACTAACCACCGACTTATATACCATTGTGTTACTCCGCCCCCGCGCCTCCCATTATTGGTACTGCCATAGTTGGTCGAGGAGTCGGTTGCGGCATGGGGACTGGTGTCGCGGCTGGCGTCGCGGGAGCGGTCGGCAATGCCGACATTAACGCGGTCTGGATCTCGGCCAGCTTCTGCTGGACTAACTGGATCGCATAGGCTATCATGCCCAGCTTGACGGCCAGCTTCGCGGCCTCGGTGTCAGTGGTGGCATATGGCTGTACCCTGCTGATGGCGTCCTGGAACTCAGTGACCACCTCCCTGAACCTCTGGATGGCGTCCATAACGGCACGGAGCTGTTCGGAACTGTTGAGCTCGCTGTAGGCCGTGTCAAGCTGTTCCATGGCCCTTTCTATGAACCGTTCGACAGCCTCCCTGTCAGAATATGGCATTGGTTTAAACACATCCCGCACCGCTTCTGCCAGCGACAAGCTTCTCTCACACCTCACTGTAGAACGTAGCAAGTGAGGCTAATTAAGATATTGCTCGCAATATGTTGTGTTAGCTTTACAACTGAAAGCCTAGCCTTTTAAGGCGGGGATGGATAGGAAAGCCTATAAGGTTCCGTCCTCCATCAGGAGGATGGAACCTAGCAAGATGGGGGGATCTCTGGCCACCCCGACTGCCCCCCAAATGACAGATGTAAACCCGAACAGATGTGGGGAACCTGTGAACCGCCCTAAGGGAACCCTCGCCCTTTAGGGCGGGGAGGAGGTCAGGCGGTCTGGCCTCAGGCCCTTTAACCTTTCATTGGGTATATATGCGAGGGGTTGCGGAGGTGTCGGTGCCGAGCAATCCGCCTCAGAGCCCACGGCAGGAGCTCGCGTTAAGGTACGTCTTGGTTCCAAGGGTGAGGCCGATGATAATTGGTAGCATTCCATATCTCCTCATTGACGACTATATTGCGGCCTCTATAGCCTCTAAGACTCACGACTACAGGGATAAGATGTATTATACGGCCACCATAAATGCGGCGGTCGCCAGCGAGAAGGCTGTGATTAACTCGCTTAACGGCCTCCCGCTGGCCCCAGGCTTTAACTTCTATGCCGATGCGCTGACCTCGATTGTTAAGGAGATGATACTGAGGGCCTTCAAAATGAAGTACCCAGACCTCCCCCTCCCTAAACTGGAGAAATATGAGGAGAAGGGGGCATTTGAGGAGATAGCGGAGCTCATTTACACGAAGCTCACCAATGAGTTGAAGAGGGGGTACGACCGCGACTCCATAGAGGCCATGGCCAAGTTGGACGCAGCCGAGCTCTTATTGCAAGTCTACATTAAGTTCTTTGAGGACATGGGAGTCATAAGGGTGTTGTCCTGATGTCGACAAGGCAGGCCCAGCAGGCAACTGAGAGGAGGGCTCAGCTACCTCTCGCGACAGATGTTGAGAGGCTCGTGGCCGTCATAATGGCCCCCCAGGTCAGTCTGATGCGGAAGCTCTCCGCGGCTGAGAGGCTGTATTCGCTCATCCCGACATATACCCTTAGGATGCTGGCGACCGCCGCGACGAAGATGGTGGGCGTAGGGGCGCTCCTTAAGGGCGAAAACGATGAAGAATATGACGCTAAGAGGCAGTACTTCACGAGCATGCTGAGGTCGATGCTGAGGCAGATGGATAAGACTAGGGAGAAGATAGTTGAGGTCAAGTTGCCCCCTATCCCCATATCTGAAGAGCTTTTCAAGGGCGACATTATGGATATCATAGACAAGGTGGCTAATGCCCTCACGGACTGGTTCTATAAGGCTACCGAAGAGTCAAGAAAAAGCGGAAAGCCTTTCTCCTATGACACAGAAAAGCCTGGATATGTGTTACTGATCGGATTCGCCGCCCTCGTTATTGTTAACGGGCTCAGACAGCTTGCCAACGTCGGGGACTGACTCCTCAAATTCCTCAACTATACGCCGTCTTGGCAACACGCCAACGAGCGCCAGGTTATCCGAGGCCTTTTCAATCAGTTCTTTGGAAAGCTCCGCAGTCCTGGCGAGAAGGTTCCGCGTCCTGATATAGAAGATCTTGAGGTTCTCGCCATGACTGATCAGATTTTTCACAAAATTGCTTGCTATTTTGTCATAGTCAAACATCATGTCAACGTTTCCGCGCCTGCCCTCCTTGTCTATCTTCTCGGCAAGCGTCTCAATCTTCTTTGCGTTATGAATAAGCTGGATCACCTTCTTTTTATCTGGCTTCCTCCCTGCCACCGTGGCGGATATGATGTAAATGCGTGTGATCCTCTCTGCATCGCTAGCTATGCTGTCCTTCGCTGCCACGATCTTGCTCACCATCTCCATGATAGTTTTTTCGCTATCCCATATGCCCGTCACCGAGGCCAGCTTAAGGATATTATCATATGCCTCTATGGCCTCATCGAAAAGTTCGAAGAGCGCTTTACCAGGGATCTGGTTTGCTTCGCTCATACTGCCACCCGTCCGAGTATACGCCTCTACCGCTAATAAGCCCAAGGAGCCGTGATGTCGTAAACTTGATGGAACAGAAGGCCTTAATCATAACCATAATTATAAATATATCCATGAAGACATCATAAAAGTATCATAATTGCAACTATAGATATATTCATAAACACATCACAAATCACTATAGAGGGACTTATGTACCTTTTATACTATATCTGTTATGTAAGGTGCTCTTTTGCTGTCTTTCTTGACCATTTCCCTTTACTAGCATAAAGGGACAGAGAGGGCTATCGCCTTTTAGCCCTACTTTAGAATATAATCACGGTGTACAGCGTGTCAGTGGTGCACCGCCCTAAGCTAAGTGCCGCCTGGGCGATATTCCTATTTACCTTCATTATCTATGTCCTTCTGTTGCAACATGTAGCCTCCAGTGGCCCAGACGGCCTGCTTATGGCGATTCAGTACTCTCTCATAAGGTACCACACCATGGCGCTCGGCAATCCTTCTCTCATGCAAGTCGTCACAGATCAACTTCTCATAGCCTCCGATAAGGGAGGGCAATATTACAGCACAAGCTCATATGGCCTAGCCATCCTGGCCCTTCCCATAGCGGCCCTTGCCCTGCCGCCTGGGTCACACTTTAGCACGCTCGGCCCCATGAGCTACGCGGACAGGCTCTTCGTAGCCTTTATCTCGGCCACCTTCGTGGCAGTCCTCTATAAGGAGCTGAGGAGCCTGGGCTTCGGGCAGAGGGAGAGCATATTCTCCTCCCTCGCGCTCGCGTTCACAACCACCCTCTGGCCCGAGAGCGAGATATTCCTCTACGCCCCTCTGAGCGCTCTGGCCCTAACGCTTTACATAGCTGAGACGTACAAGGCGTTGCTCAAAAGGGGTTCATGGCTTAGGGCCGCCCTCTCGGGCGTCCTCCTGGGCGTGGCCGCATGGAGCGACTACAGCATTATCGCGGCAATGATAGCCCTGGCGCTGGCCCTCGCTATACTTGTGATATTTGCCAGGGGCTTTGACAGGCTGAGCGCCCTCATCACCGCGGTCGTGCCGCTCGACGTTGCGGCCGCGCTCCAGATGGCCACCTCATATGCCGTCTTCGGAGACCCGTTCTTCGTGCCAGGGCTCGCAAAGGGAGGATTCACGCTCGGCACACCCATGCTGGCCCACGCGCTCTACAACCTGGTCAGCCCGTACCGCGGCGCCCTGATATACGATGGCACACCCTTACTGGTCTTGGCCTACGCGATGCTGAGGAGGCGCAGGCCTTTGCTCAGCACGCTATTGCTCTTAGCGTTCCTCGCCCAGCTGTTTGAGGCGAGCGCCTGGATCTACTGGGACGGAGGCCTCAGCTACGGGCCGAGGTTGCTCCTGCCAGCGTTAGGCCCCCTCTTCCTCCTCGCGCCCTACCTGTACAGGGCCGCGAGGAACAACGCGACCGTTAGGGCGATCCTCACGTTCTTCCTCATGCTGGACTTTATCATTAATGAGATAGGGGCGGTCGCCTTGGCGATACCGCCAGCCGCGCCAGGCAACTGGCTGGGCTTCGCCTCCCCCTGGCAGGCCTACCAGATATACTATGACCTTGAGCTGATAGCGAGCGGGAGGATCATAAATTGGATCACCATGAGCTTCAGTTTCCCCAACGTCCCTGGCACAGTAGCGATCATAATCATAGCGACGCTCCTGCCAGCCCTGGCAATCTATTTATATGGCCCGTGGAGTACTGCCGCGCTCAGGAGGCTCCTGCGCGCCGCGGCAAGGCGTTTAATATGAATAAGATAGGTCGATTCTTCATGTTGGAGAGGAATTTAGGCTTTAAGCTTTCTCTGCCGTAAATTTTTACGGGACGTAAAGTGAAGCTCGAGGTTCCGTACGCAGATACGTTTGTTGAGGTGCTCAGCAGAGTCGAAAAGGTGCCCGAGTGCAAGAACGTCCCGAAGGACGAGCTGGCGGAGAGGATGTATGAGCTCATTGAATCTAATGACGAGTTCCTCAACGATCTAGTCATGGCACTTGGCGACATAATGGACGGAACAAGGACGGTAGATGAAGTTGCAAGGGAGCTCTGTCACGCAGCCATAAAGTTCAAGGTGAGGTAAAGGTGGCAGTCCTACCATCTGCAAATGTCTCCCCCTTTACGCTAGGGCTCTATATAGGCTTGGGCGTCGCGATGGGCGTGCTTGTAGGTGTTATCATAGGGTTCTTCATAGGCGCCAGGGCGCCTTTGAGGAACCCGATATTCCGTCCGTTCCTCCAGACGGGGCTGATCGGCATATTCTATGACGTAGACAGCGACTCGCTTGCAATAGAGCCTATAGAGAAGCGCGGCGATATCTATATAGCCAGGGGCAACCCTCCAGCGATCTACATTCCAGTCCCAAGCGCCACGCCGATAAGGATAAAGGGGACGCGGGCTACGGCGGTCTTCGGCATAAGTGGGAGCGTCTTCAACCTTGCCACCGACATAAAGGCGCTCCACGACCTGGGCATAGCCGAGATCGTCGTCAATGAAAAGAGGATATCGACAGAGAGGAGCAACCCCTACAGTGAGATAGTGGACGCCGCCCGCAGGCTGGCTTCGGCTCACTCCGACTCCCTTCACTCGCTGACAGTCGATATATCTCCAGAGGTCAGGATAGGCGTCGTGTACTCCATAGGGACGCTGGCAAGGAGGCTCGCCCAGACGGCGAAGAACTCCATGTTGGCCGTGTTCGAGGGCGCCAACTATGCCTACGCTACGGGGAGCAGAATGGAGGCACTGCTCTCACGCATGTACGCCGTCAGGCAGGGCTCGCCGACCTGGTTCAGGTACCTACTTCTCTTCTTACTGATCGGCCTTGTAGCGTTCATAGCAATGCAGGCGCTGAAGAGCTCACCGACCGCTATGCACGCGGTAAGCGGCGTAGTCACGCACATACTGACCACGACAACGCCGTGAGGTGATGGCCTTGGTTTACTACGAGCTTTCCTTCGACCCAGAGAGGATGTTCAGGTACGGCCTCGGCGTTATATTCAAGAACGAGGAGGGGCCGAGCTCACTTGCCAAGCTTAATGCCGCGCTCTTCAAGAAGGGCATGTTCGGCAGGAGCCTGAAGCCGACCATACTCTCCCACATCTACGGCTCCATCTACGGGTTCCACCTGTTCACCTCGGACTACCTCGTTAAAAGCCCCCGCATCAAGTTCGTAAAGTATGAGAACCCCACGGTCCTGTGGTTCACATCACATATCATGAACATCCTTCACCAGCTGTCAACGAGGCCAGGGTACTACGTCATGCTTTCCTGGGCCTTCGCAGTGCCGAGCAGGTACTTCAGGAGGCCTGGAGTCCTAGGGCCGTGGCTCCGCCTCGTGACGAGGGAGTACGACAGGGCCTCCGAGGGGGAGAACCCAGTCTTCTCGCTGGGAGGGCGGCACGTAGACGGGAA
>OFEH01000455.1_pt1 | contig 13479 bp, 7 predicted proteins | sample 1521031 | NCBI WGS metagenome assembly OFEH01 (sample SAMN05518350, study PRJEB24110) | hypersaline lake metagenome | isolation source: Grendel Spring, Yellowstone National Park, Wyoming, USA | place: USA:Grendel Spring, Yellowstone National Park, Wyoming, USA | collected 2011-11-16
GACCCGGAGGCGAGCCTGGACTTCAACTCCTGCTTCCCCTGCGAGTCCGTCAAGAGGCTCTTCTACTACGGCCTTGGAGTCGGCATCAGCGACAAGCCTGACGCTGAGGCGACTCATGTGAAGCCAGCGCTTTACGGCTACTATGGCGAGAACGCCCTTTCAGCCTGGAACACGACAATGGTTAACGACCTAAACCTTATGTACTCCCTAACGACGTCTATATATAAAGCGTTAGGCAGCACCGTCAGGGCGCCCGAATGTGCCTCTGCTAGGCCGAGCTCCGCAGAGGACATAATCAAGGCCTTGGAGGACCTGGTGAATAGCGCGCTACAGCTCCTGCCCGAGTATAACCCAATATCGTGGCTTGCCCTAGCCCTTTACTCCTCAAGCCCCCACACGCTGAAGATATTGTACGGCGTTGACGTGCGTGACAGCAGGTTCAGCGAGCTGGCCAAGAAGTACGGCTTCGCGTATAGGATCAGGAGCCTTTCACCTAACGTTGACATAGTTACTATGGCCTCGGATCCACGGCATGAGGGGAATAAATGGGAAAACCTGTACTCGCCAAAGGTACCGTGTTACTATAAACCTTATGTTGATATCGGTTATCCAATATATCGTGGTAACGTCTATGGATTGAACATGTTTTCAGCGCTTGATCTTAGTCAACATATCGGGACTAACGTGAGGGACCTCGTCTATGTTATCTGGGATTTTCTATATGGCATTCAGGGCCCATACTTACGCTGCGCTGAAGGGAAGGGGCCTGTTAAGTTTGATCCTTCAGGGTTCGTTGACTTTGTAATACACTACGCCAAGGGATTTATTGGAGAGAGCTTCGATAAAATAAAAAGCGACTTAATCAAGGTTTCTCAACAGCTTTGCGGCAAAGTGTACAAGAGCGGATATAGCGATGGGTTGCTCGGCTCTTGTATGACGACCTCCAACTTCTGGCCCTCCGACTCTTTAGCCTTCTCAATAGCTGCAATCGACAGTAAGGAGGGTTACTTCGTGCCGTCAGATTTCAGCGCTCTAACCGTATGGTTATTTGATCCACGTAATCCGCGAACATGGTTCTCGGCAAGGGAAGCAGATGTGAGAATACCTATAGGGGAGCTTCTGGATTTCGCTAGACCTCTGCAAAGGTTCATGTCTCTTGGTCTGGTCTTCATAAGAGTTATGACTAAGAGTTTGGAGATTGATGGGAAATCACATCAAGAGACTGCGCCGCTCATATTTGTCAACGCGAGGCTCCTCTCAGCCGTGTACAGGGAGGTGAAGGCAGGCGGAGGAGGGTAAGCGGAAACGGGAGCCCGTGGTCGCTGAGGAGCAGCAGAAAGCGGTCAGAAGTAGCCATAGGGAGGAAGGAGAGCAGCAGAGGCCAAGACGTCCCTCACGCAGGGAGACTCGGCAGGAGGCCTTAGGCATAGAGATTTCAGCTGAGCGACCTACGGAGCGTCCTAACTACTGGGGCCTACTGCCGCGGCCTAGCATAAAGGTGAACTTGGTCAGCCTAGTAAGATTACGGCCAAGATCGCCTCTATTTACAATCGTGTTTAGACAGCCGAGGGAGCACGCGACAATCAAGTTAATCAGAAGGGTCGTCAGCCTGAGGCCCCCAATAAGCCTGAGGTTCCTCGGCTCACCTCCAATGGCCTTTATCAAGTCCATTAAGGTAAACACGCCCTCCCTTTCCATTAACTCCTCCCATGCCTTCAGGGGACCTGAGCTGAAGGCCTCCGTAAAGCTCACGGGCTCAGGACCTACCCCTGGTCCTCTTCAACTGATGACGTGGGCCGGCCTCCTGCCTAAGCTCAAGGCGATGTTGGTCATTAACGCGTCGCCCCCTGGCCGCGGGCGCCCCCAGCTACTCGCCTGGGCCAGCCCCCCACCGAGGCCAAAGGCCGCAATGATGATCAGCGCTTCGCCCCCCAGGCTGCCCAGTGGGCTCCTCAGGGCGCCAGCCGCTAGGAGTGTTGAGCTTAAGGCCCGCGCAGTCATGAGTGTTGGCGTCAAGAGACCCTCCGCCTCCTTGTCTACGCCAAGCAGTCAGTCCCCGGGCCTGAGGCCCCAGCTTGTAATCAGGGCCTCGGGGCCGCCAGCCGGGCTGCTGAAGGCACCTCTCATCAGCTGGCCATGGCCGCCTGAGCCAGGCATCAGCGCAGTCGCGTCATTCAGTGCCCCGCGTAGGTCCTTTGGCAAGGCCTCCCTGACCCTTGCCTTCAGGAAGGTCGACGAGAGGGCTAACCTAACCTTCAGGTTAACGGGCCGCAAGGAGCTAGGCATAATAAAGGGCGGTCCCTCTCCTCAGCCAGAGGCCGCTCAGTCCTTGGGCCAGGCAGGGCAGGCGACAGGCTTTGAGGGGCTTGACCTCGGCCCCCTCGACTCTATCCTAGGCCTTGGGAGGGTGCTGGGCGAGAGGCCCGTCGTGGTCTTCGCCTACGCCCCGTGCCACACTGACGAGAAGGGCAACGAGGCCTGTGACGACTCACTGGACTACATTGAGCTGCTCAAGAGGGTCCTCAGGGAGAGGTACCGCGCGGTCATGGGCGGCCTGCCGACCCCCTACCACGTGGACCTGGACTTCATAAGGAACAGGCTCAACATATACCTGCCGAGCGACGTCAGGGCCGGCTCCAGCATATACGTGATAGACCTCAGGGGGGCGAGGCCGGACGACCTAGACAAGAGAGTCGTCGACTTCCTGAGGCAGAGGGTCAGGGAGCTCTACTCCCAGGGCTACGGCTTCCTCGTAGTCTACGGCAGCCCCCGCGCTCTGCTCAAGCTCAAGGTAGGCTTGGGCCTACTCAGGCCTGGGGAGGGCCCAGGGGTAAAGGGCTACGGGAAGCTCTACGACGCCCCCTACGAGGTTAAGGTGGATCCTGAGCACGTTGACTCCTTCAGGAAGTTCGCAGAACTCATGTACGGGCGCGGCGAGCAGAGGTCCTCGCAAGGCGCGGAGACCTCAGTCTCCGACTACGCCGTAGGCCTTGAGGAGGAGTTCCTCGAGGAGCTGAGTAAGGTTGTGAAGCCCCCGGAGGCCACCAGGCTCGCCCTGAGGGCGTGGCCGAGTCTTGAGGGGGAGATGGAGTTTGCCATTGATGAGTCCCTTGAGTCGAGGGTCCACTACTTAGTCAAGGCCTTCGTCTTCGCTAGGCTCGTGAGTCATATAAGCAGGCACCTCAAGGAGAAGGGCTTAGGCGGGGAGGAGGCCTTCAGGAGAGCCCTTGAGTGCGTCAAGACGGAGGACGAGGCCAAGGCGCTGTTAGCCAGCGAGGCGGGGAGGAGGCAGGAGGAGCTGAACGTGGTCCCTGACATATACGTGAGCAGGAGGTGCTCCGAGGCGCTGGGCCTCAGGGGAGGCCTCGACGTTGAGGTAGAGACCCTCTACGGCACAGGCACGATAATTCACAAGGTCTGGACCACGATATTGAGGAGGAAGGAGCTCCTCAGGAACGTCCTATCCAACGTCTGGGTCGTCGTACCAAACCCCTCAGCCCTTACACACATATACCACCTGCTGTCGCTTGAGGACGAGCTCAGGCCGCTGGAGGACGCAGTAACCCTCTGGACCCTGAACCTTGACGATAACGACCTAGGCCTGATGAGGCTTGACGAAGTCTACAGGGAGCTGAGGAAGGCGATAGGAGGCGTCCAGGCGGCCAGAAGGCTGACGTCTGCAGGCGCCTAGGGCTCAGCGCTGGGGAAGGTAATGAAGACCCTAACCTTAAAGTCCTTTGGGCTTCAGGCCGATGCCTCAGGTCTTCCACGCAAATTTGCGTGGAAATCTTTGACAAGGCTGACGGTGACAGGCACGCAAGGAGGGCTATGGCACTGATAGAGCTGCTAGGCCCAGAGGCCCAGTAACTCTAGATCGCTCAGACCTTATCGGTTAGGTCCTATAAGCCCTAAGCGTTGTTAACTCCCCAGTTAACACGGCCTTAGCAGCAGGCGTATGAGGGCGCTGCTTAGGTTCTTCACGTGCGAGGCTCTCTCATCCTTTCATGAGGGCGAGACGTTGTAGGGGGCGAACGCTGTGAGCGTACCCCAGCGCGAGGGTCTTACGTCAAGGATGGGTACGAAAGCCCCTGTGATTAAGCTTTATTAGTGACCTCAGGAAATTGAAATAACTGGTAAAATGAGGGACAAAAGACGTCAACACAGCTAAGTTTTTATGATGAGCTGCTGGAGAAGCTAAAACTTGGAGAGGACGGCATAATCGATATATATCAATCGTTAGTGAAGCACGAAATCTGCTTGATGAGGCTGGGAGACATCTGCACAACAGAAAACGATGGCGGCTACTATATAGCTAAGCCCAGATTCCCTGGCAGGCATAACGTAGACGCGCAAATGACCATAGTCGACGCCCTGTATGCTATGCTTGTCGAGAGTGACGTGCTAATAAAGAAGTTTGACCTCAGTGATGTAGAGGGCTTTGTAGACAAGATTAGCAAGATCATCGACATTCTCATTAAAAGGAGGTTATTGATAGACATGCCTTGCGCTGACGACAGGGTGCAGGAGCGTTTAGATGACGTTCCGTTGGGTAAGTCTGTAATAGAATCAAATGACGTCGACAATGTATATATGTATTTTGATACACATGATAACATGCTTGAGGATAAGCTATACGATTATTTCAAAAAGCTAGTACGAAAGGAGTGGCTTTACTCCCAATATGTCGAAAAAATAAGGAAGTTAATAAGAGATTGGAAAAGAAAAAGAATATGTTTCAAGACTGCCCATGGCGAGCTAATTAAGTTGCTAAGGTACGAGGCGCCGTTGCCATTTACTAAAGGCTTTGAGAAGTCGCTACGGAGGATCCTAGAGGCTTATGTCCTGCCGTTCCTGGTGGAGCCTTTGCCCGAACATAACAGGAGCTTAGATAACGATAATGATGATAATAACTTCAAGAAGTCCGTAAGACAAAAGCTAGGCGACCGTTACATAAACGCCATAGATATTATAATTGGCGCGCTAAAAAGTATTGGAATTGAAAAGCTTTACGAGTATCAGTTTGCTGTGCTTGATGATATGCTCAGCCTATTTGATAGGCCAAAGAATGTAGTTATCTCAGCCCCAACCGCCTCAGGCAAGACCGAAATATTTATGACATATCTGGCGTTTAAGTTATTGGTCAACAACGACGGAGTAGCTGTTATCATATACCCGACTAAGGCGCTTGCCAGGCAACAATTGCAACGTTTTATAAGATTTATGTATTATATAAACAGAAAAATTAACAATAAAACTATTCACATTTACATACTTGATGGGGACAGCCCAAGTGGAGAAGTAAAGGGGTCAACGTTTAGAGGCGGTATTGAAATAGAGCTTCGCGATGAAAACAGGAAGGGCCATCTTGAATATGATAACGGGGGAAGGCTAGCTATTAAATGGAATGGTGGACGGGAAGAAGTTATTGAATGGATTCATGAACGTAAGGAAGTAGAAAAACTAGAGAAGCCCGCTATTGTCATAACGAATGACTCCATGCTTTCTAAACATATCTATGAAGGGTCGAAGTGGGTTATCGATCTTGCAGCCTCACTTAACACAATAGTTATTGACGAGGCCCACGTGTTCATGAATGATAAGAAGAGGAGCGACTTTCTACACTTCCTGCTTCTGCGACTACTATTGATAGCATTATTGAAGGAAAGAAAGGAAATGGGGGAAGGATTCTCAAACAATGTCGATTTATATAAAGACTTCAAGGAGTTAATACAGAAGAGGAAGTTTGACATCATATTGTCAAGTGCGACCATGAGCGATAGGGAGGTGCTTAAACAAGGCACGAGTACAAGGCAGCTAGGAGGAATTGACTTGGCAAAGGTCACCAAGGCCACTGGTGATTCCTCAGGTTCTTCATCTCCGCCTTACGAGTTGTTGCTTAGGGGTTGGATCAAAAGGGCTTATGAAGAGAGTAGCCAAGGCGAAAAGAATATAATTTTTGAATCTTATTATGATAAAATAAGTAGCTCAAAACAAAAGAAGTTGTACGTGACAGCTGTATACTTCCCAGAACCTATGGGTGCCTCTAGGACGCCGTTCATTGAGACCTTAGCCACCACAACTATATGGACAGCAGCAGTGAGCAAAAGTCTAGGGCATAGATTACACTCGATAGCTTTCGTGGATAGCAAAGAAACGCTACAAGAGATCTTTAAAGACTTCATCAGGAGAGGTCTATCAAAAGAGTGCTTCCACGCAGACAAGTTGCTGGTCAGTCCTCTCCTTCGTCAAACTATGCAAAATGCGTGTCCGGATAACGAAGGTCACAAATACATAGAGAGACTATTGACTTATCTAAATCTAAAGCAGAACACAGGTGGATCATACCAGCTGTTTGCCAGGTACTCTCATTTACAGCTTTACTACAAGTGGAATGATGTAGAAAACTATATACATTATATGCAAAAGATGCTTGATCCACAACAAAGGCAACAAAGTCCTGACATCGTTGAAGAAGCTGAAAACTTTGCTTACGATGTATATAAGGCCGCCTCGAGATACGGGAGCACAAGTAGCAAAGGGTCGAGATACTGGATCTGCAAACCAAAGGATGGTAGTGGCGAGTGCGAAGAATACTACGTACTACAACACCATGCCGACCTCGAAAGGACACTTAGACAAGAAATTGAAAAGATCCTTAGCAGTAAAGATAATTGGAACTTGGTAATAGCTACGTCGACCCTTGAGCTGGGAGTGAACATACCAGGGGTTGCCGTTGTTCTGCAATATGGTGCTCCGCCCTCTGGCGAGAGCTTCGTCCAAAGGGTCGGTAGAAGTGGCAGGGACGAATGGTCTTTCAGGACGGCGTTTGGCGCCGTGTTCGCTAGAAATGTCGGTAAGGACATAATGCTAATAGATGAAATGGAGGCTATAAAGAACCTCTATAACCTGACCAGGCCAGGTTATAGCCCCGAACTTGATAGTGAGACCTTAGCGAGATACATGGCTCTGATATACTTTGATGGGGCGATCTTTGATAGCGATAAGGCGATCATCAAGACAATAGGCGCGAAACACTCTATTGACGACCCTATTGTCCAGGCATTATTCCAGACATTATTAAAACTTTATTTAGATAATGATAAGAAAATTAGTGAAACGTTAGATATTTTCAAAAATATAGTTGAGAACAGCGAAAGGTACAAGCAGATAATCGACAAGATACTCTCTAGCGAAGAGATAAACAAGCCAAGAGGGATAATACCGGCTACGCCATTATTTGTTAAGGAAGAATCTAGTAATCCTTATGTAATAGTTGAAAAGCTAATGGCTATAGAAGGTGGACTTGAAAGTGTAAAGCGTAATTTGTTAAAGTTGAAAGAAATAGGACCAGGGCAGAAATACGCTAAGGAAATTGAGGAAATAATAAAAGAAATAGAAGAATTAAAAAGTGATGTCCTTTCTTTAACAGAAGAAATTTGGCAACCTTTTACTAAAAGAGGAGTACTTTCTATATCTAACTACCTTCACAAATATGCAACTTATGTTTATAAAATATGTGAACGTTTCGGAAAAATAGTTAATAATATTAATAAAATAATTGATGTTAGCAACTTAAGTAATCTAAAAGAATCATTAAAAATGGCTATGGATGTTATTGAAGAAACCGAGCAAATGATTTTAAGTACCATAATAGCATCTGATGAAATATGTTTATCTTCATTGCCGCATAGCAATAGTGATATGATATTATACGATGACTTAATGGCGCTACTACTGGGTATGCCGATGCCCCATCCGGTATCTTATTCCAGGCCAGGCAATGGGTGCTCACTTGTTTTCGACGAAGTAGAGATCAGTGGTGGCAAAATAAAGTTAAAGTTAAAAGGCAAGATACCAGGGAATGCGAACAGGGTTGATGTACTTCGCAATGTGCCATTTAAACATTATGAGGGGTCATGAACCATGAGCTTAGATCTCTCATTTCCGGCGTTCCATTACGGAAAAGCATATCTTGGTACACTAGTAATTAGTAGGAGAGCTAATGATGTAAAACTTAATGTAGAACTCTCCATCAAAAGCAGCGAAATCGCGACATTTAAGGTTATCTCTAGTGATGGCAGAGAAAAAGATCTAGAAGTACCTATCTCAAGCCTCGGCACTTATGCAGTAAAAATAAGATACGACGCACTTCGGGACGCACTAGCTAAATGGAGCCGCAGCAATAATAGTGAAAGTTCAGAAGGCGAGAACCGCTCGGGCATTGACGTCTATCCTATACTTTTTACTTTCAATAAGAACTACGGAACTGTTGGTATGAGAAACGTCAATGCAGCCGTGCTTAGCGGTGTTACAACCTGCGTCGAAGACGAGTGCCTCAAGGAAAGAAGCAAGGCAGAAAACACGTATCTGTTGATAATACGCTCTCCGTCTAAAGTCAAGACGGAAGCTGGGTGGCGGAATAGAACTACATGTAGCGACAAACGCGAACATGGTAATGAAGAGAAAGGGGATCCCTGTTGGCTATTTTCCTTCATTATAATCGATAAATACATTAAAGACAGACTTACTGGCATTGTTGAAGATCAGAAAGATCAGGAAAGGATTAGCTATGAGGTTGATATCGAAACTCATAGAGATAGCGTTCACTCGGCTAGTGCAGAGCTATACATATCCTCGCTTAAGCACGTTAACGCGTTCTTAAGGTCGTTCCCCTTAATCTGGCCTGAAGGTCTCGAATGTCACAGCAATTCCAACAGTATGCTAGAACTGTGCGGAGGTGACTTAGAATACATACACGTCGGTTCCCAGATAACAGTTGGGTGCGAGCAGTACAAGCAGTACAAGAAAGACAAGAAAGACTACTACTGCTTAGTATGGCAAAATGGATGGAGGCCAGATCGTATTAATTTCATAAGTCCTGTCATAATATCGTACCCTATGGATATGCCCAAAAGTCCCTTATTAGAAAGCTCAGATAGGCTGGGAAAGAAATCATTTAGGCTCAATCAAGAAGCCATTCCGTTACCCCAAGATAAAGTGTTTAACACGGGTGTCGTGAAGTTCTCAATAAAAGACTTTACATGGGATAAAGCAGTTAAACTTATTGATTGGCTATGGGCTGAAAGGCCTGACGCTCTCTTCAAATTGCTTTTAAATGAGGAGGTAATATCAGCGATAGAGCAATTCATAAAAGAGATCAGAAACGGAAACTATAAGAATTGCAGCTATAAAACGATAGGGCTTTTCAGCAAGACTACACTATATGGAAAAAAGATAATAATATATTCACCATTTGTTAAAACGATAACAAAGTTATACGATTCCATTAACGTTAAAGTAAGCAGCGATAACCACAGTTCGGGGTCAGATTATACCATCAGTGATGTAGTAGCCCGGGTGATGGATAAGCTGCTTTCCTCAGGATCAGGATCAGAATGCGACTACATAAAAAAACTGTTGCAGGATCACGAGGACGAGGTTAAGAAAATACTATCTGTCTTCGCCCTCGCCTACGGTCTTCACGGGGTATCGCATCTACTTATGAAGGCTTTAACAGCATTGACAGGCATTACGGACTATACAGAGTTCATAAGGGTTGAGGTGGACATGCATCGGGGGCAAGACATCGAGCAAGACATACTTGAGAGGGCTCTAAAGAATAGCGGCTTCCAAAAGAATGTTTATCATGAGAATCTCTTTGAGATAATCCCTGGCGATAAGTTTGACTTGAACGTATACGTGATTAGCAGAGAGCCGTACTCTTACGCTATTTACTACGACAGGCTAGTTGACGGGAGCAGCCGCCAACTGAAATTAAATGATGTCAAGATCGAGCTCAAGAAAATAATATCTTACGAGAGCAAGGACGCTTGCGAAGTTAGGTGGCAATTAGAGCAGAACCTGCTGTCCCCATATAGAAGTATTCTACTTAACCCAGGCAACCAAAACGTGCTTTCCCAAGTTGACGAGTCTGTCAAAGATTATTTGGATGAGCGCTTTAAGCCTCCAAGACCATTATTTAGATATCTTTACGCATCACATATAAGGAATGAGATCTTTAAGGGATTCCGGCAGGGGACTAATGCTGGTGATGTAAAAGAAATAATAGATACTAATATTCAGTACATATGGCCCTATCATCTGCCGCAGTGCATTGATGGATGCTACGGCTGTGTACTTATGGAGAGAAAAGTTACCTCTAGGACCTGTGACCTATCGCCACTGGTTCAGGAGCTGAAGGTCAGTAAGTGGTCTGCTTTGTGCCTATTGAAGTATGCCGGGCTGATCGATGAGTCATGGGTTAACTGTGAGTTAACATAGCACATAACTTTATTTTACCGTGCTGTACCCATTAACCACTTTGGGACGCTCATTAGTGTACAGCAGGCAACTGGTCAGGTACTGGGGCAGAAAGCCCATAGAGGTCATTGATGGCCTAATTAATGAGGACGATTATGTAGTAGTTGATCCCTTTGGCGGCAGCGGCTCAGTGGTGCTCGAGGCGCTTAGGAAAGGGAAGAGGGTCGTATACGCTGACATCAACCCGTACGCCTGGCTGATAGCACATGTGCAGATAGCTGGCGCTGACTCTGCTGAGTTCAACGCTGCGGCAGACCGCGTGGTTAGGAGAGCTCGCAACATCGAGGGCTTAATTAGGCGTAGAACATTACCTAACGACTGGTTGCGATACAGCAACAGCGCCCCATTTATCAAGAGGAGGAACTTTGACAGGGTCTCCCAGTTCTTCCCAAGGGAGAACTTCCGCAAGTTGCTAGCGTTGCTCAGGGCCATTGATGAAACCGTGGCGTCGGTAAACACCAGGCTTGCGCTATACCTGGCCTTCGCCTCCTCGCTTTACCCCTCCTCCTCAATGAAGCGTAAGAGGAGTGGGTCATGGGGCGTTCCAAGTTATTGGGTCCCGCAGGACAACAATCCCATGGACGCCTACGAGGCCTTCAGCAGATCCGTAAAGAGAATCCACGGCTTTCTGAGACAGGGAAGGTTTTACAGCGCATGTTATACCGACCTCTGTGACGCCGACGCGAGGCTGCTTCTGTCAAATGCTCTAAGTGTCGAGTACTACAGAGACTACACGCTGATTACTGATCCACCGTTTACTGATGAAATTCAGTACATGGAGCTCTCGTTCTTCTACTGGGCCTGGCTCAGGGTCAGCGCACTGCCAAAGATAATGGCCAGCCTGGTTGACAGAAAGGCGGCCTCCAGGTTTGCTGACGAGTTGGTTATAAACAAGAACAGGGGATTTGACATCAATATTTACATAAATAGGTTCAGGAAGTTCCTGCTGAGAACTAAGCATGTCAGGAGGAAGGTCCTGATATTTCATGAGGAGAACGCTAGGCTGCTAAACGTTATCAGGGAAGCGATAGGCGAGGTCTGGGGCCAGTTTGAGGAGGAAAGGTTCACGCTTGATATGCACAGAAAGGTTGGGCCTCGCGGCGGAAATACATATGTAATATTCATAGCTGAGCGGGCCTAGCCCTCCTCAGCGGGCATTCCTCGTTTACGCAGAACTCGCAGTCCCTGCTCAGCACGTAGCCCTGCGTTCCAAGCTCCTTCGCAATGCTCCCTACATCAAGGTCTACGTTTAGCTTGATGTAAATGTACCCGCTAGGCAAACGAACTTTCAAAGGCCCTAGGTCTACCTCGACCTCCCTCTCAGTCCCTTCAACGTTCCCTGAGCCGCGTCTATAAACGAGCACAATTTGCGGCCTTCTGCCGTAAGCCCTTCTCCACATGTCACCATATATGAGCGCCTGGTAGATATCGGCTAACCTGCCATCACTTATCTTTGACGACTTGACCTCAACTATTAGGTCAACAGGTTCTACACACGCTATGTCTATTCTGCCTTTAAGCTTAGGGCCGTTATAGTCGACCTCTAGGGAGACCTCTTCATCGCACTTGAGCCCCTGGCTCTCGAGCAGGCTCTTGATCTCTTCCTTTATGTTGTCATGAAGGCTACTTATTTTATTTAGTTTGTCACTAAATTCTTTACTAAACTTCCTGTGGCTGCAACCCCCAGAGGCCTCAACAGCAGCCCTCTTAGCGCTAATCTTTTTAGTGTCCACAGTTAAACTTTGTCCAAAGCGCTTAATTAGCTTTTTGCAATTAATCGTGACCGAGGGCAGGCTTAAGGTGCTACACAGGACTTATATGATGGGTCAGGCAAAGAGTACACCTTATGTTTTTCCTTATTTGAATTATCCTCTACCTAGCGACGCGAGGAACACGCACAGGGCCCTGACCTCATCAGTTAGATCCTGCAAACACTAGCTCGTTAACTCCCCAGTTTACAACGACTTAGGCCTCTGCAGCTCAAGGCCACAGGACCTTGAGGCCGAGGGGCGCGATTACGCGACAATAGCTGCATGGCAGGCTTAACAGCCGTCACCTTGACGCACTTAAGGTCTCCAGCTGAAGCTTCTACGTCTTCTACACAAACTTGCGTAGAAAAGCTGATATTCTGAGGTCGCATTGGGCAGGGGCAGCAGGCTGGCCAGGAGGCCGAGGGCCATGAGTGAGGGAAAGAGGGACGTGGTTCCCCTGAACGTCCTCATCCCGTCCAAGTGGAAGGAAGAGCTTGAGGAGAGGGCTGAGGCGAGGAACATCAGCATGGCTGACGCGGTGAGGGACCTCACAGATCAGGCGCTTCGCGGCCGGGCAGCGCAGGCCAGGGCGTGTCAGGACGACGCTGCGAGGCATGTCATCAGGGTGATTATAGAGCTGCCTGAGCTCTACGACGTGATGGAAAGGGAAGATAAGGCCTTTTTTAAAGCGCAGGTGAGAGCGCGAGCTGGGCGAGAGCGTGGGCTACGCAGAGAAGGTGGAGGAGGCCTACGACGAATACAGGGACGTCGACAGGGATTTTGAGGAGTTCATAGCGAGCACGGACAGGCTGAGGGACTTCGACAAGTTCCCCCTGCTGGTGTCCCTCGGCGAGCTCTACGACATAGTTACGCTACTCGTCGAGCTGTCGACCGATGATGAGATCGGCCGATACATAGAGGAGGACTTCGTCATCAGGAAGATACGGGGCGCCACGGACTTCCTGATGAGGATTTGGGACGCAGTGCTCCAGGGAGACCCAGACACCCTTGCGGAGGAGCTTCTTCACGCAGACGTGGACCAGTACGCCGCAAACCTAAGGGGTGAGGTCATAGAGGCGCTCAGGAAGGCCTTAGAGAGGGCCAGACAGGAGGCGAAGGCGTGAGGCCGTTCAGCTTCAAGGCGCAGAGGGGCTTGGCACAGGCCTTGACTGGCTAAGCGCGGCCACCCTCCTGAGCAGCTGACCTCCTCCCCGCCCTGAAGGGCGAGGGGCTGGGAGGGCCTGCTGAGGCCGCAGCCCCTACGTCTCCCCTGGCCTCCAGGGCGTAAGCGCGCTACACGACCTTAGCGAGGCCGCGGCCCTCGAGGGGCCACGTGAGCTGAGCGCGCTTTCTAAGCTTACGGAAAACGACAGGCGTGGCGTTAGCCCTCAGGCCGACTTTGCTGGGC
>OFEH01000464.1_pt1 | contig 13362 bp, 24 predicted proteins | sample 1521031 | NCBI WGS metagenome assembly OFEH01 (sample SAMN05518350, study PRJEB24110) | hypersaline lake metagenome | isolation source: Grendel Spring, Yellowstone National Park, Wyoming, USA | place: USA:Grendel Spring, Yellowstone National Park, Wyoming, USA | collected 2011-11-16
CTATAGTAATCATATTTATTAACTTATATTAGCAAACATTTATAAGATTTTCTTTCACTGTAACTTTGTGGTCTGAAACTTGATTAGGGGGTGTATCCCTCCCCCCATACACCCCCCCATTGAGTTTCGAACCACTGAAGGACGATAACATGAAAGTTTTATAAGCATTATCAAAATCTAAAAAATCTCTTAAGATATTTTTAAAGCTCATATTATTATATTTGTCTTTCATATTTATAAGCTTATAGCTTTACTTCTTTAATTGCCTCTATAAAGTTATCATATGCTATTTCAATATTATCTGCTTTTTCTAATTTATCTACCAAAATTTCATAAAGTTTTGTAAAGTATTGCTCATTACTTAATAGATCTATTGCATCTTTACTAAATCCAACAGTATAATTTAATTCATTTAAGAAATATTGACCTAATTTATATGCAACAGAGCCTTCTGAATCAACAATTTCTTTAGATAGTTCTACTAGACCTTTTGCATATGTATAAGATAGTATTGTATCCATGCTTAATTTCATTAATAATAGAAATCCAAATATTCCATATCCTAAAACAGTACCTTTTTTTCTTACCATGGGTGTTACAATACTAGCAGCTTTTCTTACAACATTTGTATCTAATTCTTTCATATTAATTATTCTTTTTCCTATTTTTTCTAATTCTTCTAAAGAAATATCTTGTCCTATTTCATAAGGTACTTTTTCATAAATATAAAATAAAGTATCTTTATCTGCAGTTTCTTCATCTTCTGGTCTAAAAATAACTAAATTATTAGTTAATTCAAACATTATTGTTCCCATTGTACTATACTAATTAGTTCATCTAATTTAGCTTTAACCCATTCCCTTTTTTCTTTATCTGCTATAAAGTTTATTTTATATTGCAATGAATAAGAATAAAATTGATATATTAACTTTACAAATATTTTAATAATTTTTTCATTATCAAATCCAATTCTATCAATCATATGTAATAAATCTATTAAATAATTTATATATATTTGCCTAATATTTTTATAAGCCGGATCATCATTTATTGTATACATCAAAGCATATATTAGTGTTTTTGCCATATTGTTATAATCTCCATCCGCTAATAAATTTTCTAATTCTATATCTATTTTTGATTCTTTTTCTACTATATCCGATACTAAAAAAAGATTATATGTTTCAGCCAATATTGCTTGTGGATCCATGTTATAATATATGAAAGTTAAAATTTATAAGGTTTAGCCTACCTCAGCAAGTTAAGTTAAGTTTATAAAATCTATCATCAATATATTAGTTATGGTAGTTGAAAAGTCTTATTGGGTAACTTTTTTAGATAGAGATAATTTAGAATATATAGAAAAGGAAGTAAAGAAAACAGCCGTTGAATTAGATATGGACATGCAAACATTTAGAGGTTGGATCTTTAAAGCATTTGCATATGATCCAGAAGTAAAGGCTAAAGTAATAGAATATATAAAGAAAAATGGACAAGGAACAGGTCAATAAAATAGAGGAAATAATAGAAAAACACTTATTTGAAGAAACTAATAATTCAGCATATGAATTAAATAAAATCTATGCTATAACACAATACTTAATATATCAACAATTAAAGGAAATAAATGAAAAATTAAATAATATAGACGAAAACTTATATGAATTAGCTAATCCCGGGGTATATAAAATGTAAAATGGCACAAGTTACAAAACAAGATATATTAAATGATTTGCAATTAGTTAAAAAAGGATTACAGGAGGTAGAGTTCTATATAAGAAATTATACTGAAGAAAGTAATAATGTTGAAAAAGGTGTTAATGGTGCAATAGATTACATAAGCAGAATATTAAAAGAAATAGTTAATAAGCAATCAATAAATTATGCTGAAATATTAAATGATGCTAAAAAGAGAGGTTTAGAAAGGGAATTTAGAACTGCTTATAGAATATTAAGACAATTAAACTTTGTGGACTATGATAAAAATAAAAGCTTAATAACTGTTGGTAGTAGAACTAAATATTTAATGAAAGTATTTACAGATTCAAAATTTGAAAAAAAAGAAGAACCAAAGGAAGTAGATCAAAAGAAAGTGACTGAAATATACAACTGGGTATTAGATCAAATAAGTAAACATGGTTGGGTAGAAGTTAAAGTAGTAAATAAAGAATTTGATGGTTATCAAAAGGAAGTTATGGAAGCAATTGATAAAATAATTGCTGAAGGTAAGGGTAAATTGGTAGATGGACAGTTATATAAAGCTGATGCTGAAAAACCAAAAACTACAGATACTAGTAAAAATAAAAGAATAAAAGAACTAAAAGAACAAATAGAAACTTTAGAAAGAAAGATTGAAATTGGTCAGGCTGTAGAAATGTCAAAAGAGGAATTACAAAAATTAGTTGAAGAAAAGAAAAAGCTTGAAGAAGAACTAAAACAATTAGAAAACCAACAATGAGCGAGACAAAGCCATTTGAGAAGGAAGATCATGAAGATGACCTAAAAGTATTTGCGGTAATGACTGCACTTGTAGGGATATTTGCATTAGTATTATGGGGATTATACTATTTAGTCTTTTCAGTACTTCTAAGTAAGCCTTTAGTAACATTATTTTCTACTATTGGCAATATATTAGAAAGTACTTTAGGAAATCTTCCAATAATAGGTCAAACTGCAATATTATTTTTTATGATGTCAGGAATATTAGGAATTGGATCTTTATTAAAAGATGAAGATGATATTGAAAGATATAAGATAATAGTAATAATATTTTGGATTATATCATTAGCTGTATTTATTGGTTTATGGGGATATTCTGCATTTAATTCTATATCAGTATCAGTAATTATAGGAATTAGCTTTATATTGTTTATAGCACCACCATTTGTATTTGGAATATTAAAAGGATTGTGCTATTTATCGGAGCTAATAGTAGTTGATTCATGTCACAATCCATTTAAATAATTATAAAATGGTAGACTACGACCCAAAACAAATTTTTAATGAGCCTATTTTTCTTAATACAATACCAGAAAATATAGATATATCTGAAGAAAAGTATGAAGGTATTAGCCCATATCTACCATTCATAAAAGATTGGAATTCAAACATAATTGATATAATATATTTAAGCAAACCTGAAAGAGAAAAAGAGTTTACATTAAAGTTATTAAGAAAAGGATCTATGGAATATATTGGTAGAGTTACTGAAATAAAGATAAGATCTCCAGAAGAATTTGTAGCAAAATTAACAAATGGCATTGATGTTATATTTAATGAATATATCCTTAAGAAAAATAATCCTGACATAGATGATAAAGATTTAGTAGATATATTAGATGAGGTTACAAGAGCAAGATTATTATATTTGCATATTGTTGTAAAAGATAAGAAACATCATAAATTCTATGTAAAATCTTATATGGATTTAGCAAAGGTTGAATTAAGAACAAAAGAATTACTAGAAATTAAGGAAAGGTATAAGGTTAATTGGTTTGATCTGTTCTTATGTGCTGTTGGAATAAATCCATTTGATATGAATAAAGATGAATATGCATTATTAAAAAAGATGTACTTGCCAAGAGTTTTATCTTTATTTCCAGTGAAATTTACTGATGACTTTACAAAATATACACATACCTTACAATTTACAAGACCAGGTACTGGAAAGACTACATTTTATGTAAAGTTAATGAATATTATGAAAATTACAATATTTAGTAGATTTCCATCAAGGACTAGATTAGTAATGGATGCAAGGACAGGTACTTTAGGTACAATATTCTATAATGATTATGTTGTAATAGATGCATTTGATAAGAATTTAGATAAGGATAAATTTGATGATTTTGCATCATTTGCTGATAGTGGTTTAGGTCAGGGCGTATGGAATATAGAAAGAGGAAGTGCATCAACTAAATCTGAAAAAGATGTAATAAAAAGAGATGTTGGTTTCATATTCTTAGGTAATGTAGATAAGATTAGTAGTGAAACTTTAGTAGATATGGTAAAAACATCAAGGGATTGGCTAGAAGGAGAATTAAAGAAAAGAGGACTAAATCCTGGATCTATTACTCCATTTTTATCTAAACTAGCAATTGTAAGCATAATAGATGATGAGTTTGATGTAAATAGATATGTAGTAGATAAGGTAATGAATGCATCATATTTTATAGCAATGGTTAATCAGATAAAACAAGAAATATTTAAAGCAAAATATAATTCAATAAAGTTATCCGACATAAACAAAAGTAGGGAGAGAACATTTGCTATTATGATAGCTAAAAAATTGAGAGGTTTGGGATTAAATGCAATTGCAGATGATCCTGAAGCAGATGTAAATCAGGGAACTGTAGAAGAGATAGCTAAAGATATAGTATTGGGTAGATGGGGATGGAAATATGCATAACAGTAGGCTAATATTTTTTAATAATTTCTATTATTATATACTATATTATTTAACCATCTTTCTTCAGCGAGTCCTCTCTTAATTAGCTCTATTAAGAATTTTGCAAAAACAGTTTCATCTAATTCGAATTTACCTTTTTTGTTTATAAAAAATGAAACAGTATGTTTATGTAACCTTTCATCAAAATATACAAAAAACATAGCCTTTTTACCTACAACAAAAATAATGTTCTTATTTTTACTTATTCCAAATGCTCTATTATTTTTCAAAACTTTACGTACTTCATGCATAACATCTCCTGGCAAATAATGTGGATCATATTCATCTGGATATTTAAATTCTAAATACACAAAAATATAAGCTTTTTTATTTTTTAAGTCTATTACATCTAAATAATTACCACATTCTAAAGATTGTATGCCATTTGGCAATAAAATTCTTTTTTTAATAAAGTCTAAAATTGTTTTTCTAGATATAGACTTTTTAAATCCTTTAAAAAATTCTCGAAAGTTTTCATTGTTTTCAATTCTTTTAAGTATTCTCATATAGTTCATAGATTATTAATAATAGTTAAGATTTATAAATATTGAAGCTAAATATTATATAATAAAGCCCCTGTGGTCTAGTCAGGAACGACGCGGACCTTTGTGTCCGTATCCGGGGTTCAAATCCCCGCAGGGGCTTAGATTTTAGGGTTTATAAACTTTTTATTTATTTATAGAATATGGTTGAATGGAAAATAATAAATATTGTCTTTACTGTAAAGTTTAATACAGAATTTCCTGTAGAAAAAATAGCATCAACTTTAACAAATAATGGAATTTTTGTAGATTATAATCCTGAAAGTTTTCCAGCATTGATTTTAACCTTAGAGAACAATAAAAAAGGAAAACTAAGGAAGATAACAATATTCAAAAGTGGAACTGTAAATGTGTATGGTTTGAAAAAGTTTGATGAGATTAATAATGTTATAGATGAAATGAAAAAGATGTTTAGTAAATATGGTATTAGTTTGCCAGATAAGTATGAAATAAAATTAAGTAATATTGTTATAGCTGGAAACTTTGATTATACAAACATAGATATAGTAAAAATGTATTATGACTTAGATAATGCAGAATATGATCCTGAGAGATTTCCTGCAGTTTCTGTCCCATATTATTTATCAAAAGATTATAAAGTAACCTTTAACATATTTAAAGAAGGGTACTTTATATGTGCGGGTATAAGAGGAGACATTTCTGTTATCAATCAACATATTAATGAAATTGTTAATTCTTTCCAGGAAAATGTAATAAAGAAATATGCAAAAAATTTATAAAGATGAAAGTATAATAAAATATTATAAGGAATTATAGAAAAGTTTTATAGGAGCTCTCAGCCCCCATCCTCGGGGTTTATGCCCCGAGGTAAAATTTGTTTTATTCTTTTTCATCTTTACCCAAAATAAAAGGTCCAAGTAACCAAAACCCAATAATTATAATTCCAATGATAATTCCTAGTATAAGATGTGAAGATATTGTAAAGATATCTAATATTGCTAAGACAGGAGACATAATCCAAATTGTTGTAAGGATATCTAATATCTTTTCTTTTAGGGTGAGATTTTGCCAATATCTTTCTCTTTTTATAAAATCATCATATCTTTCTTCAACAAAATCATATGCATAGGTAGAAAAAGCAATAAATGCAGTAAAAGCTATGAAACCTAGTATAAGAACAATATATAGTCCAATAGTTGTAGGAATTGTATCATTTAAAATAAAGGGGACTATTATTAGTAAAAGGAAAAGAACCCAAAATGTAATAAAACCCCAATTATCCATTTTTTCTTCTATTTTCTCCTTTATTTGCTTTTCATCCATTGTTTGTAGTATTATTGCTAAATAAACTTTGACATTCTGGACTATTTATTATGTTACTAATAGCAGCTTCTCTTAGAGATGAGATATTTAGCATTTCTGCTTGTGATAAACTAATAATACATACCTGCTGGACCTGTTGGTTTAAACTTTCATTAAGACCATATAACACTGGAGGTCCAATAGTAGAAATCGTAACTACTACTGCCATTGCTAAAAGTAATTGAAAAATTACTATAGTTTTATTTTCAATCTTCGCATTCATCATCTGGAATTTGCTCTCTTTTAACTTTTCCTAATGTTTCATTTATAGCTGCAGCAAATATAGCATTATCTGCTATTAATCTATGTCTTGCTCTATCTATACAATTTTGTGCTGCAATAAGATAATCTGTATATTCCTCTACTGCAGAGGTATCTTGTATAAGCCCCTTTTTAGGCAAATCTCCTAATGTTTTTTCCATCTTTACTAAATATCTATATGCTTTTTTTAATTCATTAACACTCTCTAATATAGAAGAACTTACCTCACCTGTCGCTTTATAAGCTCTTAGAAGGTCTTCTTTTGATATCTTTATATCTTGCCCCATATCTTATCTTTATTTGTAAAGGTTTTTAAAGCTTTATTAGAACTTAAGCTTCTAATAGTTTATAAAAGTATTAGATGTTAGACTTCTAATATTGCTTAATTTTTATTTTTATCTTTTTGTTCACTTTTTGATTCTTTATTGCTTGGAAAAGTAATTATTTTTATAAAGAAATAAGCCATAATTGCAATGTATACTAGAAGAAGAGCCGTACTAATTATATCTCCTAAATGATGTATGCTTGGTAAATAATTATATAAAATAAAAATTACTGTAGCAAATGGTGAGAAATTTATCATCATTACAAAAAGACCTACTATAAGAGCCGTTGCATAAGCTTCTTCTTCATCAAATTGCTTATTTTTTACATATCTTTTAATTGTTATAAGTGATCCCAATATATATAAATCAACTGCTAAAATAGCATCTAGAAATATATTATCTCTAAAATGGTTTAATATATAAGGTCCATAGGCTAAAAGATCAAAAGAATAAGCAAGAAAAAATGGAAGAATAAAGAATCCTAAAAAAGTTAACATAATTGGATTTAAAGGACTTACTACTTGTTGTTTATTTGTTTCTTCTTTATCCATTTTATATTTATAATCTAAAGATTTTTAAATTTATTTTTTAAATTAACTTTTAGGGTGCTTGTCCTACAAATATATTTAATATACCTACTGGATTCATATTTTTCCAACATTTACATTGGTTTCTAATTGTGCCTTTAATATATCTATCTCATTCAGTAAGTCCTTTACTTTTGCTAACCTTTCTTCTACTTCAGATAGCAGAAATGTGAGTTGCCTTTGCCTTTCATCTATTTCAAAAAAATACCAAGCTAAAGTCCCATATGGGGGTTCTTCAGTCATCATGATTTTCTTTTTTAGTATCATAATAAATTAAGCCCAATAATATAGCAGGTGGTAATATTAAAGCTAATTCTACTATTATAAATTGATTAAAAGGTATTGGTACTAATTGATTAGTTTGTGTAATTACTTGATTTTCAGATAAATTTAGGCTTGAAAGTAATGAATTAATTTGAGGAAAAAGAGCATTAAACATTGGACCTATAAAGAGTTCATAAAAAAATATCAATATAGCAAAAAGCCAACTAAGAAATATATACCCAAAAATAAAAGATTCATCATACTTATCATTTTGTGCTATATTATCTGTTTTATTTAATTCTTTGTTTAATTTATTATTCATCATTAATTTTATTATCTTTAGATCTGTAGGTCATTGCTAATAATAATATAAATGGTGGTACTACAAATAATGATTCATATCCTATAAATTGATAAAAAGATGTAGATATTGTTGTAGAGTCTGCCATACTTGATATTGTATTACTTTGGACTAATAATGAATGAATTATCTGATTCTGCTCAGTAGTATTTAAATTTGAATTGAGTATTGCTCCTACTGTATTGCCTGTATTCATTGCATATACTGCAAGAACACTAGCATTTATTGGCCTTATAATAAAGTAATTTACTGCTAATATTGTTGCTATAATTCCGCTAAAAACTGTATATGCCAAAACTGTATAATACAAGATTTTATTCGTCATCATTATATTCAGAATTTAAATAAATTTGGGCCATAACAAAACCTTTTATTGCGATTAATTCAGCTTGTAAATTTTCTATTTCATCAGCAATTTCATATAATTTTTTAGCATTATCTTTATTATTATTTAGCTCATCCTTTAATTTTGTTAAGGCTTGGATGATAGAAATTAGCTTATCATTTACCTCATTATAGTCCTTTGGTATACTCTGAATATCATTCCTCATGTAATAACTTATAATTTATAACTTTATAAATGTAACGTAGTATAGTACTTTTTTAGCTTTATATATAAATAATATAGAACTATTATATCTAAAACAAATCCTATATATCCCATAGCACAACCTGCTAAAGCAACTAAAAAACCTTCGGGAGAAGGACCTAAGAAAAGGGGGAGAAATGCTAAAAGGGTAAGAATAATATATGCATAGGTAAGATACTTTAATATTCTTCTTAACATTTCATCCTTAAAAATATTTTCTCTCCCTGTAGCTAGCCATAAGATAAAAGTAAATGGACCTAAAAATAAAAATATCAAAATAGAAGAATAAAAATATATCATAGCACTACCCACAACAATTAAAAAGTTAAGAAGTACTAAGCCAACATATATCAGGCCTGGTATTGCACTTAAAATAGTTAGAATATTCATAAGTTATTACTACGCTTTAGATTTTCTAAAATCAGATTAATCAAGCCTTCTTCAGACATATCCCTAAATTGAGCTGTAATCCTTAGGGTAATCTCTACTTCATCTTTAAATTCGGGATCATTCATGATGGCTTTTGCAGCTTTATAACCTTCTTCTGTAAGACAAACCCGGTCTTTACAATCATTTATAAGCTCATCTAAAACCATATTTTGAATTATATTATCTATGCTTACATCTTTATCTGGAGTAAATATCTCAATTTCTTTTGTTTTCATATTAATATAAAAGTCTAAATCTTCTAAAGGATCTGTGTTCTCAAGTTCTTTATAAATTAGATAAAGCAACTCATTAAGTTTTTGTTTTGAAATTTCTCCCTTATTTAAGTAAAGTATAACTAAAATAGCTCTATGTGCCCATGTAGGAATTTCATCTGTAGTTACCATATATTACACTTATGTTAGCAAAGATTATAAGTTTTATGGATAAAATTATAAAAGGAAAAATCTACATAAATACACCCCTATTCATAGCATTAATTAATTCATCTATCATTCTATCTAATATTTCTAAACTTTTTACTGTAGCATCATAAAGTTCATCTATACTTGCAGGATCATCAGGATAATGCTTAAATACATCTATTCCGTACCAAAGAGAATCTTCAATCTTTTCAATATCCCAAAACATTTTAGATAGGAGTTGATATGCTTCATTATTTGCTCTATAATATGCTTTATCAGACATCATCGAAAGAAGACTTCCTGCTTTATGTAATGCTTTTCTTACATTCTCATAGTGGTGTAAAATACTCCTTCTGGTAAGCCCTTCATCTCTTTCTGCGCCTGGGAAACGTTCTCCTTTTCCATAATACTCTACTTCTATGAGTGTTTTGATATTATCAATTGGTACATATATATGTATTTGCAAAAGTTCTAAAAGCTCTCTGAGATCTTCCCTAAAAATTTCTGATCCTTTTGCATCTAGAATTATTTCTCTTCTCATAATATCTTATTTACTTTTTTATTTATAAAATTTTGAATAAGTGATACCTTATAAGTTATTACTATAAATTTATATATCTTTACATACTTTATAATATATGGTGATTCCTATTGATTTGATAATATCGATAATAGTAGGAGCCCTATTTTCTGTCATCTTAAATAGCAGTAAAATTACAAATAAATTATTAGTTATTTCAGTTAGGTTGGCTGATGTTTATTATAATAGACAGAAAGAGAAACTAAGGAAGCTTTATGCAGGTATTGATGATCCCTTTGAGTTATTGGGTTTATCTAATGAAGTATATAAGATGGACTATGCAAAGAAACCCCAATTAATTCTTCTTATATATCTAATTATATATAATTCTATTATAATAGCTGTAACTATTCTTATATATATTTTAAAATATAATGTAGCTTTATTTCTATTATCTGGTTTTGTAGTTAATGCTTTAACCTATTTAATTATAAAAATAAAGCAAAAAATAAAAGCTAGAGGCGGTAACCAGCAGCAGCATGTAACTTAGCTCTTCTTTCTAATATATGATGATTGTTTTTAAGGAAGAAATAAATATCTGGATTAATTGATTTTATCTTTATATACCATTCCTCATGTACTTCCTTTGTAATATAATGCATATCCGGATCTCCTCCAGTAGATTCCTGAATTATATGTTCTTTTGATATATTTCCAATATGCTTTAATGATTCTATTACATTTTCATTATCAACCTCTACCAAAATAGGTGGACTTACTATATAATTGCCTTTGGAATCCTTTTTATTTGTTATGTTTGAAAAGTTTTTGCTTAATTCTACTAAAATCTTAAGGAAAGTTGCTCTATGGTTACCTTTTATTCCAAAGGTATCGTCCAAAGCTTTTATTGTATTATTATATAGTTTAATTTCAGAATAGGTTTTTCTTAATTCTGTAGATTCATGTAATATTAATAGCATTGGAAAGAAAAAGTCTGGCATAAACTTTCTTAAAATAGGTCTAAGTTCTTCTATACCAATTTGATGTCTTATTATCCATCTCATTATAGAATGTGTCATTTCCTTATTATAGTAAGCTCCCCATAAGAAATAACCAATATTACCTTCACTTAAGTTTTTCTTTAATATATTTTGAGTATAATCTAAATAAACCTTTTCCATAAGAGGGGTAGATCCATCTCCAATGTATATAGGTTCTTTCCATAAAATTATTAATGAATGGAATCTTTCTCTAGCTCTACCAGCTAATTGCCTTGGTATTTGTGTATTAATTATATGTGCTAATCTAAATTCTCTAATTTCAAAGATTCTTTGTAATATCTTTCTTGCAGTACCAGTTGCTCCTTCAGCAAATAGATCAAACATATTATGTGCCTCATCTAATACAATAGGATATGGAAATATTTGTCCTCTTTCTTGTATCTGCTTATTATGTAAGTTTATTCTACCTAAATAATCATAGGGCAAATAACACACATCTAAATAAATATTCTCTTTAATCTGCTCATCAGTATAGCCTAGATTCCTCATTATATGTTTATATAAAGCTATTGATAACATAGATTTACCAGTACCAGGTTCTCCCAAAATTAATAACCAATAATCCTCATCAATTGGTGCATTAACTGCGTCAGCTATTTCTTTGGATAATCCTTCTACAAATTCTATCGGATTTATAAACCTCTTCCTAACATCTGTTCTACCTTCCCATTCCTTATTTAGGGTTATCTTAAATACTCTAGTCTCTTTAAAAAGATCTAAAATATCTTGAGATGTAAGCTTTCTTATATCATCTATAGTCTTTATTTCTCTCATTCTAATTTAGGTGGATTTTTGGGACCTGAGCCCCCATTAGAGCCTATTAATGGCAACATTAAGGCTATTGTTAATACAAATACTGTAGGAGATATAAAGAAAGTTGCTAGTTGTGGCCCTGTAATGTTTACAAAACCTATAATACCAAGTGCAGATACTGCCAATGTATAGAAAAACATAACAACAGCTATGCCCAATAGTAGAGTTTTAATACTTTCAACTCTATTAGCCTCCATAGCTATATAAAATGATAAAATCAATATCTCTAAAAATATATATGAATAAATATTTTGGAAAGTCATTAAGCTTACTGTTGTGTTGGTTAAGTTTGTTAATTGTGCTCCAATAACAGAAATGTTGGTTGGCTCCATTTTAGAATGGTTTTAATCCGGTAGCTGCGAATACTAATAAGGCCAGATATACCAATATAGCTACTATTGACCCATAATATACTATTGCTACTATTGCATTAGCCACTGCTGCAGCAGTAGGTCCTAATAATGTTGCTACTGGAGATATTATCATTGAAACAAATACTGATACTCCCTGAATTGCTAAAGATATTGCATATATTATATTTATTGCAAGTCCTATAAAATCAAATATAAAGTTAAATGGGTTATTTACCATCTGGTTTATTATATTGTTTAGATTAGTAATTGTACTATTTACATGATTCATATAACTATTTAAGTCTGGTATATTAAGGTTATAAACTCCATAAGGTCCAAAGAATAAACCAACTATATTTGTTACAAAGGTCATTACCATAAACAGTTTTATTAAAAAGCTTAAAGGCTTTAATAAAGGATGTTCTCCCATAAACCTGGAATTAATAAATTCTGAGTATGCTATATCTAATATAAAGAAGAAGAATATACCTGCAGCTAAAACAATAGGAGCAGTTGTCTGGAGAACTGCAACTGCCATAAGTACTAAAAATAGAGCTAGTCCAAATCCAGCTACTATCAATCTTTGATAATATGAAAATGCTCTAGTCCATGCATATAATATTAAAATTGCTATTAAATAAACCATAAATGATGGTAGAGTTATTCTATTGTTAAGAACTACTGATGGATAATATAATTGTTGAACAACTCCATTTTCATACTCTATATTAATAATCATATAGTTGGTTGAATTAAATGTATAATTTGCTGGTAAATTATTTAAGAAAATAGTAAAGTTGTTTGAATCTACTGAATTTAAGACATAACTTTGATAGAATGAATTATTATAGAATACACTTATATTTGCTGAAGAAACTTCTGCTGGAGCTGTTACAGTTACTTGATATACATTAGTAGAAATATTGGTAACATTTATAATTGGATATGTTACAATTTCTGTTATAGATTGATTATTTTGTAAGGATATTTCAGCTATAAGATCATCTATTGATATAGCTTGTGATTGTTGTCCTTCAACTGTAGCTAGATAGGTATTATTTGCT
>OFEH01000466.1_pt1 | contig 13265 bp, 15 predicted proteins | sample 1521031 | NCBI WGS metagenome assembly OFEH01 (sample SAMN05518350, study PRJEB24110) | hypersaline lake metagenome | isolation source: Grendel Spring, Yellowstone National Park, Wyoming, USA | place: USA:Grendel Spring, Yellowstone National Park, Wyoming, USA | collected 2011-11-16
TTGGCTACGACGTGTTTTACATCGATCCTCTGCATAGGTTCTTCACAGCCCACACCGATGCGGGGGAGGTCGTCAGGAGGTTGGCTGAGGCGGCCTCGGAGGCGTTCGGCATCGCCCAGCTCAAGCTCGCCACGTTGGCGCTGGACGTAGGGAGGGAGCTGCTGGAGAGATGGGGCAGGAGGAGGGTGGCCGTGCTTGTGGACGAGGTGTTCCAAGCCGTCGGGCTGGACAAGGCGGGCATATACGTGAAGAGCCTCCTGAACCTGATCGAGTACCCGCCGAGGAGCTACGAGGGGATAGTGGCCGTGGTCGCCACCAGCGAGGGGCTGACGAGGGCGGAGATCGGCCGCCATAGGTGGGCCGACGTCATGCCGATGTGGAACATGCCGCGGGAGGGCCTCCAGCAACTGTATGAGAGAATCCCGGGCCCCAAGCCCCCCTTCGAGGACGTGTGGAGGTGGACCGGCGGCAATCCGGAGATGCTGGCGAGGCTGTATAAGGCTGGATGGGATGTCGAGGAGGTGGTTCTCCACTTAATGCAGAATAAGAAGCTGTCTGCGGAATTTGCCCGGCGGTGGAGGAGGTGGCTTGAGCTGGCCGTGGAGGACCCGGATGCGCTTTGGGCCGGCGACGTGCCTGAGGAGCTCGTCAGGGAGCTTGAGGCGAGGAACCTCGTGGTGTACAACATGTACGACAGAAGGCCCAGCTTCTGGGTCGACCGGCCGCCTCCCGAGAGGGACTTGGAGCTGGGCATAGGCAGAAACGTCGCCTGGCAGACTCCCCTGCATAGGGAGGCCGTCAGGAGGGCGCTGAGGGAGACGTAGGGCGTCTTCCCGGCGCCGTTCGGCTCTTGTAGGGCCTCTAGCCTCGCGATGGCATCCTATCCAGGAAGCGTCCCCGCATGCCGCCTTGCTCGACCTCAATGTAGCTCGGCGGGTCGAGGTGCCGAGCGGCCGCGTAGGTGGGCGGAGGCCTTGGGACGCCTGTAGGAGCGCGGTCCTCTGTGGCCGCCTGCCGCTGTCGCCGGACCCGCGCTAGAGCAACTTCTCCAGCCTCTCGACGAACTGCCTCACGTCCTCTACGGCGTACTTCACGTCCTCGGGCGGCATCCAGCCCTCGTAGAAGTTCTGATGGAGGGAATTGGCGCGGCTCCAGAGCCTCCTCAGCTCTCTGTCCCCTCCGGCTATTTCGTTTACAAACTGCCAGAGGTCGCCGTGGCTCCTCAGCTCCTTCCCCGCCTTGGCCGCCACGGCCTTGACCATCTGCGCCGCGGCGCCCCACGCCTTCTCGGAGGCTTGGACGTAGTCGCCTTTGGCCAAGAGCTCCTCGGCCTCCCGCAGGAACTTCTCCGCAAGGCCGCGGTGGAACTCGGCGCGCTCCGGCGGATCGAGGGACGCGCCGAGCGCCCTCTCCAGAAGCTCGACGGCGACCTCGTCGACCGCGGCGCCCCTCCTCTCGGCCTCCGCCTCAAGCCTCCGGTAGATGCTCGACGTAACTAAGACCTGCATAGATGGGTGGAGCCAGATCTTTAAAACCTTAGAGCCACGGACGCCCATCGGCGGTGGAGCGGAGAGGGCATCGACGTAAGACCTCTCTCGGCGTTCCCCTGCTCAGCCCCGAACCCGGAGCGGGCCGACCGCGGCGACTTTGCCGGCTCTCGAGGCGTCCGTCGGCCTTGGGATATCTCCCCCGGCGTCCTTTATCCCGGGCCGCTCCGCATGTTTCCTCGCGGCCTCCTGTCGTCGATGGCTGAGTCATGACGTCCTTGCCCTCGCCGACTGCCGCCTCAAGGCCCGCAGTATCCTTATCTCCATCCTCTTGAGGTATAGGGTGAGCACGGCCACCGCGCCGGCCGAGGCGCCTCCGGCCACCAGGGCGAAGGCTATGATGCCCCAGACGTAGTGCTTCACGCCTAGGAAGACCCACTCGTAGGCAACCCAGGCCCCCAGCGCGAGCCCCGGCAACATGAACAACGCGGCGCCGAGCGACAGCAGGAAGGCCGGGCTGTACCTGAGGGAGAGGGCGGCCATATCCCTGGCGATCTGCAGGCCGTGCCTGGTCGAGAGCTTCTTCCTGCCGACCCTCCTCCTGTATCTGATGGGCACCTCGCAGACGGCGCCGCCCGTCGAAGCCACATGCGCGGCGATCTCCGACTCTACGCTGAAGCCCCTCGACGAGAACTCCGCGTCGGCCACCGCCTCCCGCCTCACGGCGTACATCCCGCTGAGCACGTCGCTGAGCCTCGTCCCGAAGAGGAGGTTGAACCACCTGGTGAGGAGCCAGTTCCCGAGCCTGTAGACAAGCCGCTGCGACCCGGGCTCCAGATGCCTCCTCGCCCCTATGACCTCGTCGCAGTCCCTCGCCAGAAGCTCCTTGATGTGCTCGGCAGGGTATGTGAAGTCGGCGTCCATCACCACGTAGACGTCAGCCGCGACGGCCCTCAGCGCCGTCTTGATCGCATCCGCCTTCCCCCTCCCCTCCTGCAAAATACAGCGGACCCCCCGCCCCCTCGCCACGTCGCACGTCCCGTCGGTAGAGCCGCCGTCAACCACCAGTATCCGCTCCGGCGGGACCCCCACCGCGAAGAGCTCATCAAGCGTCTTGGCGAGGCCCTCCCGCTCGTTGAGCGCGGGCAGAATCACGACGTACTCCATAGTCCCCTCAGCCCCTCCTCGACCGACACGCGCGGCTCCCAGCCCAGCGCCCTCGCCTTCGACACGTCGGCGACGCTGTGCCTGATGTCGCCGGGCCTAGGCGGGGCGTACGCCGGCTCGCCGCCCAGCCCGGCCAGGCGCATCACGGCCGCCGCGAGCTCCCTTATCGAGACGGCCCTGCCGGTCCCCACGTTGAAGACGCCGGCGGCGCCGCGGTCGAGGACGGCCTCGACGAAGCGGGCCACGTCGCCTACGTGGATGAAGTCGCGGGTCTGCGTCCCGTCGCCGTAGATGACAGGTGGGAGGCCCCTCTTCGCCCTCTCGATGAACTTCGTTATGACGCCGGCGTATGGCCCCGTCTGGCCGGGGCCGTAGACGTTGAAGAGGCGGAGCGCGGCGGCTCCCGGCGCGAGCATCTGCGCTATCTGCTCCCCCGCCAGCTTCGAGAGGCCGTAGGGCGACAGAGGCCTCGCGGGGTGGCCCTCGTCGATGGGGAGGCGCTGGGGCTCGCCGTAGACCGCCGCCGAGGAGATGTATATGAGGCGGGCGCCCCGGTCGGCGCATTGCTTGGCGACCCGCGCGGTGGCGGCGGCGTTGTTCCACATGTACTCATACGGCCTCTCCCAGCTCTCATCGACGCTTATATAGGCGGCGGCGTGCACCACGGCGTCTGCCGGCGGCAGATCCACGGAGCGGACGTCGCCCGCCACCAGCGGCACGCCGGCCTCCTCCAGCCGCTTGACTGCGGATGCCCTCTCCAGATTATCCACAGCAACGACCTTGAACCCCCTCTCCGCGAGGTGCGCCGCGACGTGGCTGCCGATAAAGCCGGCGCCGCCCGTGACGACGACCCTCATATCCGGCCGTTGGCGCCAGTTTATAAGATCATCGAAAAAGAAGACCGTTGGGGGGCCGGGCCTAGTCCAGCACGTCCAGCAGCTTGGAGGCTATGGGGGCTATCCTCAGGTAGAGGCTTGTGGGGAGGACCTGCTGCGCGAACTCGGCCAGCTCGGATCTTGAGACCAGCCCCAGACGCACAGCGAGGGCGTACCCGACCGTGGCTCCGGCGAGCGCCGGAGCTATCCCGAAGGGCGCGGCGGCGAGCGCCGGCAGAGCGGCCAGGAGGGCTCCAGGCGTCACGGCGGCCATGCGGCGGGCCGCGGATCCGCAACGGGCCGCGTAGAGCAGAGACACGGCGGTCCCCGCGAGGGACGACAAGGCGACGCCCACGTCGGTGGAGCCCAGCACTGCGTACAGCGCGATCCTCGTGGCGTTTGCGGCGAGGCCCACGGCCAGATAGAAGAGGTATGCGCCCCGGGCGTAGGCCAAATTGCCCAGAGACCCCGCCGCCAGCCCCACCAAGTTGGCCGCAGCGAACACCGCCAGGGCGTCCGCGGCCTCCGCGTACTGGCTCCCCAGGATGGACAGGAAGCGCGCGCCGCCGGTGATCAACATCGCGGCGAGGGGGATGGAGATGGCTAGAGACAGGCGGTACGCCTTCACGGCCGCCGCCTCGGGGTCCTGCGAGGAGGAGAGATAGGGCAGGAGGACCCCGGTCACGATGGTCGACGGGCCCACGGCCGCGCCGGCGAGTATCTGCGCGATGTAGACGTAGCCGGCCACCTCGGGCCGCGCGAGGTTGTAGGCGGCCACCACGCCCAGGTTGGTGCCCAGGACGGAGACGGCGCCGGGAAGCCACACGGAGAGCCCGGCCTCGGCGAGCTCCCTCACGCCGAAGAGCCTCGGCCTGAGGCGGGAGGAGGCGGCGCCCAGAGCGGCCAGCAGGAGGCCCGGGAGCGAGTACGTGGCGGCCAGGGCGTCGGGGCCCAGACGCGCCAGGAGGGGAACCGCCGCGATCCTCGCCGCCTGGCCGACCACCGTGGCGTAGAAAACCGGCCTTGTGTTGTAGGTGGTCTGGAAGTAGGCCGTGTAGTACGACGACAGCAGTCCGGACGGCACGAGGAGCGCCAGGACGGGCCTCCACAGGGCGAGCAGTAGGGACGCGGCCCCCGCGGCTGCAGTAAAGGCCAGGGCCCCCTCCGCGTATCCCCTATCGCGCGTTGCGGGCCACAGCCTCATCATGGCGGTGGGGACGCCCAGCGTCAGCAGGGTGGTCGCTATGGAGGCCAGCGACACGGCGTAGGCCACCTCGCCCAGCACGGCCGTCCTCACCGACGCCGCGGCGACGAACCAGAATAGATAGCCCCCCAGCGAGGCCGCTATGCTGGACAGATACAGCCACAGCCCGGCCCTATATACGGACACGGCGGAAGCAATGTTTATATTTATAAAGTGAACTGCCGGCGTGGACTTCGCTCAATACGCCAGGAGGTGCGCCACCGTTAGAGAGGCCGTGGAGGACGCGGCGAGGCGCACGGGCAAGCCCAAATACGAGGTGGCCTACGAGCTCATGATGAGCGTCAAGAGAGGCGAGCTGGCCGTGGAGAGCGGCGCCGACAGCGCCCTCGCCTACGTCCTCGGCCCCGGCGGGATCTGGCTCTGGCTGGTCCTAGGCCTGGCCGCCGCCTCGGCCGCGCTGGCGCTGCTCGCCGCGGAGCCCCCGCTCCTCTATCTGAGGTACGTGCTGGGGACCCTCTTCGTGTTGTTCCTCCCGGGCTACGCGCTGGTCGAGGCGCTCTACCCCAGGGGAGACGAGCTCTCGCCCCTCGAGCGCCTCGCGCTGTCCATCGGCCTCAGCCTGGCGGTGGTGCCCCTGGTGGGGCTCGTCCTCAACTACACCCCCTTCGGCATCAGGCTGGAGCCGGTGGTCGCCAGCCTCGCCGCCCTGACGGCCGCCCTCGCCGTATACGCCGCCTATCGGAAGTACAGGACCGAGGCGCTGGCCGCCGTATGCAGAGCGACCTAGGCCCCTCCCTAATAGTGCTGGGAGCCGCCGTATCGGCGCTGGGCCTGCTCCAGCCCAACCTGGCGCCGCTCCTCGCCCTGGGGCTCGCCGCCGTGTCCGCCGGCCTGCTGGCCACGTGGGAGCCGGCCGCCCGCGAGAAGGTGCTGGCCAAGCTCGGCGAGGCCGGGTGGGAGAACACATCGGCGCTGCTGCAGGCCGTGGGGGCGCCGCCCAAGGCCTACTACGTCCCCTCCTCGGCGGCGGGGAGGCCCGTGGCCGTCGTCGCGGGCGAGAGGCCGGAGGCGGTGCCTAGAGGCGCGCTCACCTTCAAGACCAAGGCCGGCCCCGCGGTGGTCCTCGCGACGCCGGGGACCAAGGCCCTGGAGCTCTGCGGCGAGCTGCCGGGAGATCTCGCCGAGGCGTTGAGGAGCTGCGTGGTGAACACCCTGGGGCTCGCCAGATCGGTCTCCGTGGCCGAGAGGCCCGACGGCGCGGTCGTCGAGTACGGAGGGGCCGCCGCGCCCGATCTCTACGGCAAGTTCCTGGCGAGGTCGGCGCTCGGCGGCGTCCTGGCCTCCATCACGGCCGCCGTGGCGGCGGAGCTGTGGAGACGGCCGGTGGAGATAGCCGACGAGAGGGCGGAGGGCAGAAGGCTCGTCGTGGTGGTGCGATGAGGACCCCCTACATGGCCCTCGTGGCGCTCTCCGGCGTCGCCGCGGCGTTCTTCATATATCTGGGCGTACACGCCATCGACATCATCGTCTCGGTGTATACGCTCATATACTGGGCCGCGGCCCCGTTCGCGCGCCCCCTCCCCAAGCCCGTCGGCTATATCCACACCGCCATCGGCGTGGCGCTCCTCGCCGCCTTCGCCTACTTCGCCGCGTTGAGGATAGCCGCGTTGCTGGGGCCGTGAGGCGGCTCGCGGTGGCGCTGGCCTTCGCCGCGGTCCTCGCCCTGGCGGCGCTGATCAAGCCGACGGCGCCGACGCTCACGACGCCGGTGGACCTCAGGGCGCTGGCTAATATAATCAAGTCGGACCCCGCGCTCCTCGCGGAGGCCGCGGCGTTCCTCAACCAGACGCATCTGAACGTCACGTTGCCCGCGCCGCCCAGCGCGGCGCCCACCGAGATGGCCATAGGCGCCAACGCCACGGCCGCGCGGGCCGGAAGCCACGTGGCCGTCTCCGGCGATCTGACCTCACGCGGGAGGCCCGTGGCCGGCGCGTTGATCGCCATATATCTCCAGGGCAGGCTCGCCGCGCTGGCGCAGACCGACGCGCGGGGCGTATTCAACGCGAGCGTGTACATATCGGCGTACGTCCCCCTGGCCAATATAACAGCCGTCTACGTGCCGCCGCCGGGCTCGCCATACGCCCCCTCCAGCGCCTCGATACAGCTGAGGGTTCTGTTCAACGCGACGGAGCTCGCGCTGTCGGCCCCGGCGGCGGTCCGGTGGGGGGATCCGCTCCGGATAGAGATACGCCAGAGCCCGCCCGTGGAGAGACAGGTCGTCGTGGCTCTGAGCAACGGGACCTCGACCGTGGTGCTGAGGGCTGTAGTGAGGGACGAGGCGGTCCTCGAGGTCCCGACCGCCGGGCTCAGCCCCGGCAACTACACCATCAACGCCACGGCGCAGCCCGAGGGGCCCTGGGCCCCGGCCTCGGCGAGCGCCCAGGTGGCGGTGGCGGCCGCCGAGCCGCAGATATCGCTACGCGCCCCGCCGGTGCTCGTGGCGGGGGCCCCCGCGCCTCTTGAGGTGTACGTGGAGCCGAAGCTCGCCGTGGCCACGTTCCTGGGGGGGACGCCGCTGGGCGGCTACGTCCCTCTGGAAGCCCCCACCGGGCCCGCCGTGGTGCGGGCGGTCGCCCAAGCCGCGCCGCCCTACGCCTCCGCGCAGGCCTCGGCGCAGGTCTTCGTGGTCAACCCGATGCAGGTGGCGGTCGCCGCTGTTGCTTTGTTCGTCGCGGCGCGGCGCCTACGGCCGAGGCGCGGCGGGCTCGAGGAGGTGAGGCGCGAGGTGGCGGAGGCCGCAGGGCGCAGGCCTTTGCCCGAGGGGGCGGAGGCGGCGTTGGACCTGCTGGCCGAGGCCTTCCACGTCCTGGGGGAGAGGGCCGGCGTCCGCTACAACAGGATGATGACCTATAGGGAATACGCCGCGCGCGTCGGGAGCTACGCGAGGGACGGGGGATGCCTCAAGAAAATAGTGGAGCTGGCCGAGAGGAGCGTCTACTCGCCGCATGTGCCGACGTCCCAAGAGATATCCGAGGCCCGGATATGCGCGGGGCGATTATAGGGGCCCTCCTGCTGGCCGTCGCCGTGCTCTACCTCACGCCGTCGACGACGCCCTACAGCCCCTACAACCCGGGGCCGAACGGACTCTCGGAGCTCGCCCAGATCTGCAGAACCTCGGCCAACGCGGACGTCGTGATCCTGGCGCCCGGCGCCTCCCTGCCGAATCTAAACGTGTCGGCCTCCACCGCCGAGATCGTGGACCCCCTCGCCAACTTCGGCAGCCCCTACATCCCCGCCGCCGCGGACGTGAACGGAACCGCGCTGGCCGCCCCCAACGCGACCCCGCTGATAGGCAACGGCGAGGTCCTGATCGCCACGAGCCCGACGAGCTTCGCCGGCACGGCGCGCGGCCCCTACCCACTGGCGCTCGCCGTTAGGGAGGGCAACAGGACCGTGTACATCTACCACGCCTCGCTCTTCACAAACCTCGCCATGCGGTGGAACTCGGCCTACGCCGAGAGGATCTGCGCCCGGCCCGTCGAGATAGTCATCGCCGGCGGCGATCCGTCGCACTGGGTCCACGAATATCTATATGCGGCCCGGCCCTGGATCGCGCCTGCGGCCCTCGCAGCGATGTTTTTATATTTGGCATTGAAAGCCCGCCGTGGCCGTGTTTAGCGTAGAGGGAGACGCGGCGATCCGGCCGGAGGACGTGGTGGACGCCGTGGCTAAATACTACCTCGGAGACAGGCGCACCATAGAGATAGCCGTGGCCACCCTCCTGGCGGGCGGCCACCTACTCCTCCTCGGCCCCGTGGGCGGAGGCAAGACGACCCTGGCCAAGGCCCTGGCGCAGGCCATAGGCGGGACCTTCGCCCGCGTCCAGATGACCAACGAGACGCTCCCCTCCGACATATTGGGCTACGGCGTCTACGTCCAGGGGGAGGTGCGCATCGTGAAGGGGCCTATATTCAACAACGTGGTGCTTATAGACGAGATAAACCGCGGCCCGCCCCGCACCCTCTCGGCGCTGATAGAGCCCATGCAGGAGAGGACGGCGACGATAGAGGGCGCGACGCTCCGCCTGCCCGCCCCCCACATGGTGATAGCCACCATAAACATCACCGAGATAGCAGCCGGCGCGGCGCCTCAGCTCCCCCTCGCCATACTGGACCGCTTCACGGCCTCGCTACATGTAGACTACGTGGACCTCGACACGGAGCGCTGGGTCGTCAAGCTGTCCGACGATCTGGAGGCCCTCGACGGCAGGCCGGCCCGCCCCAAGCCCCTCGCCGTCGACGCCAAGGGCGTCCACGTCGCCGACGACGTGGTGGACTACATACTCAAGATAGTCGAGCGGATACGGCGCGACGAGAGGGCGGCCGTGCCCCTATCCACGAGGGCCCCCATAGCGATGTACAGGCTGGCCCGCGCCCTCGCCCTCCTGGACGGGAGGGACTACGTGATCCCCGACGACGTCAAGAAGGCGGCGCATCCGGCGCTGGACCACAGAATAATCCCGAAGCCCGAATACGGAGACGTGGACCCGCGCCAGATAGTTGAGGATGCCCTCGCCCAGGTGGAGCCCCCCACCTATCTATGACGCCGCCAGGAAGGCCCTCCCCCTCCTATACCTAGCCGCCGCCTGGCCCAACCTCCCCGCCGTCGCGGCGGCGGCCGCCCTGTTCGCCCTCGAGCTCAAGCCCCTCGCGCGCCTCCACACAGCCGCCCTCCTGCTGCACTACGCCGTAGCGGCGCTCCTGCCCCCTCCGGCAGCCGCCGCGTTCGCGACCGCGTTGATCCCGCTGCTCCACGCGGCCAAGACGAGGGACAACTCCCTCCGCTGGCACGTCCACCTCCTGATATTCGCGCTGGCGACCGCCTTCAGCCCCGCCCTCGCCCCCGCCCTTCTGTACACGCTCGCCGAGGCGGCTTGGTACCACGCCAAATTCGCGCGGGACAGGCCGGCGGTCGAGGCGCCCCCCAGGCTCGAGGCCGTGGCGGGGAGGCCCCTGACGTACAGGCTGAGGATCAAGACGGGGGCGCCCGCCGTCGTGGATCTGCCTGACGGAAGGTCCGTGAGCGTAGACGGCGAGGCCGCGGTCGACGTCAAGGCGCTGTTCGACACGGCCGGGCTCTACGCCCCGCGGCTGGTCTTCACCTACGTAAGCCCCACGGGGACCGTGGTGTACAGAAGGGCCGTGAGGCATCCGCCCATCTACGTGATGCCGCGCGCCAGAGCCGCCGTAGATCTGGGGGCCAGGCTGGTGGCGGGGGTCCCCGAGGAGGTGTCGGGCGCCAGGGAGTACGCGCCGGGGGACCCCCTCAGGAGGCTGCACTGGAAGAAGATGGCCAAGATCGCCAAGCCCGTCGTCAAGATCCTGGAGGGCAGAGCCGCCGGGGAGCCGCGCATAGCCGCGCTGCTCTACGCCACAACGCCCAAGGCCCTTGACAGGGTGCTGGAGGCCCTCGCAGGCGCCGTGGCCGCCGCGCTGACGCGGGCCGAGAAGGTGGAGGTGATCGCGATCACCCGCAGGGGGACCGAGCGCGTGGAGGCGCGGAGGAGCAACTACAGAGACGCCGTGGAGGGGCTCATAGCCGTGGCCGAGCCGCTGGACGCCTCCCCCGCCCCGGCGTACGCCGACCTCGCAGGCCTCCTCCCGAAGGCCGAGCCGCCCGAGGCCGACATCCTGATAGGCGAGCGGCCCCTCGCGAGGCCTCTCTGCAGGCGCAACTGCCTCTTGGTCTAGCCCCGCACGTCGACCCAGAGCTGGACGTACCTACCGGTGTAGGCCAGAGTGCCGTTGGGGTACACGGCCCAGAGCTCCGCCACGATCCTCTGCCTGCCGGTGGAGTTGAGGGCGATGGAGAGCGGGGCTATCCAAGTCCCGTTGTCCAGAAGGAGCCTCTGCATCACGACCGCCGGCCGTCCAGGCAGAGGGGGCTCCGCCGTCGAGTTGGACACCTTGACGTACACCACGAACCACATGGGCGTCCCCATATGGTTGTAGACATATATATACAGCGAGATCGGGGCGCCCAGCTGAACCTCGGCCGGATACCCGCCGATCTTCCCGCCGGGCCCCAGCAGGCCTATGGCCGAGAAGGGCTCCCCCGCCGCCGGTCTCAACAGAAGCGACGCGGCCAGCGCCACGCCCACGACCGCCACGGCCGCCAGCACCGCCAGGACCTCCCCGTCGAACAGCAGAGTCCTCGGCCTCCCGCCCCCCGGCCTCAAGACCCCGCCGCCCCACGCCTTAAGCCACAGCCACCCCGCCAGCCTCCGCCTATAGCGGAATAGGAACGCCGCCGCCACGGCCGCCACAGCCAGGACGACGACCGCCACGGCCACAGACACCAAAAACGACCGCCTCGCCTCGTCGGCCAGCCGCTGCGCCAACGCGCCGAAGTCGGGGCCCAGCGACCCCCCGCCCTCGAGAGCCCTGTTGAACTCGTCGGCGAGGACCGTCACGTTGGCCCCGGCCGACGCGGCCTCCACCAACAGCCTATACCCAGTCAGCAGATCCATAGGCGCGAAGACGCCCCCATAAAAATACGAACACGGCCGACCCGGCCGCATGGGGCCCGGCGGACGGAGCCCGCGGGGCAGGCCGCCATCCCCAGCGCCGGCCGGGCCGCCCTCGACGGAGGCCCGCCGGGATCTAGGCGCGGGCCGAGGCGCCGCGATGCGGAAAGAGATTTAACCTAGGTCTCTAAATTGCTCATGGGCCACGTGTGGGTTAGGGCCAAGTTGGTAAATCCGCTCACGCAACAGGAGGTCGACACGCGGGCTCTGGTCGACACCGGCGCCGCCTTCACGGTCCTGCCTAGGCAAATCGCCGAGAGGCTCGGGCTGAAGGCGCTGGGCAGGAAGTCGGTCAAAACGGCGAGGGGCCATGCCGAGCTCGACGAGAGCTTCGCCGCAGTGGAGATCCAGGGGAAGCGTGGAGTGACCCCTGTCTTGATCTCGCAGGAACTCGACGAGGTGCTGATAGGCGTGATAACGCTGGAGGCCCTCGGCCTCGCGGTAGACCCGGCCACCAACAGGCTGGTGGAGACGCACATACTGCTCCTCTGACGAACGCCGCAGGTCCCCATAGTCCGACCCAACTAGGCCATCTAGGGCCCCGGCCGAGCGGGCGTGGACAGATATCACGGCGGACGTCGCTACGCAGAGAGCCGCCGGAGGACGTCAGGGGCCTAACACGCCCCCTGGTGTTTTTCTCGTTTCCCCGGCCTGCCCCCCATCCGGACCCTCATCGGGATCCCTTGACAAGCGGCGTCGCGTCGTGCGGTAGCCCATGCCCACGACCCTCGAGCGTCCTTCAGCGGGTCGCCCCCGGCGACGAGATCGACGATCTTGCGCCCAGCTTGCTCGCTCGGCGGCCTGCCGATGCGCCTGCCCTGGGCCCTCAGGCGGAGCAACGCCTCCCCGGCGCGTTGTCCTATGAACTCGCGCCCCGTCTCAGCCGCCCATCCAAGGACGCCGACAATAATTGCCAGATCGCGGTCTACGTCCTGTAGTCGCTTATCCTGCACGCCGATCAACAGCTCGCCGTTGATCCCCAACCTCTGGCGACTGCAGCGAAAGAGCGCGCCACTGGTCCAGGTCGTAGACCACGACGCCGTCGGCGCCCTCTAGCGGCTACGGAGCCCTCCGCCCCCGGCCTTCCCTGCGGCTGTACGGCGCTTGAGACGTTCACGCTTCACCATATCCACCGCCTGGCGCCCTTTCTCGGCTGACTAGCGGGATATCGCATACTCCTAGCCCTCGGTCTCTTCTCGTCCTTAGAGAGGTCCTGGTGCAGCTTCAACCTGGGCGTAGGGCTTAGATTCCCAGTATGCGGGGACAGCGCGGCGACATGCCTTATAGCAATAAAACGGGAAAGCCCCGCCCTTTAGGGCGGGGGGTCAGCCTATCTGTCTCCGCAATTAAGGCGGAGATGGGGTGATTTGCCCATGGGGCTTCCACGCCAAAGCGTCTAATTTATAAAGCAGAGATTTGTATCCATGCAGGAGCTTAAGGCGAAACGCATAGGCGAGATCACTCTCTACGCCGTTGACGACAGAAATCTCGTTGATGTTCTTAAAAAACTTGGGATCTACCAAGACGTAGTGGCAGGCAGATTCCGTTGCTACATCTGCGGCAGGTCTGTCGCTATGCAGAACATAGGCGGCATCTTCAAACACGAGGGGCAAATCCGCCTGGTCTGCAACGACGTCAAGTGCCTCTACGAGGCGGCACAACTAACCGCCAGGCGGCGCCAGCACTAACTCAGCGACGTAGGCAGGTACGCGCGGCCTCCCCCTAAACATCAGAGCCGTGTAAAGCTCGGCGCGAACGAGTTTCGCGCCAGAGCGCCAGGGGTATTATGGACAAGAAAAAACGCGGTTGCTATAAAGCGAATGGTCTCGGCCCCGGAGCTACGGCTCCTAGCCGTGGCAACTACCGTGCCCACGGGCGCCACATATACCAGGAGATACAAATGCCAAAGGCAGGAGGTAGCCTATGAGCGTCGTTGCCTTCTCCCG
>OFEH01000468.1_pt1 | contig 13240 bp, 16 predicted proteins | sample 1521031 | NCBI WGS metagenome assembly OFEH01 (sample SAMN05518350, study PRJEB24110) | hypersaline lake metagenome | isolation source: Grendel Spring, Yellowstone National Park, Wyoming, USA | place: USA:Grendel Spring, Yellowstone National Park, Wyoming, USA | collected 2011-11-16
AGGTGGAGGCCGCCGGAGCAGAGAACCGGCTCAATAACAGACATAGAGTGCTTCGAGGTGGTGAGGCCATGAGGCGCATCAAGCATTTCCCCGAGGTGATGGAGATAGAGGCCTATGTCTACACCGCAGGCCCCATAGGCACTAGGTGGCTGGAGGCGCTGAGGGCAGGTAGGCTCACGGCGGCCTATTGCCCCAAGTGCGGCAGGCTCTTCATGCCGCCGAAGATGTACTGCCCCTACGACTTCGAGGAGGTAAAGGAGCTACGGGAGGTGGAGCCCGTGGGCGTCGTGGAGACATACACTGTGGTGGAGAGGGACTTCTACGGAGAGCCGCTGAAGGAGAGGAAGGTGCTGGCGTTCATCAGATTCCCCGGCGTCGAGGGCGGGCTCATCCACTACGTGAAGACCGACAGGCCTAGGGTAGGCATGAGGGTCAAGCCGAAATGGCGCTCTGAAAGGAAGGGCTTGGTCACAGACATAGAGTACTTCGAGGAGGCATGAGCCTCCTGACGGAGGAGCACCAGCTCGCCAGGAAGTCGGCCAGGGAGTTCGCCGAGAAGTACGTGGAGCCTGTTGCGCGCAGGATGGACAGAGAGAACTACTATCCGCGCGAAGTTATTAGAGAGGCCGGGAAGCTCGGCCTCCTCACCCCGACGGTGCCCGCCGAGTACGGCGGCGGAGGCGGCGACTTGAGGACGGCCGTGGTTGTCCTGGAGGAGCTGGGCCGCGTCAGCGGCGGCTTCAGCCTGTTGGTGGAGGCCTACGGCATACTCTTCGCGGACGCCGTGAATACCTTCGCCTCCAAGAGCCAGAAGGACCGCGTACTGCCCCAGGTGGCCGCCGGCGAGAGGATCGGCGCCTTCGCCCTATCGGAGCCCTGCTGCGGCTCGGACGCCGCCGCCATACAGACGAGGGCCGAGAGGAGAGGCGGCGAGTGGGCCATAAGCGGGGTGAAGCTGTGGATAACCTCCGGCCTCTACGCGGACGCCTATCTGGTCGCCGCGAGGACCGGCCCCCCGGAGCTCAGACATAGGTCGATAAGCCTCTTCCTGGTGGAGCGGTCCCAGTGCGTGGAGGTCTCGCCCGTGAGGGTCATGGGGGTCCACGGGACGGGCACGGCCGAGGTGAGGCTCAACGACTGCCGCGTCGGCGAGGAGGCGCTCGTGGGGAGGCTCAACGAGGGGTTCCAGGTGGTGCTCGACGACCTCAACAACGGCAGGACCTGCGTCGGCGCCATAGGGCTGGGCATAGCCCAGGCGGCCTTCGAGGAGGCCTACGCCTACACCAAGAGGCGGACGGCCTTCGGGAGGCCTCTCGCGGACCTCCAGATAGTGCAGCACTACCTCGCCAACGTGCACGCGCAGACGGAGGCCGTGAGGCACGTGGTCTACACGGCGGCGCTCTACAGGGACCTGAAGGACCCGGCCTTCCCCATGTACGCCCAGCTCGCGAAGGTCCTCGCGTCCCGCCTCGCCGTCGACGCGGCGAGGACCGCCATGCAGGTGATGGGGGGCTTCGGCTACTCGACGGACTCCAAGGTCGAGATGCTGTACCGCGACGCCAAGGCCACCGAGATATACGAGGGCGCCAACGAGGTGATACTCAACACGGTCTATAAGTTCCTGGAGAAATTCCTTTAAATAGCGGCGCCCTACAGCACATGTCTAGGAAGAGGGAGGGGGAGAGCTGGCTCGACGAGCTCGAGGCGGGCCCGGCGACCAGGAGGAAGCTGGAGGAGCTCGGCGTCATCTCCCTGGAGCACCTGGTGGAGTTCACCGTGGACGAGCTGGTGGACGCCGGCATAGAGCCGTCGACGGCCGAGAGGCTTCTGGCCAGGGCCAGGGAGGCGCTGGGCAGAAGGCCCAGGGCCGTGAAGGCATCGGAGCTCCTTAAGGCGCAGCACAGGGCCGTCAAGACGGGCGTGGCGGAGCTCGACGAGAAGACGCCGTGGGGAGGGCTGCGGGAGGCCTTCATATACGAGTTCGCCGGCGAGTTCGGCGCCGGCAAGTCCATGCTGGCCCACCAAATAGCTGTGAGGTCGGTCGCGGAGGGCTTCGGCGGCGCCGTCTATATAGACACCGAGGGCACCTTCAGCCCGGGGCTCGTCGAGAGGATCGCGAGGAGGTTCGGGGCCGAGCCCGAGGCCGTGTTGGACAAGATATCGGTCTACGTCCCCGACAACGTCTCGGCGCTGGAGGCCTTCGTGAAGTCCGAGTTGCCCGGCCACTTGAAGGAGGGGGCGCGGGCCGTCGTCGTGGACACGATCACGGCCCTCTACAGGGCCGAGTTCGTGGGGAGGGAGAGCCTCTCCGAGAGGCAGCAGAGGCTCCACTACCTGGTCGACTGGTTCAGACGCCACGCGAGGGTCTTCAACGCCCTCGTCGTGTTCACGAACCAGGTCATGGACGTGCCGGAGGCCTTCATGACCGGCCTCAAGAGGCCTGCGGGAGGCAACGTCCTGGCCCACAGCGTCAACGCCCGGTTCATGATGTCGAGGCCCTCTAAGCAGAAGCCCGAGGGCCACATGTGGCCTCTCGACGTGCCGGGCATGGCGCCCGACGTGAAGATACAGTACCGCCTGGCGGACGACGGGCTCTACTGAGCGGCCCTCCAGACGGCGATGTAATACGGCGAGTAGCGCGTGTACCTCCTCTCCTTTTCGAAGCCGGCGGCGTCCAGGAGCGCCTCTACGTCCCTCCAGCGGAAGACGTGCTTCGCGCCGAAGGACACAACCACGGCGAGCAGCCCCGGCGTCGACTCGACCACCTGCTGCCCGACCAGCAGACGCCCGCCCGGCCTCAGGAGGGCCTTGAGGCATCTGAGCTCCGCCAGCGGGTCGCCCATCCAATAGAGCGTGTGGAAGAGCAGCACCGCGTCGAAGGCGCCCGCGAACTTCGACGCGACCTCGCGGGCCGCCGGGCCGCAGATGGTCGGGGTCTGAAGCACGCAGACCTTGCCGGCGCAGACGTTCGGGGAGGCGCCCAGCAACGAGGCTGTCGCCTCCACGTCGTCGGGATCCGGATCGTAGGCGAGGTACCTCTCGGGCTGATGCCTCCTGAGCACGGCGTAGGCCAGCTGGCCCTCCTTGCAGTGGGGCTCCACTATGTTGAGGTACCGCCCTATCTCGACCAGGTCGAGGAAGGTCTCCCTCATGATGTCGTACCACCCCTGCGCCAGCATGGAGGAGTAGAGGATCCTCAGCTTGTCCCTATCGACGGCGCCCTTGGCCACCTCGACCGCGCCGAGCGCGTCGAAGGAGTCGTGCAGCTCCACGAACTCGGCCGAGTACGGGTTGACGGGCCTCGGCGGCGTCTCGACCCTCTTGACCAGCCTGCCGCCGTCGTCGATGATGCCGCGGGCCCTCAGGGACATGAAGAGGGCCTTGCCCAAGATGTTCCTGTCGGCGTCTATGCCCAGTTCGTGCTTCAGCTCGCTCCACCACTTGACGGCGTACCAAGTGCTCCAGGCCAGGGCCTTTCTGACCTCGCCGATGCCTCCCCCCGCCTTGATGAACTTGCCGTAGTGCCTCAACGCGTTGACGTCGTCCCAAGAAAAGCTCATAGGCAGACCAGGACCCCCGCGTCCCTCAGCCTTCTGAAGAGCGGCTGGAGGCTCGGCGGCACGGAGCCCGCGCGGATCGCCTCGAGGACAGCCGCCTGGAGGCTCAGCGGCACTAGAGACGAAAAGGCCTCGAAGTCCCTGATCTCGCAGTCGGCGAGAGCCTCTTGCCTCTCAATCTCCCCTACTACGCGCTTGACAAAGCTCATGCCAAAGCGTTTTTCGTTTAGAAAATAAATCTTACGTAGCGCCGAGCCCACGGCGAAGGCGCGCCTTCCGCGGAGTCGAACCGCATGGACGAGACGAACAAGTGCATTGACGCCCCATGTAGATGTGGAAGCTGTTGTTGGAGCTCGTCGAGGGCAGACGGTTGGGAGGCCCCTCCGCCCACCGCCCCCCTCATATTTATATATTGGATCTGCGGGAGCGCCATGAGCTGGGCTGTCGACGGGCTCGTCCTCGGCTTGGTCCAAGGCGTGAGCGAGTGGCTGCCCATCAGCAGCAAGACCCAGATAATGTTCGCCTCGACCTACCTGCTGGGGCTGTCCTTCGGCGCGGCCTACGCCTTCGGCCTATTCCTCGAGTTCGCCACGCTGGCGGCGGCCGTCATATACTTCAGGAGGGAGGTGTGGGGCGTGCTGAAGGCCCTCGCCCTGAGGGGCTCGGCCGAGGATAGGCTCCTCCTGAAGTACCTAGTCGTGGTCACGGCCGTTACGGCGATGGTCGCGGCGCCCATATACCTCTACTTCAGCTCCATCTCGGGGCCCGTCGTGGGCCTGCCCATGATAGCCCTCGGCCTCGTCCTCATCGCCGACGGGCTGCTCATAAAGACGGCGAGGGAGAGACATACGCCCACCAAGGGCCTCACGGACCTGAGGATCGCCGATCTGGTCCTGATCGGCGTGGCTCAAGGCCTGGCGGCGTTTCCCGGCGTCAGCAGATCCGGCATAACGGTCTCCGCCATGTTGCTCATGGGTGTGAGGCCCAGGGACGCCTTTAGGCTGTCCTTCCTGGCCCTCATACCGGCCGCGCTGGGCGCGTCGGCGTTGCCCCTCCTGGCCTCGCGCCGCGAGGTGCTGACGGCGGCGTCCTTGGTGTCGCCGCAGGGCCTGGCCGTCGCCGCGGTGGTGGCCACGGTGGTGAGCCTGTTGCTGATAGACGCGTTGCTCAAGCTGGCCTCGAGCAGGAGGATAGTGCCCCTGGTCGTGGGCCTCGGGGCGGTGGCGATCGCCGGCGGAGCTCTCGGAGTCCTTATAGGCTACGGCTGACCCCCCACGCAGCAAGTCCGCTTGATGGCGCACAGCGCCCTCAGATACTCGGCGTGGCTCCAGGCCAGCGGCTGGACGGAGACGGGCGAGCCGTCGAAGGGGCTTATCTGCTCCGGCAGCAGCCCCGACGGGCCTGCCCTCGCCTCGGCCCACCTGACGAGCTCCTCGGCCCTGGTCGCCTGGCCCAGCGACGCGTAGTACTCGGCAAGCCACATGGTCGTTATTATCCAGGGGTTGCCCGGTATCCCCGAGTAGTCCCCCGGCACCCTCTGGTAGTGGTCCCCCTCGTATCTCGCCAATCCGCCGACGCCCTTAACCCAAAGGGCCTCCTCCACGGCCTTGACCGTGGACACGACCATGGGGTCGTCGGGCTCGAAGACGCCTAGGAGGGGCAGGGCCAGAAGGCTGGCGTCGACGGTCCTGTCCACCTCGACGACCTTCCCGTCGTCTATCCTGACGGTCCTCACGAACCTGCCCAGCGATCTGTCGAACATGTGCTCGGCCACGGCCTCCTTGACGGACCTCGCGGCGGATATCCAGCGGTCCGAGTCCTCGGCCTCGCCCAAATGGTCGGCGAACCTGGCGGCGGCCTTCAGGCCGGCGTAGACCGACGCGGCGGTGTAGGCGTGTACGCCCAGCCTCTCCTCCCAGAGGTCGTAGGACTCCAGCGGCAGGCCCAGCCTCTCGTCCCTGAAGTTGGCCATGAAGTCCGCCGCCTCTCTGATCAGCGAATAGGCCTGCCTCATGAGGTCGTAGTCCCTCGAGAGCTCCAGATAGCGCCACAGCGCGTGTATGAAGATAGCGGTCTCGTCCTCCTGTATGTTCAGGGACTTCCTCCCCCTCGCCGTCCAGGGATGCCACGTGGAGCCGAAGGTGCCGTCCGGGTTGTACTTCTGGAAGAAATAGCCGGAGCGGGCCTTGGCCAGGAGCGAGAGGGCGAACTGGTAGAACTTCTTTGTCACGGCGGTGTATCCGTACTCGTCGAGGGCCATGGCCACGTAGGCCGCGTCGCGGGGCCAGACGTATGCGTACGTATCCAGGTTGAACCTGAGTATGTCCGTGTCGAGGGACGCGGCGATCGCCCCGTTGTCCCCTATGTGGGCCAGCAGAACCGCCACGGACTGGGCCGCGAGCCTCTCCGGATGGCGCTCGGCGATCGCCCGCCAGTACCCGACGTTCCTCCTCTCGTAGTACTGCGGCTTGGCCCTAAGCGATCTGTGCACCTCCAGCACGTCCTCCCTGCTCCTCCCGGCGACTATCCAGTAGTAGAAGCTGGGGTAGGCGATCGACACGGCCGAGTCGACGGAGCCCTGCGCTATGGGGTTCTTGCCCAGCGTCCCGTCCTCGCAGTCCCTCAGCACGACGCCGGCGTCCCTCCGCCCTATGTTGTACTCGTAGAGCTGGTGGCTCGAGCCGACCAGGAACCAGTAGCCCTCCTTGTAGTGGATGACGGCGTCCGCCTCGGGGTCGTAGAAGGCCGTGTCGCCCTGCGGCGCCTCCATCACCCTGAAGTCCTGGTAGAACAGCACCCTGACGAGGCCGCCGCCCCTTATGTCGACCCTCCTCACGTACACGTCTCTGCCGAAGTCCACGAAGTCGTGGAACTCCATGTCGAGCCCATCCCACTTGGCCCTCATCCTCGCCGTGAGTCCCTCCATCTCCACGGACTTCTCCACGGACTCCAGCCAGGCGAACTTCCCGTCGTGCCATACGCCGACCTTGAACCTCCCGCCGAAGGCGTGGTTGTAGCGGCCGACGTAGGGGTAGTAGAGATCGGCCACGTAGAAGTTCTTGTCCAGCAGGACCGTCAGCCTCCCGTTGCCCAAGACGGCGCTCCTCATAGCGACGACAGAAGCCTCTCCGCCTCGGCCGGCGCGGGCACGGCCTCGTTGTCGCCCCTCACCGTGACCACGAGGGTGGACGCGGCTGCGGCCAGGTCCAGAGCCCTCTCCGGCGGGGCGCCGGATAGGTACAACGCCGTGAAGTAGCCCGCCATGGCGTCGCCGGCCCCAGTGGGGTCCTCCACGGGTACCGCGTAGGCCCTCCTGAAGTATCTGCCCCCGTCGTGGAACACGTAGGCGCCCCTCGCCCCCTCCTTGTAGACCAACGTATCGACCCCCAGCTCCCTATATCTCCGATAGGCCTCCTCGGGGTCCGCGGTCCCCAGCACTATCTTGGTGTCGTCGGGGTCCGTGAAGAGCACCTCCACGCCCCCTCTCAGAGCCCTCAACACGGCCTCCCTCGCCGCCTCGGGGCTACGCCATAGAGCCGGCCTTATGTTGGTGTCGAAGGTCCTCCTGGCCGCGTGCTCGAAGGCGAGGTAGACCGCCTCTCTGGCCGACTCGCTTATGGCTAGGGTTATCCCCGTCGAGTGGACCGCGTCGGCCGACCTGAGGTAGCCGACGTCGACGTCCTCGGGCGAGAGGCGGCTGCCGGCGCTCCCCCTTCTGTAGTAGACCAGCACGGATCGGCCGGGCACGGGGTAATGCCTCTGGACGAAGTATATGCCCGTCGGCGCTTCCCCGTCGACCTTGACCCTCGACACGTCGACGCCCCTCCCCCTCAGGTATTCCAGAATGGCCCTCCCGAACTCGTCGTCGCCGACTCTGGCCACCAGCCCGCAGGACGCGCCGGCCATCACGGCGGCGACGCAGAAATTGGCCTCGGACCCCGCCACATGCCTCTCGAAGTAGTTGACGTATCGCAGGGGGCCCGGCGTCACGGCGTTCAGCTGCACCAGGGGCTCGCCGAGGGCGGCCAGCCTGATCATGGAGCGAGCTTGGACCTGGCCTGAGCCACCGACGCCCTCAGCCAGGCCCTCTCCTCGGGGTCCAGCGGATATATGGGAGGCCTCGGCTCGCCCGCGTCGTAGCCCTGGAATATCTCGACCAGTTCGTACACCGCCGATGAATACCCCAGGGGCCTGGCCGCCTCCAGCACCTCGTCTATGGCGAACTGCAGAGAGCGGGCGCGCTCCAGATCGCCGCGCGCGACGTACTCCCTGAGCCGGGCCAGGGCCTCGGGGACGTAGTTGGCCGACGAGGCGACGACGCCGTCCAGGCCCACGGAGAACGAGGCCAGGACCAAGGAGTCCGACCCGTTGTAGACCCTCATGTGGGGCATGAGCCTCTTGTACGCGAGCGTATGCGCTATGCTGTCGTTGGTGTCCTTGACGCCCTTGAGGCATCCTATCTCCCTGGCCGCCTTGGCGTCGACGTCCCTCCCGACCGCCGCGGGGTAGTTGTATAGGTAGACCGGCCGGGTGGTGGCGGCGCAGAGGTCTCTGAAGTACTTCGCTATCTGCCTCTCGGAGAGCCTGGGGAAATAGTAGGGCGGGACGGAGGCTATCGCCTCGACCGCGTCGAACCTCTCGGCGTATTTGGCCAGGGCCAACGCCTGGTCCAGGACGAGCGAGCCCACCTGGAATATGACCCGCCTCGCGGCCGACGCGGCGGCCTCCAGGAGGGCCTTCCTCTCCTCCACGGAGAGAGCCGGGCCCAGCCCGGTGGTCCCCGCCACGAATATAGCGTCGACCCCCTTCGCCGTTATGTTCCTTATATGCTCGGCGTATAGGTCGAGGTCGAGCCTGCCGTTTCTAAAGGGCGTGACGACAGGCGCTATTATGTCCATGCCCCCTAAAACGACATCTATAAATAGAGTTTCCCGTTCCGACATGGCGAAGATATCGGAGATAGAGCCCATAGTCCTCTACGAGCAGGAGGCCGACGCCAGATGGGCCTCCTACTCGATACTGGTCAAGGTCGTCACGTCGGACGGGAGGGCCTCCTACGGCGAGGCCGTCCCCACGTTGAGGGTGCTGCCCGTCGTCTCGGCGGTGAGGCAGGCGGCCAAGGCCTTCGTGGGGAGGGACCCCCACGAGATCTACGCCGGCTTCTACGAGTGGTATCGCCAGGACTTCTTCCTATCCCGCTCCTTCGAGAGCGCGACGGCCCTCAGCGCGATAGACATGGCGCTCTGGGACCTGAAGGCCAGGGAGCTCGGCGCGCCGCTCCACGAGCTCCTCGGCGGGGCCATACGCAGGAGGGTCCCCGTATACGCCAACGGCTGGTATGGGGGCTGTAGGGACGCGGGCTGCTTCGCCGAGAGGGCCAGGGAGGTGGTGGGGAGGGGGTACACCGCCCTCAAGTTCGACCCGTTCCGCGACAGCTTCAACAGCATATCCCCCAGGAGGCTCAAGGAGGCGGAGGAGATAGTGGCCGCCGTCAGGGAGGCCGTCGGCGAGGAGGTCGACGTGTTGATAGAACACCACGGGCGTTTCGACGCCAACGCGGCCGTGGAGATAGCCAAGAGGCTGGAGCCGTACGGCCCGTATTTCATGGAGGAGCCGGTCCACCACGAGGACCTGGAGGCCTACAGGAAGTACAAGGCCGCGACCGGCCTGCGGGTGGCCATGGGCGAGCGGCTCATAAGCGTCAAGGAGGCTCTGCAGTATCTGGCCGAGGGGCTCGTCGACGTGATACAGCCCGACGCCTGCAACATAGGCGGCGTCACCGGCAGCGTCAAGACGGCGACGCTCGCCGAGGCCTTCAGCGTGGAGGTGTCCTATCACAACGCCTACGGCCCCGTCCAATTCGCCGTGGAGGTCCAGCTCTCGGCCGTAACGCCCACCCTCTACAGGCTGGAGTCCTTCTACGACTTCTGGCCCAGATGGAAGAGGGACCTCATAGGCGATCCGTTCAGGGTGGTCGACAGCTCCGTCGAGGTCCCCAGCAGGCCGGGCATAGGCGTCGACGTGGACGAGAGGGTCGTGGAGAGGTACAGGGCGGAGCCCCGGGAGATACAGCCGACTGAGGAGCCCGTCTGGGTCGTCAGGGGGACCTGGGGGTGAGGGGGCGGGCCCGCCTCCAGGCCCCGGCCTCCCGCGGCGGCCCGGCGGAGCCCGCGCGGCCTCGGCGGCGGGCGTCCCGCGATCCGGGCCGACGCGGCCCAGGCGCTAAACTTTATACCTCCCAAGTTACTTGGGAGGTATGTTGTTCAGAGAGGCGCCGGTGGACAGGCCCGAGGAGCTCTTCGACAGGGAGGCCGAGTTCGGGGAGCTCCGGGGGGCGCTGGGCGCCGGGAGGCTGGTGCTTCTGCTGGGCATGAGGCGCGTCGGGAAGACCTCGCTCGCCAGGGCCGCCACGCACGACATGCCCCGGGCGTATGTGGACCTGAGGGAGTTCGAGTGGCGCCAGTACCTCACCTGGGACGACTTCTACGCCGCGTTGCGGTCCGCGCTCCCGAGGTCGAGGAGGGCGGCGGAGTTCCTCTCGCGCATCTCCGGCGTGTCTGTCGCCGGCGTCGAGGTGGAGTTCGCCAGAGGCAGCCGCCGGCCCCCTCCGCCCGAGGTGCTCAAGGCCCTCGACGAATGGGCTGGGTCGGAATCCCGCCGGCTGGTCGTCGTGCTCGACGAGGCGCAGGAGCTCTACAAGCTCAAGGGAGGCTCCCTCGCGCCGGTGCTCGCCTGGGCCTACGACAACCTGAGGAACCTGGCCTTCCTGCTCACCGGCTCCAAGGCGGGCCTCATGCACAGGCTGCTCAAGCTGGAGGACCCCGAGTCGCCCCTATACGGGCGGCGCGTCCAGGTGGTGAGGCTCGGCCCCCTCCCGCGGGAGAAGGCCCTGGAGTTCCTGTCCAGAGGCCTCTCGGAGGCCGGCGTGGAGCACAGCCCCGCGCTGCTCGAACGCGCCGTGGACAGCCTCGGCGGCGTCATAGGGTGGCTCTCCTACCTAGGCCTCGAGGCGGTGAGGGCCGGCAGGCTCACCGAGGGGCTGATCGAGGAGGCCGCGGACAAGGCGGCGCGCCTCGCCTGGGGCGAGTTCTGCAGGTTCGTGAGGCTGAGGGGCTCCATGCGCTATCTCCACATAGTCGCGGCGGCGGCCGAGGGCGCCACGTGGTCCGAGATAAAGAGGTACCTAGAGATAAGAGAGGGGCCCGTCAACGACGCCGAGGTCGGCAGATTGATCAAGTCCCTGGTGGACGAGGGGTGGCTGGAGAAGGGTGAGGCCTACAGGGTGGCCGACCCCCTCGTCAGGCGCGCCGCGAGGAGCGGGTGGGGGTGCTGACGTCGAAGGTATGGGGAGCCCGCAGGCCCCCTGCCTCCCCGGCCGTCGGGGCGACGCAGTCTATTTCAGGCGCGACGGCGGACGCCCTCAGCCTGGTTTAGGACGCGTCACCCATCGGCGCCGCTTCCGTCATCACGGCCGGTTCCGCCTGCGCCGTTAAAAACGTTGCCCCCGGGCTCCAATTGATTTATAAGCCGGTTGAGGTAGAGTCGATGGTTAGATATCTGAAGGGGGAGCTGATCTCAGTCATCGAGGCCTACGACAGGGCGGGCCAGCAGGTCGGCGTCATGCTCATAGGCACGGACGAGTGGGACGACAAGGCCCTCCCCATAATAATCGGGAGCTCCGAGATGATATCCATAAAGAAGGGCCTGGGGGAGCTCGACTTCCCGCGCCCCCTGAGCCACGACCTCCTCATCGAGATCCTCGAGACGCTGGGCGCCGCGGTGGAGAAGGTGACGATAGACGCCATGATAAACGGCACCTACACCGCCACCCTCTACGTCAAGGACAGCTCGGGCAGAAGCCACGCCTTCGACGCCAGGCCCAGCGACGCCGTGGCGCTCGCCGTGAGGTCGGGCGCCCCCATATTCGTGGCGGAGACCCTGGCCGACCTCGCCGAGGATATCTCCAACTACATATCCCCCCCGAGCGGGAAGGTCGGCGACTGACGGCGGTCTTAATTCCGAATTGTTTAATAACCCCGCGAGAATATATCCCGCATGGACGAGATAGACAAGAAACTGCTGGAGCTGCTTCAGATGGACGGCAAGAAGACGCTCCAGGAGCTCGCGGACGTGGTGAACAGGCCGAAGACCACCATAGCCTCCAGGATCAAGAGGCTGGAGGACAAGGGCTACATAATAGGCTACAAGGCGGTCGTGAACCCGTTCCTCCTGGGGTACCAAGTGCTGGCCTTCGTCATGGCGAGCGTGAGGAGGGGCGAGTTCAGAGGCGAGAAGCCGCTCCAGGAGCAGCTCGCCGAGAAGATCCTGGCCGACTGCTCGGGCAAGGGCGACCTCCCCTTCGTCGAGGAGGCCTACATAATCACAGGCCCCTACGACCTCCTCCTCAAGGTCTGGGCCCGCGACATAAAGCAGCTCTCGTCCTTCCTGGTATCCTACCTGGCCTCGCTCCAAGACATACAGAGGACCGAGACCCTGATGGTCCTCGAGATAGTCGAGGACTGGAGGAGGCGCCACATGCCGGTAGTCGCGACGACTTGAGGGCCCAGCCGCGCCCCAGGCGCGCCCAGCTAGGCAGGCCGGCCCTCATTTATGGCCACGCATCGCCCCCATCCCACCTAACCGGCGGGCGCAGCCCCCCTGGAGGTCTGCCGCGTCACGGCCTGGGCCACACTACGACGATGCCCATGGAGCTCGCGACGGCCGCCACGGCGTCGGGGTTCCTGTCGTGGATGAACGGCGTTATCACGTAAACGGCGTCGACCTTCCTGCCGGCAATGGCGCCGAACAGCTCTCCTAACACTGTGTAGGTGCGCGATGTCCCTGAGCACCTCCAGGTCATTGCTCGCTTTAAGCGGCACAACCGTTGGGTGGGCGAGTTAGGGAGGGAGGACGTAATCAATGAGTCAGTCAAGTTGCTCCTCAATAACGATGCGAGGCCCGTAGTATTCAAAACCGAGGGAGGTAGGAGGACAGTGATTAGGCTGGGCCACCTTAACGACGCACCCAAGGAGTACACGGTCATCATATTTGACGTGAACGAGAGACAATTAGGCGAGGCAAAGAGCGACGAGGCACCGCCTAACCAAAAGCATCAAATCTGAAACCAACGATTTTTCCCTCTTCCTCCCCAACCCGCCTTTTAAATCAGTAATTAACCAATCGATGTATAGCCTACAGATACAAACGGGCTTGATCAAGAAGAAAACGATATTCGTATGCGGCAATTGTGCCCGTCTCGGAGTTGCTCGACAACAAGGCCCTCCAATTCGGCTCGGTTAAGTCAAGCCCCGACTTGATGGACTTCATGATGGGGGTTGTGGTAGATCACGTGTTCACATACACCATGTCTCAGCCAATCGCCGAGTCCTTGGGGCAGTGGATTGTTGTTGATGAGGCGTATTTCGTGGTGAGGAACCCAATTATAAATATATTGTACGCGAGGCAAGGAAGTTCGGGACGGGACTCCTAATCGTTACACAATTGATAGGGGACGTCGATGAAGACGTCATCAAGAACATGGCAATGATGATAATACTAGGCGGGAACGAGGCATACGTCAACGAGGTTGCTGAGGTGTTGAACCTAACCGATGAGGACAAGAGGTGGTTATCAACAGCCCTACCACCACACATGGCAGGACTAACCGCGAAAGCCATAGTCAT
>OFEH01000469.1_pt1 | contig 13167 bp, 10 predicted proteins | sample 1521031 | NCBI WGS metagenome assembly OFEH01 (sample SAMN05518350, study PRJEB24110) | hypersaline lake metagenome | isolation source: Grendel Spring, Yellowstone National Park, Wyoming, USA | place: USA:Grendel Spring, Yellowstone National Park, Wyoming, USA | collected 2011-11-16
CATCTATCCCAACTAACAAGTGTAATAAAATAGGGTTCCAGGCTGATCAACTGTTAAAACATGAGGAGCGGGAGCCGATTTCTCCCGCAATATCGGTTTGGGGGATAATAGAGTAGCACCCATAAAAGGGGTGTAACCCTTGAGACCTCAGGAAACTCGCCCTTCAGGGCGGGGAGGAGGTCAGTTAAATTGATAAAATTTTTGTCAATGGGGTAAAAAATATTATACAAATTAACAACGTTACTAAAGAAACTAAAGGAACTGTGATATTATCATCGACTTTATTCCACCTCTCAACCAAAGTTGCTAATACTGCTGCAATGATTCCAGCTATGCCGAATTTTAAACCTACAGCAATACTTACAATTAGCATTCCAATACTACCTTCCCAGCCTTTAACCCTCTTCTTATATCTTATGTTTCTTATTATGCCTGTTATTCCATCTCCCCAAGACATCATTAATGCAGGCACAACTCCCAACCAAAAACTTTTACTTATAAACCATGTTATGAAAATAACTATCCCCCACATTAAAGCAAAGTGGACTTCATATTCATTTTCTGGATCTTGAAACCAATACATAAGTTTACCAGATCTATGAAGCGAATATGTTAATGCAGATATTATTAATGCCATTATCAATGGATATAAAGGCTCTTCAAAGGTAAATGGCAATAAAAATGCTACCAAGCCACCTGCTAAAATATGAATTACTTTTCTAGCGAAGTACTTTGCCGAATGATCACTCCATCCCTTTTTCAATGCATAATTGTATGTTAATTTAGCTAAATAGACTGTTACAAAAATAACCCATGCCATCATTACAATTGCTATCAGCGTGTCATGAACTAATTCTGGGTATGTTATAAACATACATTTTCACAATATTATATAATCAATTGTTAGTTTAAAAACTTTTTTATTATAATATTTTAAATTTTGTTATTATCATGGAAGCAACTATTATAATAAGCATTATTATCCTAAACCAAAATGGATGCCTCCAAAGCATTTTTATTTCATCACTTTTCTTATCTATTTCGTTTTCATTTATACTAAATAATGGTTTTACTAATTTTATAGTTCTATATAACAGCAATAGAGAAATTAAAGAAATTAATGGAATATAATTTAATATCGAAGAAATTATTAAAGATATATACATAACTAATATACCAGCTATAATTGCATATTTGGTCTTTTTTAAACCAATTTTTAATACAAGTGTTTTCTTGTTTGCTTGCCTGCTAGCTTCTAGCATTAAGATGTTTGACACTATTAATATTAAATAAGTATCGGCCCCATTTATTGCGCCAACAAGCAAAGGATACAACGGCATAATTGATCTTGTTTGCACAACAAAAGATCCCCATACCACTAGCGGACCCATTATAATACCCGCAATTACTTCACCTAAACCTCTATAAACAAGTTTAAATGGAGGTTCTGTATAAGCAATACCCAAAAATATCCCTATTATTCCTATGATCAAAACAGATATACCTACCATTAAGGTCAAATAAACTCCTGTAAATAATGCAAATGCTATTAAAGAATATCCAAGAATCTTAACATGGGATGGCTTCAATTTGTAATCTATAATCGGATTAGCCCTATGGGCTACTCTCAATTCTCTATATATAATATCGGTTTTGTAAATGTACTCCCTGTAATCATGAGTCAAATTAATTCCTGCTTGTGCAGACAAAATACCTAGCAATGTTATTATATAGAAAATCCAGTTTATTTTATTAGTATAATACCATGCCAATGCCGTTCCTAAAGTTACTGAAGAAAAAGCGCTAGTTAATGTTAATGGAGAAAAAGATAAAAACCATAACTTAATTTTATTCATGCTAACCACATCAAATATCTTAGCTCTTTACAATATTATTATTAATCAATCTAGGTAGCATTAATGAAAAAACTATTCCATATAATGGAGGAAAAGATAGCATGAACATAACTAACCTAAAGCTAAAATAAAAACCTATTTCCAAAACTAGAATAGACGACCAGATATGAAACGATGATCCTATTAAAGCAAATTCCCACGTTCCTTTTGCTACCAATTTTTCTGGATATAAATATCTTGGTATTGAATAAATAAATGGTACAACAATTGCTTCTGCATTTATTAATATTATAGCTAACGCTAAAAACATATATTTAGGCTGTCCATAAGAAATAATTAAAAATCCTATTAAACTTAATAAATAACTAACTGCAATAACCTTTATCATGTTATTTAGTGATTTAGAATAATATCCTATTAGTCCTCCAATAATGGTAAGCAATACAGCACTATAGCCAAATACCTGCATAGCTAAAGTTATATCGTTAGGACTATATGAAGAAATGTATTGTGGTAATGCTATACTTAAAACCAAATTTCCTCCTGCTATTGTTGCCCATAATAAGCCCATAAGCCAAGTTCTTCCATAATTATAAGTTGTCCCTGGAATCTCTTCTTTCAGTTTATACATAACAGGCTTATTTTTTCTTATTAATAAAACGTATAGTATGGACGAAAGTAAAGATATTAATGAAAATAAAGTAAAAATGGTAACAGGGTTTTCCTTAGTTAAAACATATGCGGAAGTACCTATTGCAACCCCTCCTGGTATTCCTGAGATTGATATTGCTGAAGCCAAATTCCTTGTTGAAATTTTATCATATAAAAAAGAGTAGATGTTGGAAAAGACTTCCATATATATAGTCACAGTACCTTGTAAAAACCTAAATATCATTAATTCTACAAATGAATTGACAAAAGGCATCAATGCTATAGTTAATGATATTAATACAGTAATTCCTAGCAAAGCAGTAGGCAAGTTCTTATAAAATTTAATGAAACGGCCTATTATTTTGCCTAAAGGCATACCTGCAAAATAAATGACATTACCCCATAGAATTAATGATTGTATATTAACGTTTAGCCTTAAACTAAAATAACCAGCAAACAATACAAATGTAGATAATGATGTTGTCATTATAGCTGCCGATATAAACCCAGCTATTGGCAATAAAACTTTATTCTGATTATTCATTATATACTACCTCCTTTATTATATTAAGTTGCATTTTTATCCCCTGGTCAGTGGTTAATTTCATGTCAAAAAAATATTCAAGAAGTATAAAAATTTTATATTAGATAAAATTATGTATGAATAACCTATGATCACCTAAGAGAATTTTTCCTTAAAAGTGGTGAAAAAACAAGTGATAAAGCGAACGACAAACCTCGTTCCTTCTAGGGGCGGGGTAAAATTTTTTAATCAAAAATACTATTTCTATTTGAGATGTCTTTAGATGCCTTCGTCTGGTCAACTCTTAAAACATGAGGAGCGGGGGCCGATTTCTCCCGCAATATCGGCTTAGGGGATAATAGAGTAGCACCCATAAAAGGGGTGTAACCCTCTAGACCTCAGGAAACTCGCCCTTCAGGGCGGGGAGGAGGTCAGAGTTTTGCAAAGAATTCATTATTAATATTTGTTCTACATAGTTTAGATTATTTATATTCGATCAGTGAAACTTTAAAATCTCTGCTTGTTACATACACTGTGGGCGGTGAATGGGCATGAAGAAAGAAAGTAATAATAATATCAAAGAAGAGATTAGCGAAGAAGATAAATGGTACATGGAATGGTATATGATACTAAAGGATACACCATTCCATGGAGCACCGGGGGGTTAGTTAAAAAAAAGCCTTAAAAAAGTTTTAAATTATAGTTCAATTATTACTTGGTATTCCTTTTTAAAATATTAAAATTAAAAAGATTACTAATGAATATTATATTTTGATTAATTTACAACTGAAAGCCTCGCCCTTTAGAGCGGGAAGTAGGCCAGATTATTTTATCTTAAAGATATTGTAACTTTTTAAATAAAAAATTTGCTATAATATGCAAACTATAATATTTTATTTAGATAAAAAAATTATTTATTTTCTTTATGTATTTTTCTTAAAACATATTGTAATATGCCACCATTTTTATAATATTCTATTTCTATGGGTGTATCTAGTCTAACTTTTGCTTTAAATTCTACAATCTTTCCATTTTCTTTCTTTGCCTTAACAGTTATTACTTTCTTTGGAGCTAAACCTTCTTCTATTCCTAATATATCATATATTTCGCTTCCGTCTAATCCTAACTCATCAGGTCCTTCATTAGGCATAAATTCTAACGGCAATATACCCATACCAACTAGATTACTTCTATGAATTCTTTCATAAGATTTTGCTATAACAGCCTTAACTCCCAATAAATATGGTCCTTTTGCTGCCCAATCTCTACTACTTCCCATACCATATTGATTTCTTCCTATAACTATAACCGGTATCTTTTCTTGTTTATATTTAACCGAAGCATCAAATATATGCATTACTTCTTTTGTAGGCCAATAAATTGTGTACCCTCCTTCTCTGTCTTTTACTAGTAAATTCTTAAACTTGGGATTGTCAAATGTACATCTCATCATGACTTCATGGTTACCTCTTCTACTTCCGCATGAATTTAATTCATTGGGCTTAACGCCTAATGACAATAAATACTGGCCAGCTTTTGAATTGGGATTAATATTACCTGCTGGACTTATATGATCCGTAGTAGTTCTATCTGGTGCATAAACTAATACTCTTGCACCTCTAATATCATGCAATTCCTCTACATTTTCTTTTAATCCTTCAAAGAATGGCGGCTTCTTTATATAGGTGCTATTTTCATCCCATTCATATGTTTCACTTTCTTTAACTTCAAGTTTGTTCCATGAATCTGTTCCTTCAAATACATCACTATACTTTTCTTGATATACTTTAGGATCAAGCGCTACCTCCATAGCGTTTCTTATTTCATCGCTATTAGGCCATATATCCTTTAAATACACAGCTTCACCATTGGGATCATATCCTACTGGTTCTTTATTAAAGTCTATATCAATTCTTCCAGCCAAAGCGTAAGCAACTACTAAAGGAGGGCTTGCTAGAAAAGCCCCACTCGCCAATGGATGTACTCTACCAGAAAAGTTTCTGTTACCGCTTAAGACTGCTGCTGCATATAATCCTTCTTTCCTTAATGCATCTTCAATCTCTTTTCTTAATGGGCCTGTATTCCCAATACATACAGTACAACCATAACCTGTTATATGGAATCCCAAAGCCTCTAAGTAAGGCAATAAGTTTAATTTTGTTAAATATTCAGTAACTACTCTACTTCCAGGAGCATTACTAGTTTTTACCCATGGCTTAACTTTAAGCCCTCTTTCAACTGCCTTTTTAGCAACTAGCCCAGCAGCAATCATAACACTAGGATTGCTTGTATTTGTACAGCTAGTTATTGCAGCTATTATTAGACTACCGTCTCTTAATTCAACTACATCGTTTCCTAACTTTAACGTTATACTCTTTGGTTCTCTTTTCTTTTCACTCAAATATTTACTTATTAAGTTATTCAAAACATCTTTTGCTTCCTTTAATGGAATCCTATCTTCAGGGTTTGCAGGACCAGCAATTGATGGCTCAACTTCACCCAAATCTATAACAACTACATCGCTATATTTTGGTTCACTGCTTGGATCATACCATAAACCCAATAACTTAGCTGCCTCTGCAACAAATTCAACATGCTTAGGATCTCTACCTGAACCTAGCAAGTATTGAATGGTCGCATCATCGATAGGGAAGTATCCCATAGTTGCACCGTATTCGGGAGCCATGTTAGCTAAAGTTGCTCTATCAGGCACGCTTAGTTTTTTAATTCCTTCTCCATAAAACTCTACAAATTTTCCAACAACTCCCTTCTTTCTTAGCTTTTCCGTTATATATAAAACCAAATCTGTTGTAGTAACGCCTTGTTTTAATTCCCCTATTAATTTTACCCCAACTACCTCAGGTATAAGCATATAGTATGGCTGACCTAAAATTACTGCTTCTGCCTCAATGCCTCCTACGCCCCAACCCAATACGCCCAATCCATTAATCATAGTTGTATGGCTGTCTGTTCCTAAAACGCTATCAGGATATGCTGTAAGTCCTCTTTTTGTTTCACCAATCCAAACTACCTTAGCTAAATATTCTAAATTAACTTGATGTATTATACCTTTTCCTGGAGGAACAACCCTGAAATTCTTAAATGACTTTTGGGCCCACTTTAAAAGTTTATATCTTTCTGAGTTCCTTTCAAACTCTTTTTCCATATTCTTTTGCAAAGCCATTGAAGTTCCATAATAATCAACTTGCACGCTATGGTCAATAATTAAATCAACTGGAATTTGTGGATTAACCAGCTTAGGATCATTTCCTAGATCTTTAAATGCATCTCTCATAGTTGCTAAGTCAACAACAGCCGGTACCCCTGTAAAGTCTTGCATAACAACTCTTGTAGGATGCAAAGGAATTTCTTCTTTACCCGCGTTTTTACTCCAATCCAATATATTCTTCACATCTTCATCTCTTACAACAAAACCATCATAATTTCTTATTATGTTTTCTACCAAAATTCTCATAGAATATGGTATTTCTTTTAGTTTACCTAAGCCAAGCTCATCTATTTTATTTAAGTTGACTATAGAAGCCTTTCCCAAATATGTATCAATACTTTCAAATAATTTGTCGATAGTTTTCTTCATTGCCATTTCTGGCACCCAAGATAGAATGTTAAAATTGAGTTATTAAAGCGTAATTTATTAATTTTATATAACTTTTATAACATAGGTGTTTAATTTAAATTTCTGAGAATACTTATTATATATGGTGAAAAAATGAGTTCAGTTACAGAACTTCTATGGACAGAAAAATATAGACCAAGATCTTTAAAGGATATAATAAATCAACAGGATATAACAGCTAGACTTATGAAATTCGTTAACGAAAAAAACATGCCACACTTACTATTTGCTGGGCCTCCTGGAACTGGTAAAACTACGGCTGCTCATGCATTAGCACACGACTTATACGGAGATGTATATCAACAATTTATGTTAGAATTGAATGCAAGCGATGAAAGAGGCATAGATACTATAAGAGAAAAAGTAAAGGAATTTGCTAGAAGTAAAACACCATCAGATATTCCATTTAAAATTATATTATTGGATGAAGCCGATAATATGACAAGCGATGCTCAACAGGCTCTAAGAAGACTCATGGAATTATATAGCGCGTCAACCAGGTTTATTTTGGCTGCAAATTATCCTTCTAAAATAATTGATGCAATACAAAGCAGGTGCGCTTTCTTCAGATTCACAGCTTTGAAGAAAGAAGATATAGTAAATCGCCTTAAGTATATAGCCGATAAGGAGAAAATTGACTATGAAGAAGATGCCTTGGATGTAATATATGAAATATCGGAGGGAGACATGAGAAAAGCTATTAATATTTTACAAGCATCAGCTTATTTAGGTAAGGTGTCTTCAGATCTTGTGTTTAAAGTAGTCGGTATGGCAAGGCCGAAAGATGTTAGAGATATGATAGAAACATCTTTAAAAGGTAATTTCATTGAGGCAAGAGAACTACTGAGGAAAGTTATGATAGAATATGGTTTGAGCGGCGAAGATGTGGTAAGGCAAATACATAGAGAAATAATGGGAACAGACTTAAAAATAAGCGAAGAATTAAGAGTTTTAATAGCCGATTACCTTGGAGAAATTCATTTTAGAATCGCAGAGGGTAGCGATGAAGATATACAACTTAGCGCGTTTTTGGCATGGCTTTCTATGATGGGCAAGAAGTTGGGTGCCTAAATTTGTCCTTTGAAATAAAAATGCCATGGATAATTAAATACAGACCTAAAAAAGTTGACGATATAGTAAATCAAGAAGAAGCTAAAAGCCAAATCTTAACCTGGTTGCATTCTTGGCTTGAAGGAAGAAGACCTGAAAAAAAGGCCTTACTATTATATGGCCCTCCTGGTGTTGGAAAGACGAGCCTTGTTGAAGCAATTGTTAGAGAATATGATTTAGAGTTGCTGGAATTAAATGCCAGCGATTACAGAAGAAAAGAGGACATTAGAAAAAGAGTTGCTATAGCCTCCCAAAAAAGGCCCTTGTTTAAAAAAATGACATTAATTTTAATGGACGAGGTTGATGGTTTAAGCCCGAGAGGTGATATAGGGGGAATCGATGAATTAATTAAAATAATTCCAAATACAATAAACCCAATCATATTAACTGCTAATGACCCTTGGAAGGATCAACTAAGACCTTTAAGAGAAATAGTCTCTATGGTTGAATTTAAAAATTTAACCTTAAATCAGGTAATATCAGTCCTTCAAAACATTTGTAATAAAGAAAAACTAGAGTGTGAAAGAGAGGCCTTAAAATATATTGCAGAGAAAAGTATGGGCGATTTAAGAGGAGCCATAAATGATTTAGAGTCAGTAGCTGAAGGTTATGGTAAAGTAACATATAATATTGTATCGCTTGTTATTAAAGGTAGGGATAAAAGTATCGATTTATGGAGAACACTTAATGGAGTTTTTTATGCAAAAGAGGCATGGCAAGCTAAAAGAGCAGTTACAAATTCCGAAGAAGATTATGAAACTTTAATAGCATGGTTTAATGATAATGTTCCATTGAAATATGGTGATTATGAAGATTTATTTAGGGCTTTAGACTCTTTATCTAGAGCATCATTATTTTTAAGAAGAGCGAAATCTGGAAATTGGGATATGCTTTCATATGTTTTTGACTTAATAGGTCCTGGAATTACTTTCTCAAGAAAAAATGGGGAATTGCTTAAAAATAGATTTTCTTATCCTGAAAGGATTAAAGTTATGGCACAGCTAAAAGGTTTAAGAGAAAGCAGAGATAGAATAGCTACTCTATTGGCTAAAAGGTTACATACTTCTCAGAGGTTTGTTAAGTCTGATTTAATGCAATATATAATAGTTATGTTAAGATATGGGAATATAGAGAAAGCTGCTATGTTATCAAGAGCTTATGGATTTAATGAGGATGATTTAAAATACTTAACAGGCAATAGATTTAAAGACATAGAAAAAGAAATTGAAATATTAAAAGAAGGAAGAAGTGGAGAGGAAAAAGAAATAAGTAAGATGAAAGGTGGAGAGGAAAAAGAGAAAAAACAAGTTTCTCTAGATACATTTGGAGTAAAGTCTGAAAATAAGGAAATATCAAAGAAAAAGTATAGAAAAAGCAAATAATTTTAATGTGCAAATATTAATCCTATTACTGGTATTAAGAATACAACAATCAATATTATAGCAAATATTACCAATAAGGTTTTCTTTTTTGACTTGTTTCTATGCATTGTCAACTCCCTGTTATTCTATATAGTTTGTATATTTAAGGTTTATACTAGCTGCAGAAGTTTTCATTATGTATGAATTGTGAACTATCTACCTCAAGGAAGAAAGTTTACTACCTTAATCCTAAAAAGTTAAAAACTATTATTAATTTTTTAATTAAAATTAAAAATATGCTAAATCCTGTGATAATATTATAAAGTTTACAGCGTAATATTATTAATTAACATTGAAAAAGAAATTGGTCTAAACAATATCTTAAATTAAAACATGCGGCGGCCGGGATTTGAACCCGGGACCTCTGGCTTGGGGGGCCAGCGTCCTAATCCAGGCTAGACTACCGCCGCCCATATTAATACAAAATAATAGGGACTTATAAATTACATTAATTTCATAATTAATTTCATTGTGATAAATATTAAGTAATTCTTTTAAGTTAATTTATAAGCAAAAATATGAGAAATTGCAAGGCTTAGGAATTCAACTCTTTAGCATTATTAATTTAATTGCTAATTATTTTAGTATAATTACTTTGCTTCCTTTATAATAATGAAAATGAAAGTAAATAACCTTGCATTACTTAACGGGTTCCTGGTGGAGGGTGTGAAATTAAACTGCCCAGGGTTTGAATTCCTAGATCATACAAGTGATGTATTAATAAAAGCATTAGGTAATTCAATTAACGAAGCTTTTGAACAGGCCGCATTAGGAGTTTATGAAATAATAACAGACACAAGTAAAGTTAAACCTATAAACAATGTAAAAATAGATATAGAAGGGTTAGACCTATACAATTTACTGTATAAATGGATAGAATCTTTACTATACTATACTGATTCTGAGGGATTGGTATTTAGCAAATTCGATGTTAAAGTTGATTTACAAAATAACAAACTTAATGCAATTGCTTACGGAGATAAGTTTGACGCTAATATTCATGAACACAGAACTATAGTTAAAGCTATGACTTACTCACAGATGGAAATTAGACAGGAAGGGAATTGTTGGGTTTTATTTTTTGTTGTTGATATATAAAAACGTTTAATATTAACTTTTTCTAAATCTTTGTTTTATTTCTTGTGTATTTTCTCCTAACATAGGAACAGATATATTAGAAATCGGTTCTTTTCCATTTATAGTTGCTGGCTCTTTTAATTGTTTAATTTTCCCAAAACTTTGATTTAGTTCAAACAGAACATAATTAGCATATGGATCATCAAAGACTTCATCAATATCATATACAGGTGATGATGGTATTTTAGCCTTTTCAAATAGGGATATCCAATAGTCTCTAGTATTTTTACTAAAGACTTCTTGCAAAATAGATATTAATTGATCTCTGTTTTTAACTCTATCCTCATTAGATTTAAACCTTTGGTCATTAATTAATGAATTAAGCCCTGTTACTTCACATAATTTCTCCCATTGTCTATCATTAGCTACTGCAACAATAAACCATTTATTATGAGAATCTTTAAATGCCTGATAAGGCACAATGCTAGGATGAGCCGAACCAAGCCTTTTTGGTTTTTCTTTGGCTATCAAATACATCGAAGGTATAAATGACATTGAAAACAATCCACTATCATATAAGTATACCTCTGTATAAAAAGGTCTTATACTTGAATATAAGCCTGATATAGCATATAATGCTGCAAAAAGGCCCGTTATGACATCAAAAACTGCAAAAGGAACTTTTATTGGAGGATCACCTTCGATACCAGTTGTAAGCATAAGACCGCTCATAGCTTGTACTATTAAGTCATAAGCAGGTTTATCATTATATTGACTGTTTGGCCTGAAACCCTTTATGCTTATATATATCAAATTTTTATTTATTTTAAACAATGTATCTGGATCTACACCTAGTTTCTCTCTAACCCCTGGCCTATAATTTTCTACAAAAACATTACTTTCTTTGACTAAATTATAAAGAAAATCTCTATCCTCATTGTTTTTTAAATCTAAAATTACACTCTTTTTTCCTCTATTAAACGAAGCAAAGTACGAACTAAGTCCATTTACTATTGGAGCAAATTTTCTAGCCTCATCACCTTCTGGAGGTTCGATTTTGATCACTTCAGCACCTAAATCGGCCATAATCAGTGTTGCGAAAGGACCGGATGCAGTATGAGATAAATCAAGCACTCTTACACCTTTTAAAGGTAAATAATTGTTATCCATGAATATTAACCACCCATTAATAAATAGCTAAGAGATATTTATATACCTTTATAAACTTTAAATTTATAATTAATAGTCTCGCTCTTTAGGGCGGGGAGGAGGTCAGAATAGTAATATCCAAAGTAAGTGAGCCATCCTGGAATACCTCCTAAATTTTCATAAACTATATCAAAATCTTTAAAATTAATGTCCAATTCACTAAAGCCTAATTTTAGAAATTGTTCGCTTTTTTCTTTATTAAAAGGATATAACTCGATTTCGTTCATCGCTCTTCCATATAGAGGAGATTTAGGGTTATCCTTGCCTAGGTATCTATATAATAAACCCATTTTTGAACCGCTTAATATTATTTTAATTCTCTTCAAATTATCAAAAGAATAGGCAAACGTTGGCAATAAATTTGCTCCTCTTAGATTAAGTAATTCTTGTGCTTCATCAATAGTTAATACAGCCTTATTTTCTGTCCAATCATTTAGAGACTCTAGTAAAGAAGAAATGTTAACTTTTTCATTATCTCCCCATTTTAGTCTAATCTCATTTCCTATAATTGTTATCCCTTCTATTCTTTTAAGGAAATCAATTATATTTGGAAATCTTTTAATCAATCTATTTATTTCCTTTTGTAATTCTATAACTAAATCCTTATAAGATATATACCCTTTTTCTTTAACTTTTCTTAAATATAGATATATGGAAGATTTAGCTCATTTAATGCTATATGAATTAATGAAGATTTACCTGTTCTTCTAAGTCCTAGAACTAAGGTTATAGGTGAGGATAGAGATTTGATCTTTTCTATTTCCTCCTCTCTGTCAAAAAAATCCTTTCTTGATTCTTTAGGTACTGGATCAAAAATCAACTTCGACCCCTAGAAGTAACTTCGACCCCTAGAAGTTAATAAATATTCTGTATTTTATAATAAAAACAATTATAATAAAAAATTTAAAAAGTTATTATTAGAAACGTTGTCTAATAAATATAAACCGCCTTAAGGACATCCATAGATAAAAGAGAGACTACAAACCTTTGACTTTCAAAGCGGAATAAAGGTTTAAACTTTACTTCTTAAAAAAGCTAGCTACCAGCGGGATATACATCAAAGAAAATATGACAAAGTGAACGGCAAGCCTTGCCCCTTCTAGGGACGGGGTAAAAACTTTAAATTTTAGTTTTTATAATTATTGTATAATAAAACGTGTTCCTGTAAGGAAGTGCCTTACGGCTCCACATATCCCCGAGTCCCTTGGATCTGGGAGGGCTCTCCGTGGTGAGGGATAGGGGTAATTGGCTGAAGGCCCAGCCAGTGGTCTACAGCTAGACGAGCAGAGTGAGGGGAGTGATTTCACCCGCTAGCTATGAAATAATGAAAATGAAAGCAGTAAACCACAAACCTATGATTCACCTTGAGGGAACCCTTGCCCTTCAGGATGGGGAGAAGGCTAGGTAAACTTCTACCCAACTAACATTGCTTTTGAGGGGATAATACCTTCTGGTCAACTTTAATAAGATGATTAGTAATAGTCGACCTTACTCCCACAACACCAGATGGTATAAGAGAGTAGCTATAGAAGGATTGTAACCCTCAAGAGTTTGGCCTTTATTGTGATTAATAGTCATTAAAAGCAACTATTAATCACAAGGCCTCATCACTCCTCTTCTCCTCCCCACGCCTAGGTTAGGGAGTATGGACTCCCAGCCACGACATGGGGAGTTTCATTGGGT
>OFEH01000471.1_pt1 | contig 13113 bp, 18 predicted proteins | sample 1521031 | NCBI WGS metagenome assembly OFEH01 (sample SAMN05518350, study PRJEB24110) | hypersaline lake metagenome | isolation source: Grendel Spring, Yellowstone National Park, Wyoming, USA | place: USA:Grendel Spring, Yellowstone National Park, Wyoming, USA | collected 2011-11-16
GCATGAATAGGGGTATTGTCGCTAAACCCACCAGGGTCATAATGCCCCGCGGGGTTTACCCATCAACATGGAGGCGCAGTCAACAGAAGCCCGAGTCCAAGTAAAAACACCAGAATCTAAAGGTATCACCCAGCATCACCGGAGTCCCATGTATGAGAAGTCAAAATGAGCGGTATTTCAGGTTTTTAATTTTATTTATTATTTTTAATGTACTCGCTTATTTTACTTCTCCTTTATCTTCTCACATGCCTCAGCGATGAAATCATCTTTTATATTCATTTTATTCATTATTTCATCACATATATTAGGAAGAATTCTATTCCTCATCTCACGCATGTACTTATTAATCTCGGATATCTCATCACGCATATCATTATTAATCTCGGATAAATCATTAAGTTTCTTTTCCCAACCGTTTACATTACCCACCATTTCAACCATTATATTTATCTAGACCTGTACCCTCACGCTGGCTCCAAATCTCATGCTTAATATCCCTTATTCCACTATTGATGCTATCACTCTTATTACTTTATTTTTATCTTCTATCTTTGCATAAATCTCTGCACCGCGGGCTTGGTGTAAATATAATCATGCTTGATAACATGAGCCCAGGCGATATAGCTAAGGTGTATGAGGAATTGGTGAGGAAGGGTTTGAGGGGCAGGGTTGTCCTGGAGGCTTCGGGGAGGATCAATGAGGTAATGTGATGGAGTACGCGAGGTACGTAGATGTGGTATCAATAGGCGCACTAACACATAGTTACAGGTCAATTAACATGAGCATGGATCTGATAAGGTGAATTAGTGATACGAATTATTTTATTATTTTGTTACCACGCATTCCAACGGTTATTCAGTAAGAACTTACTCAAACCCTGAGAAGGCTCAAGGGCGAAATTTCACCGTCCCTAAATACGTCATCCTTTGACGAGCTTTTGTGCCTCTAAGACCATCCTCTCTATGTGCGGTAGCCTAATCCTTATATCGTCGGGCTCGAGTTTTGCTTCGTGGAATCCCCACACGTGTAGGTAGTTCGCTGCGTCCCACGCGTCTACGAACCAGCTCCCAATCTTCCTAGCTATTACCCTGACAGCCTTCTCAAGATCCGTGACGGTCCACCTGCCCCTGCTATTAACGGTATTTAGGACTTCGCTAATGTTGAAGTGCGTAGTTAGGGCCTTAACGACTTCTTCGGCTGCCTTGTACAGCTTCTCGCTGGCTTGAACGGGATCCCTATCGATTAGGACCTCGCCCTCCTCAAGATATCTCAATGCGAGTTCTAGGTGCGATTCTGCATCCGCCCTTGCTCTAGGGTCTGGGTTGTTTGAAATATGAGGTCACTAAATACATTGTTTATCCTGCCCTTATAAGCCTTCATCAGCCTAAGTCCCGCTGATTTTCATCATCTTAGCCTTCTCCGAGGGTCTTGGTTAGGTCTCTCAGGATGTTTCTGCATTTTTCGTCTTTGCATAGGTAATTTTCTATGGTTTTGTCTATGTTCTTGAGGTCTGTTTTCTCCGTTGTTTCTGTGGGTATTGGTATTGCGAGGTAGTCCTCCTCCAGGAACCTGGTCCATTTTTCTGAGATTCTTCTGCTGAACACCTTCAGGAATAGTCTCATTAGGTTTGAGTTGTACCAGGCGGCTATTAGTGGGTTTTTTGTTCTTACTATGTAGAAGTCCTTTGAGGCGCATAGTGGTTTTTCGCTGTAGTTCGCAAGCACCCTATGCCTATCCAGGTCCAGCTTATCGTGTATGAAGATGTGCCCGTAGGGTCTCTTGGATTGCAACTGCCTCCACACGTGCCTATACCAGTACCTCCCGAACTTTAGTGCAGGCACTCCCTGCCCCTCACCCCACTCGATGTACCTCCTCAGGTCTCCCTCTGGGTCGTCGTTTATTGCTAGGGCGTAGAATCCTGGGTCGTGGATTTCGACTTCATGGTTGTAGTACTCGGGTTTCCTTAGGCACTCGACTAGGTATTTCGTGTGTATGCTCAGTCTTTGGCCATTACTGTTCCTAATGATTACGTACTCCCCATTCCTACCCACGATACTCCAGTGCCTGTTGGGTAGGAAGAAGAAGTCGGGTCCGTACATCTCGACACCCCTAACAACCTCATCTCTCCCCAGGTAGCGCAGTAATCCATTCTCGAGACCATGCTCGATGATCTCGATCAACTTATTCGCGATGTCGATGTTGAATAGGGATAGCCAGTTCCTGTCTGCGAACCTTGGGAGTGTGTGTAGGTTTATGTTACCGATGCTGTTCAGTTTCCCATCCCATCGGTAAATCACGGTCTCCTCATTAGGCACAGCATCCCCAGCATCCCTCTTCCTTAGGAATAGTATTAATTCCTTGAACCCGCTCCCCACGGAGAAGGATGGGTCTAGCCCATTCTCCACCATTCCCAGCACATGATACCTAACCCTCAGGAGTCTCTTCAAGCCGCTACCCTGGCTTGTGTAGAACGTTGATGCCGGCATCACGAGTATCATGTAACCACCAACCCTCAGTATGTAATCCATGAGGAAGAACGATAAGATATGCAGCCCAGGGTCACCCCTAGAGATGAACTCGGCATACCCCAGCCGCCCCATCAGGTCCAACAGCTCCCTCCTATACTCCCTATCCAACAGGCTCCACCTAACGAAGGGCGGGTTAGATACTATGATGTCCGGCCTGTAACCCCAAGCTACCCTAAAGGCGTCCCCACACACGACCTCCACGTTCGTGTACAGTTTGGTGAGGATTCTCCGTGCCAGGTTGCATGGCTCCTCATTTATCTCGATACCCACGACCTTACCTGGCTTGATTAGGTCGCTAATTGAGGATAGCAAAACGCCTGAGCCCAGGAACGGGTCCATGACCACAACCCCATCCCTACGCCCTATGGACTTCACGAACTCCCTAACCACCGCTACACCATCCCTGCTGGTGTAGTAGGAGGAGGTCGCCTTCCTATCCACCAAGTCCTGCACGGCGTACTGCTCATCACTCAGGAACAGCGGCACCACCCCTGCTGTATCTGGCAGGTTATGTTAGAACTAATAAAGTACTATCGTAGAATTACCCAGCAATAAAATCGTAGATAAATATGATCAAATCAGCCTTCCGCCGTCGCGTCATTGATTCCGTGCCCTTGAACATCATCATTAATCCCTAATTGCTCTATGGGAGTTTAAAACTTCCACTATCAATAGCCAGGGGTTAATTCTCAACCCACGTGAACGACGGGTAGGATTAAACCGACTATGAATATGAGTATGGCGACTATTACGGCGGTTATGAATGCACGAACCCAACCAACCCTATAAAGCACCTTTATTACATAGAGCCAAACTATAAACCCAATCAACGCCCCAAGTAAACCACTAATGAGTGTGTGGAATATGTAATAGACTATGAAGCCTATGATAGCGGCTAAGAAGGCCTTACCCCATCCACCCCTCACCCATTATGTGGGTTGCCGCGTAAATTATGATTGTCGTTATTATGAGACCTACGATAAAGAGTATGGCATCCCCAACAACGTAGAGCAGAGGTACCATAATTACCTGCTCTGTTTCTATATCATTTTTTAAGCTTTACACAATCACTCTTTTAAACTATCTCAAAACATCTCACATCGCCTTACTAGTATCGTTGGGAAGTGCGCGGCACTAATCGCGCTTATTGTGTTAATTTCAATGAAATGCTGAGGTTTTATTCATGGGAGTCGTTCTGGTTGGTGGTGTTTGTTTGGTTTAGCGAGGGTTCCTGTTCTATATTTTAGTTGGTATCTTGGAGGGGATGTGTGGTGTGTTTGATGTCGGGCTTTTTCTTCTTCCTTGTTTCTTTGGTGGTTTTATTTATTGTCTATACTTGTGTAATGCTTATAAATAGGCTTGTTTTTGGTTTTCCTGGGTGGTTTTATTGCCAGGTACGCGATAATCGGGCTTGGTAAGATAGGGACTGCCATAGCCAAAGCCCTGATAAAGTCTGGTGTTGATCCTGGCGATGTGTCTGGTAGCGTTAGGAGGGTTGAGAGCGTTGAGCGTGTTAGGAGGGAGTTGCCTGGTGTCTTTGTTAGTACGAACAATGCGGAGGTCGTTAGGGACGCCGACGTCGTTATCCTGGCTGTTAAGCCCTACCAAGTCGTTGATGCGTTGATGCCCATCCGCGACGTGTTGGGTGGGGATAAGTTGTTGGTTTCCGTGGTTGCCGGTGTTACGACTAGGATTTTGGAGGGTCTTGTTGGGGCTAGGGTTGTTAGGGCCATGCCCAACATTGGCATTGTTATCGAGAGGGGTGTGACGGCTGTGTCGCCTGGTTCTAGGGCTTCCGAGACCGATGTTAAGGTTGCCTGTGGTATATTCAGTTCCATGGGTAGGTGCTTCGTAGCTGATGAGAGGTACATGGACGCCATAACAGCCATTAGCGGTTCAGGTCCTGCCTTCATATCCGTCATCCTCGAAGCCCTTTGGGAGGCTGGTTTGCTTCTTGGTATACCAACCGACATATCCTGGGAGTTGGCTGTGGGTACGCTGGAGAGTAGCGCTGAGTTGCTTAGGGTTAAGAGGCCGTGGAGTGTTATTGAGGAGGTTACAACACCTGGTGGTGTCACGATTAGGGGTCTTAAGGTTGCTGAGGAGGGTGGTTTGAGGGGCTTGATTATGAGGATGATCGAGGAGACGGCGAGGAGGGGTCGTGAGATAAGTCAGGACATTGAGACGAGCATTAGGTCAATAGTTAATGATTTAGGACGTAATACTTAACTACTACTGCTAGGCCATGGCGTCCGTGGGTAAGGGCACCAGGGCTGTGCGTGGTGGCGTTAAGCATACCAGCGATGATATTGGGTCCGTGATCGAGCCAATATACCAATCGGCGTTCTTTGAGTACAGGGAGCCGGAGAGGAAGATTGTGCCCCATGGCACGGTACCACTCAAGTATTCGAGGGAGGATAACCCCACTGTACTTTCGGTGGAGAGGAAGATGGCGGAGCTGGAGCAGGGTGCCGACGCCATAGGTACATCCAGCGGTATGGCTGCCATAACGACGCTCCTTATGGCCTTAATAAAGCCCGGCATGAATGTTCTAATCCCCCTGGATGTCTATGGCTCCACGCTAGTACTCATAGAGCGACTAGGTAAGTTTGGTGTTAGGACTGTGGTTGTTGATCCCGGTAATGACAGCATCATTAAATCATTGGGTAAGGGCATTGACCTTGTGCTTATTGAGACGGTATCGAATCCATTGCTTAGGGTTTATGACGTACCTCAAATTGTCAAGGTGGCCCGTGAGGTTGGTGCCAGGGTGATTGTTGACAACACATTAGCTACGCCTATTGGCATGAACCCACTGGTCTACGGCGCGGATTATGTTGTGCATAGCGCCACCAAGTACCTTGGTGGTCATAATGATGCCGTGGCTGGCTTCGTAATAGGCCCTGACGTTGAATCCATGAAGGGTGTTTGGGAGTGGAGGAGGTTCTTGGGGACTATCATGGAACCATTCACCGCATTCTTAATTGATAGGGGTTTGAAGACCCTCCACATTAGGATGGGTAGGCATGAGGAGAATGCGAAGGCAGTTGCCGAGTACCTAATGGAGCATCCGAAGGTTGAGAGGGTTTACTACCCATGCCTACCTAACCACGAGTCCTACGAGGTTGCCAGGAAGTTCCTCAGTAATTGCGGTGGTATTGTGAGCTTCGAGGTTAGGGGCGGCTTGGAAAGCGCCATGGCGGTTTACAGGAGCGTTAAGTTGATAATACCAAGCGTAAGCTTTGGTGGTACAGAGAGTATAATAACGCACCCAGCAAGTACGACGCACGTTCACTGGAGCCCCGAGGATAGGGCTAGGGCTGGGATTAGGGATAACTTACTGAGGCTTAGTGTTGGTCTTGAGGATGTGGAGGACATAATCGAGGACCTCGACCATGCACTGAAGCAAGTACCTTAAAAATAATTAATCAGTTATTATCCTCCATGCCCGCGCAGAAGCTTACCGATAGGGTTTACGTGATTCCAGGGAGGACGAACACCGGAGTCCTCGTGATTGATAATAATGAGTGCGTCATAATAGATACGGGAATCGATGAGGACTCAGGTAGGAAGGTGTTCAATACCATTAAGTCCATGAACCTAAAAATCAGGGCGATAATAAACACCCACCATCACGCTGACCACATTGGTGGGAATGCAATAATCGTTAAGAGGACAAACGCCAGCGTCTACGCATCACCTGAGGACAAACCATTCATTGAAAAGCCCGTACTTGAGCCACTCTACCTCTATGGTGCCTACCCACCCAAAATCCTGAGGACAAAACTCCTCGAGGCCGAGGGTGTGCCTGTTAGGGATATTGATGAGTTACGTAGAGAGGTTGGTTTTGATGTCATGCAGTTGCCAGGTCATACAATGGGCATGGTAGGCGTACACTACGATGGGGTCCTATTCACGGCAGACGCATTCTTCCCAACGGAAATTATAAGGAAGTACGGCGTTCCGTATCACCTCAACGTGAGCTTAGCCCTGGACAGTCTGAAGAGGTTACGTGATGCCGCTAGTGGGTATAGCCAAATCGTACCGGCCCACGGTGATGTAGCGAATCCGCAGGGTGCCCTGGCCGCTATTGATGAGAATATAAGTGCTATAACGAGGTTGAGGAATGTCATTATTAATCAGTTATCGGGTGGGCCCATGGGGCTTGAGGAATTGGTTCTCAGGGTATTGATTAATGAGGGGTTGGATTTAGGTTCAGTGCATAATTACCTGCTTAACAGGTCTGCAGTGCTGTCATACATAGCCTGGCTTTCCGATGAGGGGCTGATCGAGCTTAGCCTCAGCGATAATAGGCCCGTGGTGCATACTGTCAAGCGTTGAGGCAGGTTATTTTCAATGAATACCTCATAAACCCATCAAATGGATTACCTTAAATCAAGCCTTTATTAAGCCGTGGTCTCCCACGGTCGTTGGTGGGTATGGCTGGTAAGAAGAGGGTTGTGATTGTTGGTGGAGGGATAGCTGGCTTGGGTGTTGCCAACACGCTCGTTAGTAAGGCTGGCGATTTAGTGGATGTATATGTAATAACTAGGGATAGGTACTATGTTGGAGGTCCAACAAGGCCGTTGTTGTTAACGAATGAGGAGGAGTATGGCAGGATAGTGAGGGGTTACGAAAACGTGAGGAATATAAACCTAATTGTTGGTAGTGTGGTTAGTATAGACCCTGGAAATAGGGTTGTTAATTACTCGGAAACCCTCTATGGTCTTGGGTCCAGGAGCATCAATTACGATTACCTGGTCATCGCGCCCGGCGTTGTTTATGATGGTTCATCGATAATTGGCTATGATAAATATTGGTGGCGCGTTGCGAATGTTTATGATGTCGGTAGGGTACACGTTCTTAAGGATTGGGTTTGGAAGCTGAATAGTGGCACTGTGGTGGTTTACGCGCCTAAGGCACCGTATAGGTGCGCTCCAGCTCCTACCGAGACAGCCCTATTGATACATACCGTACTTAGGCACAGGGGTGTTAGGGATAGGGTTAGAATAGTTCACGTGGACGCAAATGATAAGACGCAACCACCAGTAATTGCCGATGTCGTTAAGTCAATATACGATAAGGCTGGTATTGAATTAATTACAAATCAGGAGATTACAGAGATAGGCGATGGGGAGGTTGTTACGAAGAGTGGCGAGAGGTACAAGTACGATGTACTCGCACTACTTGAACCAAATAGGGCGCCATCATTCATTAAGGAGGCAGGCCTTGGCACCGACTGGTTCGAGGTCAGGTCGCCAACGGATTTAAGGAGTCCTAAGTTTGATGATGTGTATGGAGCTGGTGATGCGGCGAAGTTGCCTTATCCTAAGAACCAGGAGATAGCCTTTGAGAGTGCATTATTCGCAGCTAATGGTATTTTGAGTGATTTGGGGGTTGACGAGAAGGTTAATGTTCAGTATGCGTTTGTTGGTTGGGCATATGTTGGTAATGTGGATGGGAGGCTCGAGACCAATAGTGTCCAGTTTGGTTTTGATTACACACAGCAACCACCGAAGCCTATGAAGGATCCGGAGCCGAAGAGGGATTATACATTGCAGAAGGATAGGTGGATGCAGGCCTATTTAAGTAGGTTGTTTAGTTATTGATGTGCAGTGCCTATTCACGAACTCCCTGAACCTCTCATTATTAAGTATCATCAGATACCCATCCTCACCATCACTATAATAGGCCCTAAGTAGATCCCTCACCTCAAAGCCCAACTTTCTATAGAGCGTGATGGCTGGGGTGTTTGAGACCCTAACCTCGAGTATTACGTAGTCAGCGCCATCATTAACCATTGAGCATATTGACCTACTCATTAATTCGCTACCAATCCCCCTTCTACGGTATTCGCCAAGGACCCCTACGGAGATCACGTGTCCTCTGCTGAAGCCCTCAATGCACGATATTATGTAACCCACGGGTTTATCCCCCATGAATGCTATGTATGAGTATTTCGTGCAATTCCTGCACAACCAGTTTATGAAGCCGAGGGTGTATTGTTCGCTTGGTCTAAATATCGCTCTCTCGAGATCCACAATCGTGTCCATATCATTATCTGGGTCACACCTGCGTAATACTAGTTCGTCTTTCATCCCAAACCATCGATCCTAATGATTCTGGGTTAAAAAGTAATTTAATGTTTTATGCGTAATTAGGTAGCGTGCCTGCTAAATTGCTGGCTACCGCAGATATACATTCGCCGAAGTATTTTGCGAGGTTTAGGGAGGCTGTTGAGGGTCTTGGTAAGTTCGACGCTGTTTTAATCGCTGGTGACTTGATGGAGGATGGTAAGATTGACGGGTTGAAGATACTGATGAATGAACTTAAGAAATTGAGTGATACAATAATTGCGGTGCCAGGAAATGAGGATTATGACGATGTACTACCAAGGGCTAAGAGCCTTGGCCTTATCAAGTGGCTTGATGATGAAGTCATCAAGATTAACATAAATGGAATTTCGCTTAGAATCATTGGTTCACGAGGATCCCTCGAGAAACCAACCACATGGCAGTTGAGGAATATACCACACATAACCGACACGTATAAACGTAGGGTTGAGTGGTTAAGGAGCATCCTTAATTCATCCAGGGAATTAACGATATTACTAACACACTATGCACCATCATTCAAGACATTGCAGGGTGAGGACCCAAGGATATGGCCGACACTCGGGGTTAGAGATTTAGAGAATGTGATTTTCGCGAATAACGTCATCGCAATACATGGGCATGCCCATGAGTCCACGGTTAGGTGCGTGAGGTCCAGAAACGCCTATATAATAAATGCATCCTTCATTAACCATTGGAAGCCGGTGATAATGGAAGTAGGTCCTGAGGGGCTTGTGTCAATAAGCATTGAGTGTAGGGAGGTTAAGCATGAAGGTAGGAGTGGCCCATCAATACTCGATTTCATGAAATAAGCATTCTTTAATAATGAGTTAATGCAAAACCTTGCTAAATGCGCAGGTCTGGCATTTACTCGGTGATTGTCTATGTAGGGATTGTGGCATACGCCATTACATTATCCTACTACACGATACTGAAGTACTACACATTTCATACGCACGCCGCTGACCTGGGCATTTTTGCGCAAGCCCTTGCATCAACGCTGTATTACCATAGGCTCTTCTATGAGAGTGTTGATGTTGCCATAATACCGAAGCCAGGCCCCATAGGCTATAGCTTCCTTGATGTGCACTTCTCGCCAACATTGTTCCTACTCCTACCCATCTACGCGGTATACCCAAGCCCAACCACCCTACTTATTGCCCAGAGCGTTATCGTTGCGCTCGGTGCATTACCAATCTATTGGTTGGGTAGGTGGTTGGGTAGGGAGAACCTCGGCGCATTATTCGCCCTTGCCTATTTAATGAACCCATTGGTTCAGGGCGCCAACTCCTTTGATTTCCACATGGAAACTCTCTTCATGCCCCTGGCATTATACGCAACATATGCACTATTAACGAGGAAATGGAGTATTTACTACCCACTATTACTGCTTACCCTGGGGACCATAGAGTTCGCACCAATACCAATGGCTCTCCTGGGAATTTATTACATCGCGAAGAACCTGAGGAGGAGGGTTGTCGTTCACGGGGTGGCTACTGCGGTCATATCGATGGTCGTACTCGTACTTGCCCTATGGCTGAAGTCGGTACTTAATCCTGCAGGTCCCACGACAGCATCACCCCTCTCCGGTCTACCCATGGAGTACGCATCATCCTTCGACCTGGGGGTTCTAGTCTCCATATTTAGGAACCCGTGGCTTATCATCAACCTATACACCGTGCACGGTACCAGGAAGTTCCTATACTTCCTGGAGCTATACTCACCAACAGCATTCACAGCATTCTTGGACCCATTGGTGCTTCCGTCACTGGCATGGCCCCTGGCATCCTTCCTCACAAACAATGTCATTTACTACAGCCCGTACTTCCAATACAGCTCCTTCTCCATACCCTTCATAATGATGGCATCGCTCATGGCTTTATCGAAGCTGCCTAGTGACTTAATGAGGAGGTTCACAGTACTCATAGTCATATCCACGGTCATAGTGCTCCTAGGTGTAAGCCCATTAATACACTTCCAATACGCAATAACCAGTACCGATAGGGAGATTTGGAACGCAATAAGTCAAATACCAAGTAATGCAACAGTGCTAGTCCAAAACAATCTATATCCACCATTCTCCAACAACATAAATGCCTACACGCAATGGTATCCATGGCTCAGGCCAGAGTACATAATAGCTCAACCAAGTAGTCCGTGGTTCACGTGGTGGGGCACCCCATACAATGAGTACGTAAACCTCGCATTAAGCAATGGGTATGGGGTATACATGGTGATCGGAAACTCCCTACTGGTGCTTAAGGCGAATTACACAGGGCCGCCGGTGGTGTGTAAGCCATTGACCATAAAAATAGGGCCCAACGAACTAACAATAATAAATGGTGAGGTGCAGGGCGACACTATAGTGCACACGCCAAACGAGCCGCCAGGTCAATGGTTCACCACAACCCAAGCGCTACCACCAGGCCTTTACAGCATAGAAGTAACCTATGGATGGAGTGGTCCGCAGTACCTAAGGGCCATCAACACGACATTAGCCCTCATAAGGGTTGGCACCACGACAATAAACTTATCAACGGACAATAATAATGCAACGACTATAATCAAACTCAATTACTACACTAACATTACGATTACGGCATACGCGAACTACATAGTGAACACCACAGTCTATGTGAACTCAATAACGATAAAGGGACCACTCTGCGGCTAAAGCCTAAACGGTTCTATGTTGATGATTTCCACCTCATCACCAGGCTTGATACCGTAGGCCTCCCTAATCTCCCTAGGTATCGTGAACTGCCTCGAATCCGTATGCTTAGTCCTGAGTAACTTAACACCTCTTAACTTCACAACAACGCCATTGTACGCTACGGTTATCACCGCGTACTTAAGCCCTGAAATGCCCAAGATTCTGACCAAACTTGCTGGTATGAGGACTTGATTGTTTAGGTAAACCCTAACTTTATACGGTAACTTGGTAACCCTAATACCAGGCGCCCCACGCTTTCTTAGTACACGACTATCCATACTGTACAAAAAACAGAGGTAAGGATATAAAAAACTAGTGTTGAATAGAAAGAGAAAGCAAAAACATCCAAAATGAAAGACATTAGTTCCTATGCATTTCATGTAACGCCCTAGATTATCACACTAGGGAGGGTGGGAAGGAACAAGGCAGCGTTGGTGTGTTTCCTCGACTAGGGAGGCTAGGACGTTGAGGTACTGAGGGCAAGATCACGGAAAACGAGGTAACAGAGCATCCCAGGAAGACCATGGAACCCGTAGCCGTGGTTGGTAAGGTTGTAATCCTCAATAAACTACCCAAGACAAGGACTGGTAAGGTCATGAGGAGGGTCTTAGGGGCAGCGGTCACGGGCCAAAACCCAGGGGATCTAAGTACGCTGGAGGATGAGGAGAGCCTCGAAGAACTTAAAGGAGCATTTAGCCGTGGGTCTTATTTAAATAAGCAATAATTACCAGGAACCACCAAGATTCACTTAATAACTCCAAAACCAACAGTGTGCCTGTATGGGTAGAGTTGCCCTTGTCACAGGTGCATCCTCAGGTCTTGGTAAGGAGTTGGCTAGGGAGTTGGCCTCTAGGCGATACGACTTGGTCCTGGTTAGTAGGAGGAGGGATGCCCTTGAGGGTTTGGTTGAGGAGCTTAGGGCTGGGTATGGCATTAATGCCTGGGCTGTGGATTATGACCTATCGAATGTGGGTGGAATAAATGAATTCATTAGTAAGGTTAAGGGTCTTGGAATTACAATAAAGGTCTTGATTAACAATGCTGGTGCCGGTGTTTATGGACCGCTGAACGAGCTTAATGAGGAGGATATCGTTAGGATAATAAACCTGAACTACATAGCGCCAATACTACTCACTAAGGGTTTCCTAAACGACCTGGCCAGGGAGAGGGGTTGCGTGGTTAACGTAATTAGTTTAGCGGCGCACATACCCATACCCTGGCTCGGCATATACACATCGACAAAGGCGGCTCTAGCCAACATAACCGACTCACTCAGGATAGAACTCAAACCACTGGGCATTAGGGTTATTGGTGTCTACCCAGGCTACATGAGGACGAACTTCTTCAGTAACACCATAGCTAGCCCAACGGCATCCAAGGCTAGGGAAAACCCCATGGGACCTGTGTTGGACCCAGCCTATGTAGCCAGGGAAATCGCCAATAAGGTAGATAATCCCAACTTCAACGGCGACGTGGTACCTGGCACGGCATATCGCATTGCCAGTGTATTCGCTAGGCCATTGTATCCATTGATTAGGTACTACGTGGGCAGGTGGTTCAGCAGGAAGTACAGGGACATCATTAATTACGGCAAGTAGGTCTCAAAAAGCCTTTAATGGGTAACCTTATTAATTTCCTGTGAATTCCCCAGCAAGGGTTAATTTCACGCTTAGATTGATCGTTCTCATCCTAGCAATTACTTCCGTCATCATCATCATAGCCAATAGCATCTACGCGATTCCATCGCTTGTTGCCTATT
>OFEH01000475.1_pt1 | contig 12937 bp, 12 predicted proteins | sample 1521031 | NCBI WGS metagenome assembly OFEH01 (sample SAMN05518350, study PRJEB24110) | hypersaline lake metagenome | isolation source: Grendel Spring, Yellowstone National Park, Wyoming, USA | place: USA:Grendel Spring, Yellowstone National Park, Wyoming, USA | collected 2011-11-16
AGCGTTAGCCCAATACAGCTTTGCAAGAATGACCCAACCATAGGCAAAGGTACTAGTCCTGTTTAACTGATCTCGGCACTGTGGTTGGGTTTTGGGTTTTTCTGTGGGGTTGTTGGTTGTCTTCGTGGTTGTTTAATTTGCCTTGCTTGTTTCCTTATAGAATGCCCGGTTAGCTTGGGGTGGGGTTGAGGTGTTGCATCTGAGCCACTCACCCATTAATTGTCTCGAAAAAATAAAAATTCCTGTGGGAGAAGAGTTTTGGTGTGTGGTCTGTGTCTAGGGCTTTGCCCATGGTTGTCCTCGCATTGGCAATAGTCTCAGTGGTTGTTTTGGTTGCTAATAGTATTTACGCGGTCCCGTCACCCATCTCCTCCGTTCGTATTGGTGGGTTTGGTGAGGTTGATTACTACGCATCGCAACCAATACTTAATGCTCCTCCTGGCTTGTTGGTTAGGGTTTACCTAATCAACGGCTCCAGCATGAAGCCCGTTAACGCATTCATCGATGTTTACGCCAATGCTCCCAATGGGATTGTCCACGTTGCAATGGGCTACTCATCAATCTTAATTGTGCCGTTTAACAGCACGAACTGGCTGTATGCGCTTGGTAAGTGGGCTTCATTGGGTATACCATTCAGTGGGTACAACACGTCAATGCTAGTATTCATAACCTACATGCATGGTAATGAGTCGTGGATCGTACCATTGCTTATCCCATACAATGTTGGTTGGGCATACAGGGCATTAGGCAAGTCAACGCCAAGTGACGCCACGCCAAGGTACATTGTTGTTAATGCCTACATTAACGTTAATGAGTTAAGGCCGAGTAGGGTGGTTCCAGTAAAGCTAAACGGCACGGTCACTGACCCACAGGTCTTCGGAACATACAACGGCTACACGGTGTACAACTGCAGCCTAAGCGGACCACAACCACCAAATATATACACGTCATACGTGTTCCAACCAACGAGCACATGCCTAGGCTTCAACGGATCACTACCAATAGCATGGGCTACGTGGAGCAACGGCGTAATACAAAACGACCAAGGGCTACAGTTACAGCTTGCCATAGACTTCTCGGGTACGATAAATTGGGACGCAATGGCTGCCGGCTACGGTGACATAGGCACATCATACAGCGCAAACGAGAACTGGGTATTGAGCAGTCCAACGTATACCATTGGTTCCCAGATTACGCAGCCTGGCTCACTGTATTGGTACTATGGAGGTGCCACATGGGCTATTGTTAATTACACCGTGTGGTTTGTGAGCTCCTCAATGGGTACTTACCACCTGGGTAATGCAACCATTTTCGAGGTGCTTTACATACCACCGAATAGTAATTACGTTGGCATAGTACTTGATTATGGCAATGGTCCGGTAAGTCTACTCTACCACTTAGCCAGTAAGCATTACCTCGAATACCCAGCATCATCAATTGTTAATTATGCAGCATTCATATACACAGGTCAGGAGTATCTCTATCAATGCAACGGACCAGTTACTAATGCTAGTACGACGTCAGGTACCGCCTATGCAATAACGCTTGGTGGTGTTGAAACAGCCTATGGTCTAGGCCCAGCCCAACTAGGTACCACATTAACAAGCCTGTCACTTGGTTCTGGGGGTTTAGGCATGCCTCCACCACAAGCATCGGTAAGTTTAACGAGCGTATCGCTAGAGCTCTTTAATATAACAACCAGCATGAACCTTTTCATCTCCGTGGTTAATGCCTCGGCGGTTTACGGCTTACCCACATTCGGCTTCATACTGAACGCCACGAATTTCTACGGGATCCCGTCAAGCTTCACGTGCAAGTACAATCAATGGGTGCAGATTGGTTAAGAGCCATTATGGCGCTCAACATTCGTTGAAATTCGTAATGGTGTCCTCATGAATGTTAAATCTTTGTTTTGGTTCTATTTTGGCTTTGTTTTTGCGAGTTTTGCCTCATCTCTCTGGCTACTGCTTAGTTCTGTCTTGACGATAACACCAATACCCCTCCCCTATTGGTTACTCTACACTCCTGGCAATATCGTCACTGCCGGAATAATTGTTGCATCTTTGATGCTTGCCTTGTACGCATACCTTGGTGTAGCATTGGTTTTGAATAAAATGAATAGAGGTTTCATACCGATAACAATGGTTATCGCATTCACCATAGGCATAACCCTACTTTTGGTTAGGCAAGCCATACCTGCACTGGTTATTTTGGTCATAGCATACGTAATGCTCATCGGCACGTACATCGTCATAACCAGCGTAACCACGTCGAGAACATCAAAGGCCTTGTGGGGTGTTGCAACCATAATCTTGGCACTAATACCACCAATACTCATAGGAGGCGGATTGACAGTCATTAACTACATAAGGTACATGGCAATAACAGAACAGACAATGGCAATAACAGCATCGGCAATAGAGGCATGGAGGCTAGGCACACATAACCCATAAACCCACAAGCCAATGATGGGCTAACCATCACGGCGAATCAAACCCAACAAACACTTCAACCACTCCCGACACCTTGAGGAACAAAGCCAACACACGCCATACACAAACTAATCGTGGTAAAAAGCTAAAGGGGTGGTTAATGATTAGGCGCCAGCTAGCAATGCTGATAATGCACGCAATGCTCATGAAGAGCAACCATAGTGACAATCACACAGCACAACAACACGCACTAAGACAAACCATGGAGAAACTACTGAAGGTGGTGCTAACGTGAGGACCACAAGAGGTATAACTACCGTAAAACCAAACATCATTGCAAGAAAGCCTGCGTGGGTTTGAATAAATTCTGGTGCTGTACATTCTTAGTAATCTACCGATCACGTGTTAGTAGGATGTCGTTTACGCACAATCTATTAACAGTAAAGCCGCTAAGGATTAGGACGCTTGACCAAGCTCGGGCACCCCCGCCTTGACCTTAACCACCCCTCATCATTTTTAAGCTTTTCCCAAGGTACGTTTATTTACGGTATCCGCCTTAGTGCATTGTCAAGGTCGCTTATTATGTCCTCGGGGTCCTCGAGCCCAACGGACAGCCTTAGTAGGCTTTCATCTATCCCCAGTTTAGCCTTGTATTCGTCGGGTATTGGCTGTGCTGCGCTGGTTATGGGGTATGTGATTAAGGATTCAGGTCCACCGAAGCTTGGGGCTGGCTTAACCATGCTTAGTGAGTTTAGGAATTCGCGGGCCTCCTCCCTACCACCCTTAATCTTGAATGAGACTATGCCCCCGTAGAGGCCGTTGAACATCCTTGATGCCAGTTCATGATATGCGCTTGACTTTAACCCTGGGTAATAAACCTCCCTGACCTTTGGGTGGTTGCTTAGGAAGTCAGCCACGGCCATGGCGTTCTCGCAGTGCCTCCTAACCCTCAGGTTCATTGTCTTAACCCCCCTTAAAACCAGGTAGGCATCGAGGGGTTGTATTATCGTGCCCAGTCTCCTCCTCCACTGCCAGGCGTCATTAATTATGGATTGGCTGCTGGACACTATGACCCCAGCCAAGACGTCATTATGCCCTGAAATGTACTTCGTGGCGCTATGAACGACTAACTCAGCCCCATGCTCAATGGGCCTGTACAGGACTGGTGTAGCCATGGTGTTGTCGACGATTAGCGTTGAGCCAGTATCCCTGGACACTTTGATTAGGTGATCCACGTCAATAACCCTAAGCATGGGGTTTGTTATGGTTTCAACAATTACTACGGAGCCTGGGTTAGCCTTAATGGCCTCAGCCAAGTCCCCGGTCTCGGGCATGGTTACGACTGTTTCAACCCCGAACTTCCTCATGTTGATAGCTAAGCCCAGCGTGGTGCCGTATACCTCGGCGGGGAGTATTAGCCTTAAACCGGACTTGAGTATCGTCATGAGTATGGTTGATATGGCCGCCATGCCGTTGTTTGTGGCTAGGGCATCAACCCCACCCTCAAGCCTAGCCAAGACGTGTTCAAGGTACCTCACCGTTGGGTTCTCCTCCCTAGAGTACTTCAAATCAAGCCCCCTATCCGATAACTGAGCCTCAATAACCTGCCTAAAGGGTGTGGTTAGGTATATGGGCGGTACCACTGATCCAACCTCGTCACTGAACCCATGCCCATGAATGGACTCCGTAGCCTTACCCACAGGAAGCCCCAGTGGCCACACCTATTAAAGCAGTTAACCCCTCAGCAAGGCCCTTAACACATAGGTTAACGACCCGAGTTATCCCTAAATTGACCCTGGGAACCATCAGCATTGCCAAGGAGAGACCAGGCAAGGCCTATAACGTTGATTCCGTCAACATCAAGCGTCCAATTAGGTTTCATGAAAACTAAATTCGCTGAATCTTAAAAGTGAAACTTAAAAATGCGAAAACACCTAAACATGATATATGAAGGGATGGGTAATTGCGGTAGTGATAGTGGTAGCCTTGGTGGCGACGGTTGCGTTTTATATGTTGTTAAGTCGGGGCGGTCGGCAAGTGGCGCTTTTAAACGCAGAAAGACTACTGATTAGTGAGAACTTCACGGGTACTTATCGCTTAACCGAGTCCCAATTAATTAACACGAGCCTAATCTCAGAGGTACTGCAGATTAACGGCGTGGTCACGATATCCAGATCGCCATTAGTGGGTGCTGAGGTGACTAATGGAACAGAATTTGTAATCCAGGGTGGTGAAAACTCAAGCGTATATGTTGAATCAGCCATCTATAAGGCTAATAGTAATATCTGCTTAGTAACGAAGGAGATGCCATCGGGCAGTGTCATTAGCAAGTGCATACCGTATAGCAACTACACCAAGTACACCATGTTATCCTACTACATGACTGAGAGCTCATTAAGGAACGCAAGGTATATTGGCATAGGCCACTGGAAGGGTGAAGCCACCTACTGCTTCGCATCCGTAATAACGATAAAGCCGCCCAACGAAACGATTGCTCAATCACCTGCCGTGGAAATAACAGTTAATGTAACTAAGATTTGCATACTGGGTAATGGGGTAATAGCCAACATGACCATGACCACGTACGAGTCAACCCAAGAACCAACACCCACTACAATTATTTTCACCATAAATGAAACCCTGGTCAACTACTCCTTCACATTTAACCAAAGGGAGCTTGACCTATTAATAAGCAACGTAACCCAGGGCTAAGGTGCTCAACACACCCACTGAATAGGCGGTGAGTAAATCATAAAGGAGGAGTGGTAACTAGGCTTTATATTGATGCTTAGTAGTATTATTTTACTCCTTGGTCTTTAGAAGCCCCTCAAATTTGTCAACCATCCTCTTCACCACCTTTAAGGCAACCTCAACGTCACCGGTGGATAGCTTGGCTTCGTAGAAACCCCACACGTGCAGTGAGTACGCGGTGTTCCAGCCTAGGGAGACCCACTCCCCAACCCTCTCAGATAGCTTACTGGACGCTGTGAAGAGCATGTAGGTGTACCACCTACCCTCCCTCAACGCCTCCTGGTGCTCAGGTAAGTTATGAATCTCAGCCAGTGCCTTAACAACCTCCTCAGCGGCCTTGTATGCCCTCTCAGACGCTTGAACCGGGTCATTCCTCCTAACGTAGTCCTCGGCCTCATTCAAGTACCTCCTAGCCAACTCAAGCCTTAGCCTCAAGCCATTAGATGGATCGCTCCTTGAAATCGCCGTAATTATTAAATCCTCAACATCAATGCCAAGCTCCCTAGCCCTCTTAACCAACTCCTCCATACTACATTAACCTAACCCGTAAGTGACTTAATAAAGCTTAGGTGCACCTATGGCCCGCTGAACGCCGTGGAGAGTATGGTACACCTGACCCCTCCTGCCTTGAAGGGTGAGGTTTGTTGTTCTTTATCATCACCTAGCCTGTTGTGGCAAGTCCACGTAGCAGTAGGGTTGATGCTAGGGTTAGTGCCGCGCATAACGTTAGCACATAGCCCAATCCAATGCCCAGGTTGTAACCGAAGAATGTGGCCACAAGGGGTGGGCCAACTCCACCCAGTAGCCTGCCTAGTAGGAATGTGAAGTTTGAAGCCGTAGCCCTAACCCTTGCTGGGTATAATTCACTAATCCATACGCCCAGGTATGCGAAGATTGATGATGAGAAGTAGGTTAACGCTATTGGTAATGCAACGTAGCCCTCATTCACCCTTGCGGTAATGAGGAGGGTTATTGAAGATGCAAGGGCTAAGGCGCTTAATACTATTAGGGTCTCTGCCCTACCGTAAACATCCGACGCGTAACCAGCCGCCACGTAGGCTACGATTCCGATTAGCGGTAATGCGATGAGCCATGCGTTAAGCCCAAGAGTCTTCACAGCCTTGAGGTAGGTGGGTGCAAGGCTAACGAGGGGTATTGTGTATAGGAACGCTGAGGCGACGAGAATAGTGCTAAGTATGGTTACGGCAAGTAGACGCCCCCTAAACAAGTCACCATAACTAACCTGCCTCAAGCCAATCCTACCCACGGTCTCCGGCACTAACATAACCAGGGGTAATGATAACGCCAGTGAGGATGCACCCACAGAAACTAGGACTAGTCTCCAGTTCCTGATAATGCCGCTTACCACGGCATCTAGCACGATACCTACGAAGTATATGCCTTGCACTAATCCACCCATTAAACCACGCCCACTCCTCCAGTTCTCAGCGACTAAAGCGTATGTGATGCCATTTTCTGCGTTAACCCCAAAACCCACCAGGAACCAGAACATGTAAAGCTCCCATAGGTTACCCGCTAGCCCAGTAATTATGGTGAATAGGGAGAAGATTAATGTTGAGAACAGCAACCCAACGCGTCTACCATAGGCATCGGCAACCATGCCGAGGAAAACACCCCCAACGGCACCACCTATGAAGGATAAGGTAACCATGATGGATAACGCATCAACACCCACGTGAAATACCACAGCTAGCTGGGGGAACAGGTAAACCACAGAGAAGACACAGGAGGCGCTCATTAGGAACGGGATGAGGATACCGATGAAGACCAGTAACCTACTCAATCCATCATCAGCATTCATAATAAACCACCAATCCCCTGCTAAAAAGCATTATCCTGAGCTTAAATTGATGCGAATACTAAATTCAGCTTAACGCGACTCTATATGTCCAAACTCCTCAATTGCATTAATCAGTATCCTGCTGGCCAGTGCAACATCGTTAATGTTAATGTACTCCACAGGCCCATGGCTAAGTGTCGGGTCACCGGGTCCATAGGCAGCCATGTTTAGGGTTAACTTTGCTAATACGGCCATGTCGCTTGTCCCCAATTTCCTGGATAAGGTGGGTTTAATGCCATTCCTCAGGCTGGCCCTAACCAACGCCCTGATCACTGGGTTATTAACGCTGACTGATACTGGGTCTGTGCAGTCAACAACCCTAACACACTCCATGCCGCCTAGCATCCTCTCCAGCTCTATGCATGTTGAGTTTAACGGTATCCTTACGTTGATTACCATGGAGCACTCGGTGGGTACCTTACCTGGGTGGTCGCCGCAGTGCACCATCGTGGGGGTCACTGTGTATGATTGGGAGGACTGGCCACTACCAAGTCTATTAATTATGCCGTTTAACGCGCCGTACACTTTCAGTATTGGGTTATCCTCAACCCCGGGCCCGGCCGTGTGGCCTCCATGCCCAAGGCACTTAACCTCGACCTTGGCGCTACCCCTGTATGAGTAGGCTATGTGCATGTTGGTTGGCTCACCCACCACTATGCCGGTTGGCTTTGGTAAATCACTATTAACCAGTGTTAGTGAACCGAGACTATCACTCTCCTCCCTAGTTACCAATGTGAGGACCAGGGTTATGCCTGGGTTTGAGTTAAGGAATGCTGTGACCATGGACACAAGGGGCCCCTTATCATCCACGGCCCCCCTACCGTAAACTAATCCCCCATCCTCCCTAACCTCAATGAAACCAGGCACGGTATCCATGTGAGCGTGTAGCCAAAGCACCCTATCACCATTACCCCTAATGGATATTACATTACCGGCCTTGTCGAGCCAAGCATCTACACCGTGGCTCTTAAGGTACTTTAAGATGAAGTCTGCCACTTCCCCCTCACCCCCACTTGGGCTATATATCCTCAATACGCTGGCCAATAACCCCCTAACCTCATCCTCGTTAACCATCGCAGGGGGATTATTAACCTTGGTTTAATAACTTAACCGGGGTTAATTAGCTCACTTGAGGTATTCAGGTGGGACCTGGGTTAGGTTCTTCCTGATTGCCTCGATGCTCTGCATGAACTTCTGCCTCTGCTCTGGGGTTAAGTTAAGTTCAATTATCTTCTCCACTCCATTTCTGCCAAGCACCACCGGGACCTCGGCAAATATGTCCTTAACGCCATATTCACCGTCCAGGTAGACGGAGGCTTCGAATATTCTCCTCCTATTTTTCTTAATTGAGTCGACCATTAGCGCCAACCCAGCCGCTGGGCCCCAGTTACTGCTGAACTTCCTTAGGTTAGTTATTTCAGCCCCTGCCTGTATAGTCTTCTTAACGACATCATTATACTGATCGCTTGTTAGGAACTCGGTTAATGGCTTACCATAGGCGAAGGAGGCCTCAGGGACTGGGTACATATTCTCCCCATGCTGACCAAGGACAACGGGTATTATTGACTCGGGTGCTATGCCTATCAGTAGTGATGCGTAATAGGCCATCCTGTTTGAGTCAAGGACACCGCTGAAGCCTATCACCCTATTCCTCGGGAAGCCAAGCCTCTTATAAAGCACATAAACCATGGCGTCCAACGGGTTGGTGGTTATTATGACTATGGAGTTTGGGGCGTACTTCTTAACCTGGTCAGCCACCTCGGCAACTATCTTAGCGTTGGCTGCTGCAAGCTCCTCCCTGGTCATACCTGGCTTTCTAGCTAACCCAGCGGTTATTATGACTATGTCACTGCCCTCCATGTCCCTATAGTCGTTACTACCCCTGTATCTAACGGACTTACCCAGTATAGCCGCGGCGTGGTTAAGATCCAACGCCTCACCTTGGGGTAGCCCCTGGATTATGTCTATTAGCGTCACGTCGTTATCCACCTCGTAGAACATTAGGAAGGCGGCTGCGGTGGCTCCCACTCTACCTGAACCCACTATAGTTATCATAAGTTTAACTAGTTCTTACTGCACTTATAAGTTTTTCCGTGAATAATTCTTGACATTAGGATTGTCTTTATGCTTTAAATTCAAAGTATTTCTAATCAAATGTATCATTAATTTATGGTCGAAGTTTATGAATCCCTAAACAATAGGTCCAGGTAATTGAGTAAATACTCTAAACTTGTATTGTTTAGTAAATAGCTTCTTAAGTCAAGATAGCGGCTTATGAAGTCACTGCCTAAGCCCTTAATGATATCATTAATGATGCCGCTGCCCCTATGGCTCATCTCAATGCTAAACGGTACGTCTAGGCCTAGGGCTTCAAGTGCCCTTAACTTAAGGTCACTGGGCCCATTAATCAACGTCCGCCTAAACTCAGACTCATTAAAGGACTTGGTCACGTAATCCTCGTAGCCTGACTCCACCAGTATGTAGTCAATTAACCTGCTTAGTAGTGCTAGGCTAGCAACCCTACTGTACCTCCTGCCTGATAACTCGTCCGTTATGGCCCATTTTGAGAAGATCAATGGGTCGTTGTAAGCCCTCGCCATTGCGATCATCCTGAGTACTGAATACTCATCACTGTTCACGTTAATCATTATCGATGTCACGTCGTCGAATTCAATCGAGGTTTCCCCATTAGTCCACAGTATAATAACCTCACCTGGCTTAATCCTCATTAAAGCCTCATTCACGAATTCCTCGCTGATAGTCACTGATTCCTGACTCTATGGTAAGCTATAAATCGTTTTCCTTGCAGTAAGTTTTATAAAAAACCGAAATCGCTACCGTTATCGGAAGCGATATGAATAGTAAAGGTATTAAAGAGGAGGATCGATTAACCAATGGACGTGGGGTACTAATGAGGAGGGAGGTGAGGAAATACCTAAAGACCGCAGTGTTATTGGCAAGTGCCGTATCGTTAATAGAGATAACCCTAGGCCTAATTATGGGTGTACCGGTCCTCACAGCAGATGGCCTACACACAATGCTAGATGTACTAGTCCTAACCTCACTGTACATTGGGCTTGGACCAGTGTTAAAGCCCCCTGACCTAGACCACCCCTATGGGCACTATAAGTACAGGTACCTATCCATGTACACGGTGGCCATCGTAATAATTGGGGCGTCACTATGGTTAGTAGCCGAGACGGCTATCAATGTTGCGAGAGGTATTATGGAAAGAGCACCATTAAGTTCAATATTCGTGATTGCCGTGGTGGTGGGCCTGGTGCTTAGTAGGATGCTTCTCCTAAGGGCTGGGTATGGTAAAACCCACGACTTGATACTGAACCTTGAGTTTAAACATGCCTTAGCAGACTTAATGGACTCACTGTTGATAGCCGCGACCATTGTAGCATCAGAGTTTATACCTATTATTCAGCCCATTGCCGTATTCGCCATTGCAGCGTACCTAATGTACCTTGGGTACAGGTACTTCAGGGAGTCGGTTAGTGTGCTTCTTGATCAGGTTAACCCAGACATCGCCGGTGAGGTCTACAACATAGCCAGGGAGCATAATATAGTAGTCTCCAGCGTGAGGGTTAAGAACATTGGCAACGGCTACGCAGTAGATATAATCGCCAGGGTACCAGGTTGGTTGAGTGTTGAGGAGGCCCATGAGTTAATTGACAGGTTTGAGGATGAGGTGGCCAGGAGGGTGCCATCAGTTATATCAGTGAATACGCACATTGAACCCCAATGAGGCACCACCTTACGGGCCAGCCACGGCTGTGAAGCTGCTCCTTAACTCATCCGTTAACTTGGCTATGGTCTCTGGTCTTAGGTCGCCTAGGAACTTGACGTACCTATCATAGTAGTCGTTGGGTAGGCCGTAGAGCGGTATGATTGAGTACATTTGCGCCACACCCTCAGGCGACTCAGCCCTAACCACCAACCTACCTATTTGATTACCCCTCACCAACTCGATGTCGCTCTTACTCACCTCCCTCATTGAGGCAACGGTGCTCATCATGATCTCCTTAACCTGGTTAACATACTTCTCCCTGGTCCCCGCCATGGCGACTATGAAGCCTGTACCCCCTAGCGGTATGTAGGCTGAGTACGCATAGTAGGCAAGCCCCCTCTTAACCCTAACCTCAGTGTAGAGCCTGCTTATCAGCCCCATTCCACCAAGCAGTGTGTTGAAGGCCATGTAGTCGTAGACCTTGCCGTATATTGAATCGGCTGGGTACGCTATGGCCACGGTGTACTGGACCTTACCGCTGAGGGAGACCTTAACCTCACCACTGTTAATCGTACTGGGCCTTGGCCACTTACCAGTGGCCGGTGAGCCATTAACCTCAACGTCACCCCCAACCACGGTTATTGAGTAATAGGCTAGGTTATCCAGGGCCTTCCTAACATCCTCAGGCTTAACCCCACTTAAGTCAACCCCAAGTAGGGTCTCAGGGTGGTTGCCGTAGGGTGAGTTCGGCATTAACCCCCTCAGGGCCTCAGCCATTGACCTAGACCTGGTGTCCTCTCTGGCTAGGTTAACCTGAGTCGATGCCTCGTTAATAGCCCTCCCCAGCATTGATAGGTCAACCTTGGTTAGGGCGTCCCACAGGCTCCTTAACACGTTGGTGGACTCCCTAGGCACCTTAACGGACACGGTTAGGTAATCCCATGAATTGCTGAAGGATATTGAGGCGCCGCTCCTCTCAAGCTCCATCACACCCCTAGACCACTTCCAAAGGCTAATCAAAACCCTTGATATGCCCGGCACGTCCTCGTTGACTAGGCCTAGGTTGAGCTTCAGGTCCAGTACAGTTGAGCCACTCCAGTGGGTTAACTTAAGTACCCTAGCCATAGTAAACCACCACCGCATACCTTATAAGCTCCTCCACGTGCCTTACGTAATCCCCAGGCCCCAGTTTAATAGCATCCTCAACAGCGTGTATCAGGTACTCTGGGTCATTTGCAAGCACCGAGCCCATCCCGTATATTTGACCCAGTTTACTCGGTGAGTCCGTTGAGCTGCCTAGCCTAGCCCTCATCCTTAGCCTAGCCTTCTCCACCTCATCATCAGTTGGCTTATCAAGCATTACCTCAATTAACCTATTAAAGGCCTTATCAGGGTCCTTAACACCCCTGAGGACAACCTCGTAGGGGCCATTCATGAGGGTTAAGTCGTGGCCCGCTGAGACACTGGTTGCGTAACCCTCCTCCACAAGCCTATATAACCTGGCGAACCTGGGGACTGAGATGGGTTCAGCTGCAGTTAACCCGTAGGCCAATGGCCTATCCCCAATCAGGATGAAGTCCGTTAGTAATTGCGCCCTGAAGCCTTGGCCATTGGATAGGCCCGGTGCCTTAAACATGGTGAGTAGTCTCGGTACGCTTGTTGAACCCTTAATGCTCATCCTAATAACCCCAGCCCCCTCCTCATCCCACGGCTCAATGGCCCCACTTAACCCCTCATCACTCAATCCCCCGAAGTAGGACTTAGCCAGTTTCTCAACCTCATGTTCACTTAACCCACCCACGGCCACCAGCACTGCGTTGGATGGGTGGTAGTACTGCCTGTAATACCTATACAATTCATCCCTGGTCACCCCCTCCAGGTCCCTCCTCACGCCGATCACCATATGCCTATAAGGGTGGGTATCCCACATCTTCCTGGCGGCTATTAGCGACATCCTAGCCTCCTCATCATTCTCATTCATGTCGAATTCACTCAACACTATGCTACGTTCCAGGTTGAATTCATTATCCAGGAATAGCGCGTTAACCATCCTATTAGCCTCAATCATGAAGCCCAACTCAGCCTTATCCACGGGTAGGACCTCAACGTAGGCCGTGGTATCGAAGCCTGTGAACCCGTTGAAGTAGCCACCAACCC
>OFEH01000478.1_pt1 | contig 12864 bp, 9 predicted proteins | sample 1521031 | NCBI WGS metagenome assembly OFEH01 (sample SAMN05518350, study PRJEB24110) | hypersaline lake metagenome | isolation source: Grendel Spring, Yellowstone National Park, Wyoming, USA | place: USA:Grendel Spring, Yellowstone National Park, Wyoming, USA | collected 2011-11-16
AGATTATTATCAAGGACAGAACTTGGTTTAATTCCTCAAATAATTGATACAATAATATATATAAATAGAGGACAGGTTGAGAAAGTATATTATTTAAATTTAACTGTTAAAATTCCACATGGTTTAAAAGAAGAAGATTTAGCAAGACCAGTTGTTGAGGTAAGAGATTTTCTAACAAATGAATTAGAATATGAAATATATACATTTGGAGAGGAAATAATGATTGTTCCAATTAAAAAATATAGATTAAAATCTGGAATTCAAAGATTTTTAGAAGATTTATTAAATATGGATTATAGAAGAAGATATAATAATGTTTATTTGGAAGTTTTAGATGATAGAATAATATTTTATATTCCAAGAGAACTTAAGAGAAAATTTATTAGAAATGAGAAAAGATATTTGATGAGTATAAGAGACAAATATAATTTAAGGATTGAAATAAAAAATGCTGAAAAACTAAATGAAAAAATAAATTTTGATTATGAAATATCGAAGGATTATCTTACAATAATGTTTAGCAATTTATTTAAGAAAAAGGAAGTAGAATTATACATAAATGAAAATTTAATTGGAAAATTTAAGATAAATAAAAAGGGAAAAATTATTTTAGATCTAAATTCAGAAATAGGGCAGAAAATATTAGAAGCCATAAATAATAAAAGTAAGATAGAATTTAAATTAGTATGAAAAGAATTGCTGTAATTGATAGGGATAGGTGTAAAGCTCCTGAAAAATGTGATTATTTATGTATGAAAGTATGTCCTGTTCAAAAGAATAATTTAAAAGTATTTAATATTTTACAAGATAAAAAACCATCTATTGATGAATCTTTATGTATTGGATGTGGAATATGTGTAAAGAAATGTCCATTTAATGCAATAATAATTATAAACTTAACAAAGGAACCTGAAGCAAAACCTGTATTTCAGTATGGTCCAAATACATTTAGATTATATAGATTACCAATAATTAAGGAAGGAAAAGTTGTTGGAATAATTGGAAGGAATGGAATGGGTAAAAGTACAGCAATAAATATAATAGCTGGTTTATTAAAACCAAATTTTGGTGATTTTAGTAAAAAATATGATGATAAAGAAATTATAAGAGAATTTAGGGGTTCTGAACTTCAATCATATTTTGAAAAATTATATAATAATAAAATAATAGTGTCATATAAACCACAAAATATTACACAAATAAAAAATATGCTAAAAGATAAAACGGTTAGAGAATTTTTATCAAAAGTTATAAATAATTTAGATGAAGTATCAAAAAAATTTGAAATAGAAAATATATTAGATAAAAAAATTGGAGATTTATCTGGAGGTGAATTTCAGAAAGTATTATATATATATTCTGTATATAAGGAACATAATTTATTATTAATTGATGAGGTTACAAATTACTTAGATATATATGAAAGATTGAGAATATTAAATAATTTAAATGAAATAAAAGAAAAAGATACAATATTGATAATAGATCATGATTTATTATTTTTAGATTCAATTTCTGATATAATACATATTGTTTATGGAGTACAAAAGGCATATGGTGCTTTTTCATATCCTGTTGGATCAAAGGAAGGTATAAATCAATATTTAGATGGATTTATAAAGAGGGAAAATTTAAAAATAAGGGATAAGCCAATAAGATTGGATGTAAAAAGTTATACTGATGTAAAATTTGGAAAAAAGATCATTGAATGGGAAAATATTATAGTAAATTTAGATAACTTTAAACTTGAAGCAAATCCTGGATATATAAGAGAAAATGAAATAATAGGGGTAATTGGAAGAAATGGAATTGGAAAAAGTACTTTTGTAAAGGCTTTAGCTGGAGAAATAAAATATGAAGGAAATATATCAAAAAATTTAACAATATCATATAAACCCCAATTTTATGATTTATCAAATTATAATATAACTGTAGATCAATTTTTGAAGAGTTTTAATGAAAAATATAAAGACGATTATAAAGAATATTTATCAATGTTAAATATTTCCGATCTATTAGATAGAGAAGTTAATACATTATCTGGAGGAGAATTACAGACAGTATATACTTTTGGTACATTAATAAAAGATGCGGATTTATATTTAATAGATGAACCATTTGCAGATTTGGATATAGAACAAAGATTGGTTTTATCAAAGTTTATAAGGGATATAATAAAAATTAGAGGGAAAGCTTGTTTAGTTGTAGATCATGATTTAATATTCTTGAATTGGGTTTCTGATAGAATTTTGGTATTTGCAGGAGAACCTGGTAAATATGGAAAAGCTCTTGGTATATATGAAAATAAGGAGGGATTAAATATATTTCTAAAACAATTAGATATAACAATGAGAACTGATGAGGAAACAAAAAGACCAAGAATTAATAAACAAAATAGTAGATTAGACCTTATACAAAAACAAAAGGGAATATATTACGAATAACCTATTCTGACTTAACAAATACGTATACTGTTCCTCCGCAATATGGACAGGTTCCCTTTATTGCTGTTCTTCCGTTTTTCAATGTAATCTTTTGTGGATTTTGTACTGATACTTTTTTCTTACATCTGACGCAGTATGCCATATATTGTTCTGCCATTAATAATCTTTATTGAAAAAATTTATATATTTATTGGGTAAATATATCAATTTTAAAAAAAGAAATTTTATAAAAAATAAAAGAAAAAATTATTTATTTGTTCTCTAAATATTTATCATCTATATTAATAATTAAATATTTATTGTCCTTTTTAATATCTATATTAATATTAATTTCTCTAAATTTTTCTATTATATTATTTATGTCATAGTCTTTAAATATCCATGAATATATATTTAAAAATTCGCCAATTTTCTCTAATTTATTAATTTCTTTATTAATGTCTTCTAAATACTTTTTTTGCTCTTCTATTATTCTTTTTATCTTTTCTTTTTCTTCATTTAATTTCTTTATTCTTTTATTTTCTCTGCTATTTAAATAAAGATTTATGAAATATTTGTTAATATCTTCAATAATATTTCCATTTTCATCTACTATAACTTTTAAGTTTATTATATCATTATAAATGCTATATATTTTTTCTATTTCTTCTTTATTTAATTCTTTTGGGCTTTTACTTTTATCAATATCTAATTTTTTTAATATATATTCAGCATATTTTCCTCCTAATGATAAATCTATTGCTAAAAATCTTACAACATCTTTTTTATTTGTATTATTTATTTTTTCAAAAAATTCATTTATATTATTTATAATGTTTATGGAACCTGGTGGTTTTGTATATTTTTCATTTCTAAATATTTTTCTTACTCCAAAGTTTTTATATTGATTTGCATATAGAATTATATCATTATAATCTGTTATAATTAATAATCCATTTGGAAATAATTCTACATATATCTTTTTTTCATTATTTTTTATTATAATAATTTTATCATTGTTATCAATTTCAATATTTATTTTTGTTTCATTAAAATCTTTCCTTAATTTTAATATAAAATTATTTGTTTCTTCTCTTTCTTTAACATTGTATAAAAAAATAATTTTTCCTGGAATTATATATAAAAATCTATTTTCCAAACCTGGTTTATATAATTCAAAAACAACTCCATCTTCAATATTATATATATTTTTTACTATAGAATTATTTATTTTTTCAGCATTTTCATTATACCATCTCTTTAATTCAAAATAATTTATCATTATATTAAATTTTCTTACCTATTAATATATATTTATTATATAATCTTTTATGCGATTTTATTAATAATGTCTTTATATTATGATATTCAAGTAATTCTCTTATTTTTTTAATTTCTTCTTCAATATCTTTTCTTTCTAAAAAGTCTGCATATGTTATTGATATTAAATATCCATTATTTTTCAATGTTCTATATATATTTTTTACAAATTTATTTTTATCTATAATGAATTTTAATGTTTCATATATAATTATTAAATCAATGTTGTTATAAAATATTTTTGGAATTTCATCTTTTTTTGCAATATATACAAAAAAATTATTCAGGTTTTTTGTTCTTTTCTGTAATTTTCTTACAATTTTTTGTGATATATCTAAAGCATAAACTTTTACATTATATCTTTTTGCTATATTTATAGATATATCACCAAGATATGGGCCAAAATCTAATATTTTATATCCATCTTTTATATAATATTCAACTATCTTTATATCTTCTTTATATCTTATTTTTCTAATTATAGATGAAAGGAAATATAATTTGGAAAAATAGAACCTTATGAATTCTGTATTTTTCTTCCATGTTATTTTTAATGTTACTGTTAATATAGCAATAGATATTAAAGAAGTTATTATAATTGCATATATATTATTTAGAAAATCATATAATAATAGATAAGATAAAATTGTCATCGAAAAAACAGCAATAAATATTTTTATTAATCTCCATTTATGTAAATTTTTTCCTTCTACCTTGATTTTTATATAAGATACTATATATAGTATGTATATAATAATTGTAAAGGATATAAAAAATGATAATAAATAATTAAAATTATTCAAAAATAAAAATATTAAAATAATAAATGCAGATAAAAATATATTAAAGATTGGAGAATCTCTATTGTTTTTCATTCTAAAGAAATATGGTAATAATTTCTTTTCCGATATATTTTCTAATATTTTATTTGCAGTATAAAACCATATATATGTAGAATATATACTAATTGGCAAAAATATTAGAAGAACTATACTACCAATATTTTCTATTTTGATATTTAGTAAACTTATATATAATAATATAGAAATTATTGAGAGAAGTATTGTCCCATAAAAAGTAGAATTTCCAGTTTTTCTATTATTCGAATAATTAGAATAATATGTAAGTATATCTAAACCAGAAAATATTGATGTATTATATGATATTGTAAATAAAAAGGGATTTATTGAATTGTATTGAATATTTATATTTATTGGAAATATAAAAAGAAAAATTAAAATAATAGAAGATATAATGGAAATATATGAAATAATCTCCTGTAATTTACTTTCAACATCTATGTTAAATAGATTAAATATAATGAATGAAAAAATCATTATATATGATATTGTAAATAATAGGGGATTTATCTTCGATAAGAAATTGTTTATCAATAGTAATTCTGAAGAAATAAATGATATTATTGACAAGTAATAAAAGAATCCAAAAGTTGGTAATAAATACTTTGAAAGTTTGGATATATAGTGAAATATTCCTAAAGGATTTGGATCTCTTGTTATAGAATCTCTAAATAAATATGACAATAAAATAAATGTTAAAATGATCGGAATTGAAGATATTAAAAGATATTGGATACTTATATATTGATTATTCATTAATAATATAAGAAAAGGTATTTCAGGAACTATAACAGAGGATAAGAATAATACTATATAGTAAGAGAGCTTTTTCATTTATATAATGACTACATTGATAAATATAGGAATAAACAGGTTGGAAATATAAATTTATAATAAATATTCAGTATCCTATATAAGTGGTAAAAATAATATATACCAATGACTATAGGTATATCTTATAGTTTAGTTCAGGTTGCTAAAGAATCAAATCTGAAGAATGATATAATATATAAAAAATATAGATTTTTAGATAATAGAAGAAATAATATAGACTTAGATAATAAATTAGATTTAGATAAATTAATAGAACTATCAACATTACAATATAATATAAAAAATGTTAGATTATCTTATTTACCATCATATGTAGAAAATTCAGATGGAAAAATAGATAAAAATAAATTAAAAAACATTCTATATTTATTAGAACAATATAGAAATCAAGGAATTGATGTATTATTAGTATTATTGCATTTTACATATCCAAAAAATTGGCCAAATATTTTTGATAAGGATTTTCCAAAGTATTTTATAAATCATATAGAAAATGTAAAAGAAATATTTAGCTATGTGAAACATATATCTCCTATAAATGAGCCAATAAATGCATATTGGATAAATATTCAAATAAATCCAAAGGGAATTTTTTATCTAAATATATTTTTAAAAAATGTAGAAGAAATACAAGAATATATTTATGATGAATTCAAAAGAGAAAAGATGATACATTTTAATGTTTTTTCTCTTTATTCAAAAAATATAGGAAAAATACTTAATAAATTCCTGAAATCTTTTGAAGATCAAGTTAGAAAATTGAAAAATCTTTATGACATATTAGATATAAATTATTATGGAACTTATGGATTTAATTCATATGGAAAAAATTATCTTGGAAGTAAATTATCGAGGATAATAAATTCATATAATCCAAAGGATATTCAAAATGTAATATTTCATTATAAAAAATTATCAGGAGTTAGTGATATTTGGATAACAGAAACGGGTCTGTATGCTAAAAGTTATGAGGAAGAAAAAATTAGATATGAATATATTGAAGAGTCAATAAAAAATATAAAAGAAATCTCTCCTGATATTCGAGTATTTATTTGGACATTTGGAGATATGGTAAATGAATGGAAGAAGAAAGTAGGAAGATTTGGTATTTGTTATGATGAAAATAATATTGAAAAAAAGATATGCGAAAATTATATAGAATTATTTAAGAAATATAGTTAATGTTAATAATAGCAGAAAAACCTTCTGTAGCTAGAAAGATTTCATCATTCTTATCAAATAATAAATATAGAACAATAAGATTTTCAAAATATATATATTATTATTATTTTAATCAAGAAAAAAGAAATATATATGTTGTTCCTTCAATAGGTCATTTATTTACATTATCTGATTTAGATAGAAAATATGATTATCCTACATTCAATTTTAGATGGGTTCCATCATATTTTGAGGATAGAATTATTGCAAAAAAATATTATATTGAGATGTTTAGTAAATTTAGAAATGAGAGTGAGATAATAATTGCAACAGATTACGATATAGAGGGAGAATTAATAGGTTATAATATTTTAAGATATGTATTAAATAAAGAAAATGCAAATAGAATGATATTTTCTGCAATAACATATAAAGATATAGTAAGGGCTTTTAATAATAGGAAAGAAAGTTTAAATTTTGGTTATATATATGCTGGAGAAACTAGACATATAATAGATTGGTTATATGGTATAAATTTATCTAGAGCATTAACTAAATCTCTATTTTATTATACAAGGAAATTTGTTTTAAGTATTGGAAGGGTTCAAGGTCCAACATTAATGTTAGTATTTAATAGAGAAAATGAAATTGAAAACTTTAAACCTGAAGAATATTATAAAGTTGAAGCTTTGATTATAAAGGATGATAAAAAATTGAAATTTTCATATATAAAAGATAAAATAAAGGATAAAGATGAAGCAAATAAAATAAAAAATAGTGTTGGAAAATATTTAATTGTAATTAATGTAGATAAAAAAGAGGAAAAAATAAATCCTCCACATCCATATAATTTAACAGATATACAGATGGATGCATATAAATATTATAAAATTAGTCCAAAGAGGACTTTAGATATTTTGCAATCTTTATATGAAAAGGGTTATGTATCATATCCAAGAACATCTTCTCAAAGATTACCTGAAACAATTAATTTTAGGGAAATATTGTCAAATTTATCATCAATAAATTCTTATAAAAAATATATAGCTCCTTTATTGACAAAACAAATTTTAAAACCAAACAACGGATCTAAGGATGATGTACATCCTGCAATACATCCTACAGGAAATATTCCAGAATATTTGGAATATAAGGAAAAATTAATTTATGATTTAGTAGTTAAGAGATTTATTGCAACATTTTATGATCCTGCAATATTGTATAAAATAAATGTTATTACAAAAGAAAATTTTGTTTACAATTATTATGATATAAAATATAAAGGATGGTTAGATATTTATTGGGAAATATATAAGAACAACTTTATTTCTTTAAAATTTAATATAGGAGAAAAATTGTTAGTAGATAAAGTTAATATATTAAAGAGAAAAACAAAACCGCCTGCAAGATATAATAAAGCTTCTTTGGTTAAAAAAATGGAAGAATTAAATTTAGGAACAAAAAGTACAAGGGCAGATATTGTTGAAATATTATTTAAGAGAAAATATGTTGAGGGAAGATCAATAAAAATAACTGAATTAGGTAAAAAGATTATTGAAATATTTGAGAAATATTATCCAGATATTTTGGACATAAACTTTACAAGAAAAATGGAAGAAAATTTGGAAAAACTAGAAAATAAGCCTGATATAAGTTTAAAGGAAAAAATAATTGAAGAAAATATGGAAATAATAAAAGATTTATCTAAAGTTATGAAGGAAAATGAGAAAAAAATTGGTGAAGAATTGTATAACTTTATTAAAGATTATTTAAATAAAAGAAAATTAAAAAGTAATTAATAAAATTTATAAATAACAAAAAAACTAAAAATTAAATGCCACCAAAAGAAAGAAATATACTTCTTATTTATATATTAGGTTTTGTAACATTTGGAATATATATTTTATATTGGCTTTATGAGACAAAAAAGGAATTGGAAGAATTGGGAGCAGACATACCATCATTTATATTATATTTCATACCAATAGTAAATATATATTGGTTATATAGATATACAGAGGGATGGGCTTATGTTACTAGGAAAGATAATGTAATAGTATACTTTATATTATTCCTGTTCCTTGGTATAGTTATGCCATATTTAGTTCAAAAGAGTTTAAATCAAATAGCAAGAAATTATGCTAGACAACAAATGATGAGACAAGTTATGCCACCACAGCAATATCTTATGTATCCAAATTATCCGGGACAGGGAGGCCAATTTAGAATGTAGTTTTTATTAATTATTTATTTTTAATATTTAGAAATATAATTTGGTATAATTCATGAAACAAAATCTATTGATATTGTTTTATATATGTGACAAAATCTTGAATATTTGGTATAGTAACTATACCATTTTTATAAAATTTTGGTATAATGAATATCTTAATTTTGAATATATAAAAAGTGTAATATAACCTCTAAATAGTTGTTCCATCCTTGGAATTTATTTTTTCACTGGTAACTACTAATATAAATATTTACCATTAATATAAGCAAACCTTTATAAATTAAAAATAAAAAAGTCTTATATATTTAACTCATTAAAAATTTATAAATTTCAAAGTAGTATAAATAAGTTTTATTTTTTTCAAAAATTCGAATTTTGAGTTATATTATATCCTTTTGAAATTTATAAATTTTTAAATAATAAGATAAAGCTTATAAAGTTTAGATATTTTTAAATACTCTTTGAAAATAATTTGAATTATAAAAAATATGATTTACATAAAAATTTTATGAGAAAGAATTCATTATTCTTTAATAAAATGTTTATGATTGATTATAAAATATCAGAATTTTTTTATAAAAAATTAAAAGACAAATTAAATTTTGTTTATATAATTGATGCAATTTCATATTTAATAAATTTATCTTTCATTTTTTATATAATATTTTTCATTAATTTTAGTTATATTTTTCTTTTTGCTATATCTACAGCAATAACTTATTTGTTAAAATTAATAGTTAATAGAAAAAGGCCTTATTATTATTTTGATAAAAGATTTGCTATATTGGTTTATGAAAATCATTCTTTTCCAAGTGAACATACTATTATTTCAATATTATCCTTTATAATAACAGGAAATATTTTAGTATTAATAGCTCCAATATTAAGAATCATTACTTTAAAACATTGGTTATCAGATGCAATATTTTCTATAGCTTTATCTTTTGTTTTTTACTATTTTTTCAGTTCTATAGTTAATTTTTATGGATTATTTAATTCAGTGATAACTATATTAAAATAAATAAATAAGATGGTTGTAATAAATTTGTTTTTATTAATGTGTGATCATAATGATGGAGTTTTTATAAAACTTTATATGGAAAACATATAATACCCGAAGATGGACAATCAAGATTCCAAGATACAGATAATAAAAGGTTAAATGAAATTCTGTACTATTCGCCAAGAGCAATTGTAACTTATTTTCCATTTCTCTAATATCTCCTGGATTTCTCCTTTTTCTTCAGCTATTAAACGTGGGAAACCATTATCACAAGAGTAGATTTTCCCCATCATGCTTGATATAAGCTAATAATGCAAGGAGAGTCAATTGAAAATGTAAAAATTAGCATATGAAATCGATAAGCTCTAGATTATTATTTATAAAATTATTTACTTTTTTATTGTTAAATAATATTTCGAAATGATTTTCTTTAGCCTCTTCCAAGAGTGATTTTAATACAGTGTAATCCTTATTGCTCATATTTACTTTCTTCTCAGTAGTAAGCCTAAGCATGGGTGTAAAGTCATTTACTTTTATTTTTTCTTGTTTCTCAGAAATATAATATAAATCCTTTAAATTCGTATACAATATCATCTTTAATAATCCATCTTTAATGTCATCCTCAGAAGGTAAAGCAGAATTCTTTGTATTCTTGGCTTCGATTAAACATACTTTATTTTCCTTAGGATTAAAGAACACCTCGTCAACAGTAAAGTGATAAAATCCGCCCAGATAATTCTTTATATCTATAATACCTTTATTACCATAAGTTCTTTCTTTAGGTTGACGAGTTATGCTTTCTCTATACTGCGCTTTTAAAGATAAGGTTCTAGAGAAATTCTTGAAAGCCTCTACATCAGACATGACCTTTTCTATCCTTTTACGTGCAGAGGCTAAATCATGAAATGTTACTTTTGTTTCGCTTGAAATTCTCTTATATGATTCTAAAGCTTTCTCTCCAATCTGTTTCAAGTTTGATAACTCATTCATGTTCCAATGTAAAGCATCTGACCTATAGTTGGAGAGTTCGTCAAACTTTTTCTCTAGGTATTTATAATCGAATTCCTGATTAGTTACCTTATTTTTATACTTGGGATTCTTACTAGCCTTTATATAATAACCAATGATAACATAAACTCCTAATAAACTCATAAGAGCAACCGTATCCCACTGTATAAAATCCCTGTCTCCGTCAATTCCTTCGTCTTTCATAACAGGTATTATTGTAACTATTTTGCCCTTAGAAAACTGCAAAGTATTATAAACTCTTGCGTAAGGATAAGATCTAGTTCTCTTGGGAGAAACCCACCAGCTTACAGCAAACTCATTACCAGATCTCTTATATATAAAAGAAGAAGAATGCCTAATACCTTCAGATAAATCATGATAAGTTTGCAAAACCGGTAACAGGAGTTTCGGCTTATATTTAATACCTTCTATTGTACCGCAAAGATGAATCAATTTAGATCACCTATTTTGTAAATTTTCCTCAACTTTTTCTCTTAACTTAGTCCTTAATCTCTTAGCATCTTTTCTCTCAATTATCTCTATCTGCGGTTTTCCGAAAAGTGTATTAACACCAATCCTTTCTAAGATTATATCCTTTAATTCTAAGTCTATTTCATAGCCTATTGCATTCCTTTTTAATTCATTAGCGACCTTTAATGTAGTACCAGTCCCAGCAAAGGGGTCTAGAACTGTATCCCCTACGTAAGAATAAAGCGTAATAATTCTCCTAGCTAGCTCTTCCGGAAACGGTGCTGTATACTTCGAATACTTATTATTAGGCAGTACATTAGTTATTTCCCACACACTTAAATACCATTTCTCCCTTTGAAATTTATTTACATCTATTTTACTTTCTTCCTTATTCCTAGGGATAAATTTCCCCGGCTTCTTAAACACTACAATATCTTCATAAACATTATCCGGATAATAATAAAGAGGATAAGGATGCTGAATAAGAACTCCACTCCTCCTACTAATTCTGATATAACCTTCTGGTTTTTTCCAAATAATTCTCTCTTGATATTTAAAACCCAGGCTTTGCATTATTTTTATTAAATCTGCAACTATAGGATAAAGTTCACCATTTATTCTAACATCGGCTGTAATGAAGACTGCAACCCTACCTTTCTCTAAGACCCTAAAAATCTCCTTACCTACTTCTTTCAACAAGCTTAAGTAATCGGCATAAGAAGGAAAAAGATCTGGAAAGTCAAAAGGTGCATTATAGTAAGGAGGAGAAGTAAGAACCAAACCAACACTATTATCCTCAACTTCTTTCATATTTCTAGAGTCTCCAAATATAACTCTCATTATAGGACTTTATTATAAGTTAAACTTTAAAGCTTTTGTTGCGTGAGTGGTCACATTCTAGAGATTATCTTATCAAACTTAGAGGCGATGAAGAAAATCTTATAGATGAAAGTTTATTATCTAGAATATTGGGAAGTAGATAATGGCTCATCAGAACATAAAAAGGGAATAAATAAAATATTTTTTATAAAACAAATATGCAACAAATAATCAAAATTCATTATTTTTCTATTATATTTAATATTTTTTCCAATATTTCTTCAGGCTTTTCTTCTCCATCAATATAAATTATGTTATCTTCTGGAAATATTTCCTTTAATTTTAAGAAGTTTTCCCTTACTTTTTTTAAAAATTCAATATTTTCATAACTTGTAATATTCTTACCCCTCGAACTTATTCTTTCTATTGCAATTTTTGGATCAATATCCAATATAAAAGTAATATCTGGTCTAATTATATATTTTGATATACATTTTAACCATTCAATATTCATTCCTTCATATAAAATTTGATAAGAAAATGTAGAATAAATACTCCTATCAGAAATAACAAAATAATCGCTGTTTAAATATTTCTTTAAATCAATGTTTTTTATACTTCTATCAGCAGTAAATAATAATGCTAATAAATATCCATAATCTAAATTTTTTTCATGTTCTTTTGAAATTATTTCTTTTATTTTTTTAGATAAATCATTATCATACGGTTCTT
>OFEH01000480.1_pt1 | contig 12804 bp, 6 predicted proteins | sample 1521031 | NCBI WGS metagenome assembly OFEH01 (sample SAMN05518350, study PRJEB24110) | hypersaline lake metagenome | isolation source: Grendel Spring, Yellowstone National Park, Wyoming, USA | place: USA:Grendel Spring, Yellowstone National Park, Wyoming, USA | collected 2011-11-16
AAGTACCTCTTCTTGAACTTCAGCCTCCTCCCCAGGCCCCTGACGCCTCCCTTCCCGTCCATGCTCGGCGGTGTAGCCTTTGAGAAGAGCTTATATATTTGGTACCACGCTTAACTCTCCCGCGAGGCGTGGGTGCATGAATAGTAGGGCTTTGGCCTTCCTCCTTGTTGTAGTCTTCGCGGCCTCCCTCACGGCACCTTACCTCGGCCCCGCAAAGGCTGCCAGGGCCCAGCAGGTCACCTACTACGGCCCCTCGCTGCAGGGTAACTACCTCGGCGAGCTCCCGCCCTCCCAGCTCGTCAGCATCTCCGTCTTCCTGCCCCCAAGGAACCTGCAGGAGCTCTACCTGGTGGCCCAGGAGGTCGTCAACCACCAGGTCAAGCCGCTGAGCAGGCAGGAGGTGCTGTCACTCTTCGCGCCCTCGGAGCAGGATCTTGAGGCCGTTGAGAACTACCTGACCTCGCAGGGCTTCAGCATAGTCTACGTGAGCCCTGACCGCTTCTCTGTCATGGCGGAGGCCCCCGCCTCAGTTGTAGAGAAGGCCTTCGGCGTCAAGCTGGGCCTCTATGAGACCCCCCAGGGCACAGTCTTCTACGCGCCCGAGGGGACGCCGACGATACCGCAGCAGCTCGAGGGGACCATAATAATGGGCCTGACCAACAGGACCTCCTTCATGCCCCAGTACGTCGTAGCTGGCGTGATAAGGAACCACACAGTGATACCTTACAGCAGCGGCGCCTTCGGCCTGCCTAAGCCTATGCAGGAGGCCTTCGCAGGCCTTTACTACACTCCCGCTGACTTCGAGGGGGCATACAACGTCACGCCCCTGCTCCAGTACAGCCAGGGCGCCACGATAGCCATCATTGACGCCTACGGCGACCCCGAGATATACCAGGACGTCTACACGTTTGACCAGATGTTCGGCCTCCCGATGGCCAACCTCACAGTGATACCAATAGGTCCCTATCACCCATCGCTCGGCCTGCTCACCGGGTGGTACATTGAGACAGCCCTCGACGTAGAGGCCGCCCAGACCATGGCGCCCTACGCCCACATATACCTACTAGTGGCCGCCAACGCCAACAACGCGCTCCTGGAGGCCATAGACTACGTCGTCAGCACTGACCTGGCCGACGTCGTGTCAATGAGCTGGGGCCTACCTGAGAACCTGTGGGCCATGTCGGGCGTCTACACTACATACCCGGCCTTCTACCTCAGCTACGCCTTCGCTGACTACTACTTCGCCCTGGGCTCGGCCGAGGGCATAAGCTTCTTCGCCTCCTCAGGCGATGAGGGGGCCTTCGACTTCACGCCTACGACCTATGGCGCCGTGTCGTTCCCATCATCATCGCCCTTCGTGACTGCGGTGGGCGGCACCACCCTGTACATAAATGTGACCTCAGGCTACCTTGGCTTCCTCAACACGGTGGGCTCCTATGAGTATGAGACCGCGTGGTCCGTGAACCCGCTCTATGGTTATGAAGTGGCCTCGACGGGAGGCTACTCAAGCATCTTCCCCAAGCCGTGGTACCAGTTCGGGGTAGTCCAGGGCAACTATAGGGCCACCCCTGACGTGGCGGCTGACGCTAACCCGTACACGGGCTTCGTAATGATAGCTACTGGGGTCCCGTACGTAATAGGTGGCACCAGCCTTTCCTCGCCGCTGTGGGCCGGCATAGTGGCCGACATAGACTCCTACCTGGGTGTGAGGCTAGGCCTCGTTAACCCGCTCCTCTACGAGATCTACAAGACGCCGTCACTTTACTCAGAGGCCTTCCACCAGGTGACCTTTGGCTACAACGGCTACTACCTGGCAGGCCCTGGTTACAACCTGGTGACAGGCCTGGGGTCGCCTAACGCCGGCGAGCTGGCCTACGCGATACAGACTATCCTTGAGACCTCAAAGATGTTGTCCATCAGCGTCACCACCTACCAGCCGGGGTCCCAGTTCGCGTGGTACATGTACAACACGACGTTTGAGGTAGAGGCCTACATAACCTTCCCCAACGGCTCAACCGTCGAGTCGGGCAGCTTCAACGCGTACATATTTACGACCCAGGGCCTCCTCGAGGAGGTGCCGCTGAGCTTCAACGAGTCAAGCGGGCTCTGGGAGGCCAGCGTCTACGTTGAGCCTGGCTCGCCGCCGAACGTCTGGACAATACTTGTTAACGGGACCTCTGGGGCTTACTCAGGCGCTGGCGCCACTGACGTCTACATAGGGGTCGGCATCAACATAGTCTCTCCAATACCCTACCCGTACGCGCCGCCGATACCTGTCAACCAGCCCTTCACAGTGTCAGTCTACGCTATGTACCCCAACGGGACCCCTGTGACAGCGGAGAGCCTAGAGGCGGTGTTCTACGGGCCTCACGGCGCTACCTTCGAAGCCACGCTGCTCCCCACGTCAACCCCTGGAGTCTATAACGGTACCGCGACCTTGCTGTACCCAATGCCGCAGGGCACTTACATAATGTACGTCTACTACGCAGGGCCCAGCGGCCAGGTCGAGGGCGAGGCCTACGAGTATGTCTACTTCGGCGAGGCCGTAATAGTTGGCTACGTCCTGACGCCGCTTAACGACGGCATGCCCTCGGTGAGCGCTGGCCAGACCCTTACGTTCCTGGCCTACGTTGTTAACCCATGGGGCCTTGGCTCCTTCACGAGCCAGGTCATGGTTGACATATACAACCTGAGCGGCTACCTCGTGGCCCAGGTGCCTCTCCAGCCCGCCCCCTACCCGCTCCTCGGCTACCAGATAGGCTTCTTCACGGTGCCGCCAAACATGCCGCCAGGCTGGTATAACGCCGTCTTCGTGACTGCGGAGAACACCAGCACCGGCCCGCTCTTCGGCTACCTAAACCAGTCCTTCTACGTGGCCCCGGCCAGCGCCCAGGCGCCGCTGGTTGTAATACCCAGCTTCGCCTTTGAGAACCAGTGGATTCAGATAGAGGCCTACATACTCTACCCCAACGGGACGCCTGTGACGAGCGGCGAGTTCGTCGCCACCCTTCTGCCGGCCCAGGACATGTATAACCTGCTCCTCCTGAGCTTTGAGACGGGCGTCCCGCTGCAGTACAACGCTACGCTTGGCGCATGGGTAGGCTACGTCCAGGTGCCCTCTATAGTTAGCCCAAGCGTCTACCTGGGCGAGGGCGTCTACAGCCTGGCAGGGCCATGGGATGTTGTAGTGGCTGGCGTGAACCCCACAGGGCTCAACCTGTACCCGTCTGTCTGGCCCATCTACGTTGAGCCCTTCACTTACATGGACCCGACGACCCTGACGGCCTCTAACGTGAGCGCCCTGTCTTCAATCATAGGGTCAGGCGGCGTGCTTTACAACGTCTACTTCCCGAGCCTCAGGCTGATAGGGGTCAACGTGACCCTTGTGAACAGCGAGGTGGGCCAGCTGACAGCCATTAACTCACACGTGAACTTGGTGAACTGCAACGTGAGCACCATCAGCGCTGTGGGCTCCACAGTTGCCCTCAACGGCGGGGTGGTCGAGGGCGGGACCGTTGGCATAAACGCCATCGATTCAAACGTGATAGTCAAAGGGACGGAGTTCATGGACCTGGGCTATGCCTTCTCGGTCTCGCACGCCTCGCTAAGCGTTGAGGGCGCAACTTACATCAACGTGGGCGACATAGCTACTGACGGGGCCAGCGCCCTGGAGCAAGAGGTCGCCTCGGGCGTCTCAGAGGCCATTTCACAGCTGATCTCTGTGACGCCGCAGTCACTGACCCCAAGGCCCCTTGTGACCCAGCTGCCCTCTGCGCCAGTAGCCGTAGAGCAGCCCTCGCAGCCGCTCACGACCCTGCCCTCCAGCGCCAACACCGCTGGTGACGCCCTCTGGCTGGCCCTAACGGCCTCAGCAACCGCTTTAGCCTCCATAGTATTAGTCCTGCCTAGGCCGAGGAGGGGGTGAGAGGTCCCTTGAGCCCTAAGCTCGTAGGCCTTGTCCTCGTTATCCTGCTCGTAGCGGCCTGGACTCCAGCTGCCTTAGCTGCACAGACTCAGCCGGCTCAGTCGTCCGCGGGGCCTCTCCCTGTGAGGCCTTTGTTTAACCTAGCGCTCTCGCCAGCCCTCTACTCCTCTGTGCACGGACATGACTGGTACTACTCGTTCCAGGCCTTCAGGTACGTGCCACCTAACGAGACCCCTGAGGTAATATGGATAGCCAAGGACGTGATGTTCAACAACACGGTCTTACCCTATAACGCTACAGTTTACGTGCCTCCGGGCAACTACAGCCTGATGCTCCTTAACATCTCGATAAGGGAGGCTGGCGGGCCGCAGTATGACAGGATAGTCGACGTATTTGCTAACGGCACCCCGCTGCTCTGGGGATCCACCCAGGAGATCCTGAACTCCACGGCAACGGTTGACGTGACTTTCTTTGAGAACTTCCTGAGGGGCCCCGTGAGGTTCCAGGTGTTGCTACCCAACTTCTACGTGCCCAGCATAGGCATAACAGGCTACTACCTGGTCAACGTGACGCTCCTGCTCTATAATGGCACACCTCCGGCTGGCCTGCCGAACGTGATCATACCCCTCTTCGTTACCTCGCCAGCCGGCTACTCCTTTGAGTTCTTCGACGCCTACCAGGACTATGCAGTTCAGCACATATCCATACCTAACGGCACCTACAGGGCCTGGCTCGTGCTCTACACCAATGGCGGCTACTATGACGAGTTCTGGTACACTAACATACCAGCGGTCAGGTACATTAAGGTGTACTATGACGACCACCTGGCCGGCATAATTAACCCGTTCGAGACTGTCTACACAGGCGGCATAGACCTGTTCTGGTGGAAGCCAGTGACCTCAATAAACACCCTGGCCTTCCACATGCCTGACATTATAGACCTCACGCCGCTACTGGCCTACGGCCTCAACGCAACTATAGCCGTACACGTGGCCGACCTGCTCGCCTCCGCCGAGACCATGGGCGTGCCTGGCAGGTACTTCCAGTGGCACCTGGGCGGCTTCCTGGCGCTCTGGGTTAACAGCAGCAACCCGATGGTGGGTGCGAGGGCGCTGACGGCCAGCGCGAGCTACGGCGACACTGGGCCCCTCATAATGACTCCCAGCGCGGCCGGCCTCTACTTTGACGAGGGCGCCAGCTACTCAATAAACTACACCTCGGAGCTCATGTTCGAGCACGGCACTGAGACTGTGAGCACGGCGGAGGCCGGCAGGACGACCGTGAGGCAGGCCTACAACTACGCGGGCACCTTCTCCTTCAACTACCTTGACGAGCAGTTCAGCGTGAGCTCGTGGGCCGAGGGCTACGAGCCCTACACGCTCAGCCTGACAGCCAACTGGCCGGTGACGCTGTACTACGACTTCGTCGCAGTGCCCATAACCCCGCCGACCACGTTCCCGTACAACGCGTCGTTCACGCAGAACGGCAGCATATACATGGCGCCGTCGTACAGCCTGAGCTACTCCTGGCATAGCTACAGCTTCACCGAGAGCATGAGCTATAACCTGGGGGCCGTGGGAGGCTTCTCCGGCATACTTGAGTTCATAAACCCGACCGGGGCCGTACTAATTGGCCTCACCTCTAACAACGCGCTCACTCAGAAGTCGCTGACAGCGGAGGTCCTGGTGAACGGCCGCGGCTTCACGGAGAGCGCCTACCTTGAGGGGCTGCAGAACAGCACCGTTAACGCGGCAGGGTACCTGATTGCCAACCAGTTCAGCTACAGCCTGATAAACGGAGGCCTGCCGTGACTGGGGCCTCACCTTTTCCCATAAAATATTCCCCTCATCCTTTCATCTTTTTTCACTCCCTGCGCATGACCTAGGCGCAACCTAGAAGGACCGCCGCGGCCTCAGGCCGTGAAGCCTCGTCACTTCTCTGCGGTTGGGCTCCGTGGGAACGTTTGTCCTCATCGGCCAGGCTTTGGCTGCAACCTGAAGCTAATAAGCCTGTCAGGCTCAGGGCCTTAGACTTAAAACTCCAATCGGTAGGGAAGGCAACGGTGCGGCGGTAGTCTAGCCTGGACTAGGACGCCGGCCCTCCAAGCCGGAGGTCCCGGGTTCAAATCCCGGCCGCCGCACCTCCCGCGCATGGAGCCGCCAGGGTCAGCAATTTAAGGGCCTGCGCATGCGATCGCCCTGGGGTCACTATGTTATACCAGCTCCGAAGGGGCTCCATGCCCTTCTACGCCATGGTAGCAGCCGTGGTGGCGGGGGTCCTACCTATAATTGGCCCTATAGAGGTGACCGCCTTCATAAGCGACGCAGGGCCGGCGGCCATATGGCCCGTAATAATTGGCTACGCGCTCTTCGTGCTGGTCTCACTCCCCATACTTGAGTACACTAGGATAGTGCCATTCACGGGCGGCTACTACGGCCTCGCCGAGCTCGGCTTCGGCCGCGGGGCTGGCAAGTTCACTGCCCTGGGCAACTACTTCTTCTACAACTGGTGGCAGGCCGCCAACGCGTTCTTCATAGGGTGGCTCCTGGTCGACACGCTGTACTACGTGTACCACACGATGCCGCCCATGTGGGTCTGGCTCCTCGCCGGCATCGCGACGCTGGCCGTGACTTACGCTATGGCCGTGCAGCCCGCCAGGAGGCTTGGCAACGTGCTCACGGCCGCCGTCATTGCTGCCCTTATCGTTGTGGTCGCGTTCACGGTGGCCGTAATAGCTAGGAGCCCCTACAACTCGGCTTACTTCCTCAACCCGGCAAACAGCAGCGGCGGGCTCAGGGGGCTCATGCTTGCGACCGCCATAGTTGGCTTCTTCACGTTCGCCGGCTACGGCACGGCGCTCTTCTACACAGAGGAGGGGGCAAACCCCACAAGGGACGCCTGGAGGGCCATATACATAGGCCTCACGATATCAGCCGTAGCTATCGCCATCGCGGCCTACTCTGAGCTCGTCGCGGTGCCCAGGGGCGAGCTGAGCAACGTTATCTCAGCTCCGCTGCCCCAGATAGCGGCGTGGTCAAGGTACTTCCCGCTGGCGGCCCTGGCGGCGCTTAACTTTGTCATACTTCTCGTCTCCCTCATCGCCTTCGGGGCCGGCGGCGGCTCCCAGGCGAGGCTGCTCTGGGCCATGGCGAGGGACAACTTCATAAGGAGCGGGTGGCTCAAGAGGCTGAGCAGGCACGACGTCCCAGCCAACGCGGCGCTGCTGAACTTCATAGTGGCCCTGGCCACGACGCTGGCGGTGGGCCTATCGCTTGTCAAGGTGTACGGCTACAACACGAGCACCGTGGCCGTGGCGTGGTACGTCATGGGGACGGCGTCGAGCATAACGTGGTACTTCCACCACTTCGTGCCGGAGTTCGGCCTCTTCCCCTACCTCAGGAGGCACCCGGAGCTGAGGTTCTCAGCCGCCCGCAAGGTCATCTCAGGCCTACTGTTCCCAGTGCTGGGCACCGCCCTGTTCGTCTACACGTTCTACGAGGGCGTCATAAGCGACCTAGCAGAACCCTACTTCGCCTTTGTCGCGGCGTCGCTCTCCGTAATGGCCGGGGTGGCAGCATACACCGCGTACAAGGCCAGGGCGGGCCAGCTGGGCGAGAGCGTCGTCACCTACATGGCCGCCGAGGCGGGCAGGCAGACCTCAGGCTAATTTTTCTTTTTTCTTTTAAAATTAGTTATAAATTATAGTGCGCCTGGCCTGGTCCCTGGCCTTGGGGAGGAGGCGCTCTCCAGCAGCGCCCTCCTCGTGTCGTAGCCGATGAGTCTCCACGCCACCGCCGCGGCGGCGCCGAGGCCCCAGAGGCCCAGGTTGAACACCATGAACTGCCACTCGTCCCAGGCTGAGGTCACGTAGAGGGAGACGTCGTAGGCCGCTATGGGAACCGCCCTCACGAGGCCAATCATGGTGGCCCTTATGCTGGTTGGGAACAGCACCGGCTCGTAGACTGTCCTGACCGCCCACGCCAGCTCGCTGAACACCATGTTAAGGAAGAGCAGCGGGTAGAAGAGTGCCAGGAAGCCGTGACTTCCCATTGCGAGGAAGGCGGCAGCTATGAGTACCATCGAGGCCAGGCCGCCGCCGTAGGCGAGCAGCGTGAAGTTCCTGGTGTCCATTATGTCAGGCAGGAGGGCGGCGGGTATGCCAGCTATGGCAGCCCCGAGGGAGGCCACCAGCATTATGAAGTATATCGTGGCCCCCTGGTAGTAGAAGTAGGCTATGGTGTACGCCATGAGCCCGAAGGTGAGGTACTGGGAGACGCCCAGCGCGACTAGGAAGGCGTACCTGCCGCCGAGGCCCACGGTCGGGGTGACGCTTGAGACGCTCGAGGCCGGCTGGGACGCCAGCCTTGAGGCCTCCCTGAGGGCCCTGTCCCTCATGCCCTTCTCGAGGAGCCACCTGGCGGACTCCGGCATTGCGAGCCTCACCGCCAGGGTCAGCGCCAGGGCGGCTGCTGCGACAACTATGAGGGCGAGGGCCGCGTAGACGTAGGAGTTGCTGGCGGTGTAAGTAAGGTAGAGCACGGCGGCGCCGAGCGCCGAGCCTATGTTGTTGAAGTTGGGCGAGAGCACGAGAACCCTGTTCCTGGCAGAGGCCGGCGCGCTCTCAGCTAGGAACGAGAGCGAGACCGGCACCTCGCCCTCTATGCCGACCTTCATGAGGGCCGCCCCAACGAGCCCCACGAGCACGGCAGTGAGGCCGCTGCCCCCCGTGAGAGCTATGTCAACGCCTAGGATGATTATGCCGGCCCCTATGAGGGACATGGTTAGGTAGAAGGCCCCCTTCCTCGCGAGCCTGGTGTCAGAGAGCCTTCCAATAGCTATGTCCCCTATGAAGTCAAGGGCGTAGTAGGCTATGAGGAAGAGCAGGCTCCTGTGAAATACAAGGTACCCGGCGGGCCCTATGGCGGCCTCGAGCCCCCATATCAACATGCCCAGGCTTGTCGATGTGAATATGAGAGTGTGTGCCCTGGTCCACCTGGAGGCGTCTATCCTTGAGCCGAGCTCCTCGACCCTCTCCAAGCTGGCCCCCAGGCGTTTTTACTACTACCGGTAGTAAAAGCTTTCGCCCATATGGTGAGAGCTGCCTGGGCAGGCGGAAGGACAGGAGGCGGTCACGAAAAACTACCACTGAGGTGGCAGGAAGGCCTGCGCCATTAACATGGCCTCGCAGGGGGGCGTGGGCACCTGCACCCCTGCGTCTGCCCTCCTCTTGGACTTCCTTAGACTCACTGCCTATCACCTCTCCTTTGCGAGTTGCTTATTGTAAAACTGTGAGCGGCTGAGGCTATAAGCTGTTGTACTGACCGCTGAAGGGTTACCTAAAAAAAGTCACGTGCTAGGGGCGCGCTACTCCTGCCTCGCCCATGGGGCCTGCGGGGCCAGCGGCTGAGTGATGGGGGCGGCGGCTGCGGAGGCCGTTGTAGAAGTGCTTGTGGAGTAGGACTCCAGGTCCTGCACCCACGCCTGGGCGGCCTGCTGGAGGGCCTGGGAGGCGTTGGTTATCTGCCCCTCCAGGTAGCCCAGCACCTCCTTCTCCAGGGCTGGCTCGAGAGCCGTGGTGCTTATTGACACGGCCGGTATGGCGGCGTAGGCGTGCTCAGCGGCGTAGAAGGTGGCGTTTATCCACTCCCTCTCATAGGAGGGAAGCGAGGAGTTCTCGAGGAGCAGCTGGTAGGCCTGCTTGGATATCGGGAAGTTGGTCATGTTGTAGAAGGAGGCGGCCTGCACCTGCGGGCTGGCTATGAAGCTAATGAACTCGAGGGCGAGCTGCTTGTGGGCGGAGTACTTGCTGACGCCGAAGAACGTGGCGCCTCCAAGGGCATAGCCTCCGGGCGCCGGGGCCAGCCTGATATCAGTCAGGTTATTCATGTTAGTGAAGTAGGAGAGCTGCGCGGCAAAAATGAAGGCGCCTGGGGCGTAGTTTGGCTGCTCAAGCAGCGGCACCACGTTGTCATATGACACGAGAAGGGCCGTGGGCGGCGGCATGTAGCTTACTATCTCCCTCTGCACCTCGAGGGCATCAACCCCGGCGGTGCTGTTGAAGGCCGGCGGCGGGAAGCCGTGGTTCCAGCCGCTCGGTATGCAACCCATGAAGAGGTCGCCGTAGAGCGGCATCAACCCCATCACGTTGCCGCAGTTCAGGGAGGGGCTGTGCATGTAGTACCACTCGAAGACGAGGGCGTAGGCCTCGTAGAGGTCGAGGTCGCCGGTCTGGTCCCAGAGCAGTATGCCGTACTTAGTTATGTGGTGAGAGGTGAAGAACTGGCTCGCGTCTGCCAGCTGACTCCAGTTGTTCCAGGTCCACGGGTTGAGGCTGAAGCCGTACTCCTGCTGGAACTCCTGCTGAAGGGTCGCGTTGTCGAAGTAGTTAGCGTAGTAGGCCAGCAGCATGACGCTTGTCCCCCTCGCCACGCCGTAGGTCACGTTGCCTACAGTGCCACCGAGGGCCTGGACGGGGTAGAAGAGGTCTGAGATGTTAACGTAGGTGCTGTTGAGGGGCACGAGGTAGGGCACGAACTCCATGGTGTTGGCAGGCGTGTACGTCACTATGTCGTACTGGCCCTGGCCAGACTGAAGCTCCGTGAGCTCGTTGCTTATGTACTGGGTGAACGGGAACGCTATCACGTTGACCTTTACGTTAGGGTGCTCCTCCTCGAAGAGGTGAGCAGCGAACTCCATGAAGCCCTGGCCCGTCTTCCCAGTGTAGGTGACCACCGTCAACGTCTCTGGCGAGCTGACGGTCATAGAGGTTGAGGTCGTGGTGGTCATCTGAGTTGTCGTTGTTGCAGTGGTCGTGGACGACGTTGTAGGGCTTGAGGTCGTCACATGCCTCCTCATGGAGTAGGCCAGGCCGCCTGCAACGGCCACAACTACTATGATTATCACTATGGCCGCGAGGGCCCCCCTGCTCAGGGAGTTCACGCGCATAACACCGCCTGACGCTGCGCGCTCCTGAAATAAAAGCCTACCTCCTCGTTCACTAGAGTTTCCTTAGACAACTATAGCCCTATTTAAAATATATAGGAAACAGGTGTTTACATAGGTAACGTAGATAACGCATAAATAGCTAGCAAGGCCTTACTAGAGCGGTGAAATCGTGAAGGCAATTTCAGCTAAGGTCACAGCCCTAATAGTCATTATTGTAGTTATAGTTGCCGTCGCTGGCGGGGCCCTATACGTGGTCGGCAGGAGGCACACCACAACTACGACGTCCACTACGACATCCACAAGTACTACCAGCGTCACAGCGACCCCCTCTACGACTCCTTCTACGACCCCCTCTACGACTCCTTCTACGACTCTGACAGTAGCAACATACGCCGGGGCGCCGGCCCAGCCACTGCTTAACGCTGCGGCCACCGTCTTCGAGGAGGAGCACCCGGGCGTCAAGGTTAAAGTCGTTGTGTTCCCCTACAGCCAGTACATAAGCAACGAGCTCACGGAGCTTCAGTCTGGCCAGGGCCAGTACGACATAGTGACGTACACTACTACGACCGTCGGTCAGCTGGCCCCCTACCTGCTGCCCCTCAACTCCTCGGTCATAAACGAGACTGACATACTGCCGCCAGACCTCAATGCCGCTGGGCTTTACCGGAACCCGCTCACGGGCAACGTGACGTGGGTGGGCGTGCCCATACAGACCGACGGCATAGTTATACTCTACAACAAGAACCTGTTCAACAACGCGACCCTTCAGCAGGAGTTCTACAGCGAGTACCACGTACAGCTCAACCCAGAGACCTGGGGCAACTGGACCACGGTGCTTGACGTTGACCAGTTCTTCACATCACACAATATAACTAAGTACGGGGTGCTCCTCTACACTGACCAGAACGATCTGCCGGGGGACACCTTCCTGGCCGTCTTCGGCTACTACTACGTGCACAACTCGACCCTGAACTGCGGCAGCCCCTTCGGCGTTACTGGCTTCGGCACGCTCTTCATGGGATGCGTGCCGAGCGGCTGGAGGTTCCCTCCGCCCTCCTTCAACAACAGCGTCGGCGTGCAGGCCCTTGAAACTCTCAAGGAGCTGGTCAGCTATGAGCCTAACCCGACACAGCTCCAGGTGACATTTGACAACTCGCTTGATCTCCTCATGAGCGGCCAGGCCGTAGCCATAGCTGGCTACCTGGGCCAGCTGCCGAGCATCGCTGGGACCCCCAACGCCAGCGTAATAGGCGTAGCCCCGCTGCCCGGGAACACCATAAGGATAGGGCTGACGTACATAGGGGTAAGCAAGTACTCGGCCCACAAGAAGCTCGCCCTGGAGTTCCTCCAGCTTGTCGAGTCGCCTCAGTTCCAGGAGGAGGCATTCGTGCAGACCTACGTGTTCCCGTCCTCCAGGCATGCCTACCAGCTGATACTGTCGAACAGCTCAATACCGCTCTACCTGAGGCAGTGGGCCCAGTCAGCATTAGCGGCCGCTAACACCACCGCCTACGTGGCCCCCTACTTCCCGGCGATAACTAGATCGGTCAACAGTCAGGTGGGCGAGTACCTGTTCAACTACATAACTGGGTCCATGTCGAGCCCCCAGCAGGCCCTCCAGGAGGCCGCCGCCGCCCTGGCTAAGGCCATTGAGGCCTACTACAGCGGCTACAGCGCTACCACGAGCTCGTCCTAAAGGGCTTACAGCTGAAGCCTCACCCCTCAGGGCGGGGAGGAGGCCAGCTCAAGCGCTCTTCCCTTTCTTTTTCTCGCCTCATTACAAGTAGTCCCACACGCCCCTGCCCTTGTAGTTGTACACTATAGACTTGTAGGCAGTGACGAAGTCTATGGTGTACCCTTGGCGTGGGCAGCGGGGGAGCTCAAAGCGGTGAGCCCTCCCCTCCTAGCCCTTCACCCTTTTTATTTTCCCCTTT
>OFEH01000481.1_pt1 | contig 12702 bp, 9 predicted proteins | sample 1521031 | NCBI WGS metagenome assembly OFEH01 (sample SAMN05518350, study PRJEB24110) | hypersaline lake metagenome | isolation source: Grendel Spring, Yellowstone National Park, Wyoming, USA | place: USA:Grendel Spring, Yellowstone National Park, Wyoming, USA | collected 2011-11-16
CCCCAGGTTTAACAAAAAGCCTATCCTTAAGCTCGCCACTTAACTTACCCCTTGGGCTGAGTAGGGCGTTGAGCGTCAGCTTAGTCAGGATCGGGGCTAGCAAATAGCCTCCAGGCCCTCGCCACTCCTCCCTAAGCAACTCCTCAATCCTCCTAATCTCCTCATCACCACCCGTTAGGGCTAAGGACACGAGGTACTCACCAAGTATACTACCGAATAATAGAATACCGGACTGCTTCTTAGCCTCCTCGTACAATTGCCTAAACTCATTAACCAGCTCAACCAGCTCATTATCAGCCAACTTGCTCCTAATCGCCTTAGCCCGCAATGCCCAATTACTATTATCTAGGTAGTCTTCATAGTCACCGATTTCCCAACGCTCCCTAGCTGCCTCGTTAAATAGTTCCTCCGCCTCATAAAGCTCGTCATTATTAAGCTTATAAAGCGCCCATGCATACATAAGACGTGATGTTTTTTCAAGGATTAAACCCTTGAAGTCCTCATCCCTTATTAGTTTTATTAGTTCCTGAACACTCTCCCTCAGCCTGCTTGGTTCTCCAGCAACCTCTTCAATCTTCTTATTAACCACGTCGATGCCCAACACGCTCTCCATAAGTGCCCTTACACACTCATTATCTAACGCTGGTAGTAACGCATGTGCCCAAGCAATAATGCCCAGGCTGGGGTTCAACCTATCTATCTCATTCAGCAAACCAGCAACCCTACTAGCAATATGCTCCAGCTCCTTACGGAAAGACGTATTCCTATAATCATCACAATGATTATAAAGGAATTTAGTTGAGGCGATTATCGCATAGACGAGGGTCCAAGCATGTCCCTTCACCGCATCCCCGTACTTGTTTAATATGTAATCAAACTCATTAAGAATGTACATAATATCCACGCTGGATTCACCCAGTGCGAAGGCTAGCACTTCAAGGTACCTCTGAGGTGCCTTATCACGCAACGGCACCAAGACTCTTAGTGCTGGCTCAGTGAGACTTAATGATATAGCGTGTCGCATGGTTAATGGCACTATGTGCAATGCCGCATCGGCATCGCCGGGCTCGATGGGCTTGCCTGACTCAACAGCCTTGGCGATTATTGAGGCCAGCCCAAGACCATAAAAACCCTCAGTATCATTAATATCACCCCCATTCTTGGCGATGTTAAGGATCCTATTCACCTCGGCAACGGCCTCATTGTACTTATCGATGAATGCCTCGGTCAAGACATGTGTATAACGTATATAAGTGATGTTAAGGATCCTATACAACTTGGCAACGGCCTCATTGTACTTATCGATGATTGTCTCGGTCAAGACACGTGTATAACGTATATAAGTTAGGTACTGTATTAATGGCGGTATTTCGTTACCAACGAGTAGGTAATCATCAACGCCGCATCTATTTAGGGCATTACCGAGGGACTCAGCAACATCTCTCCTCAAGCTCTCAGGTAAGTCCTCAGACCTAGGCACTGAATCACGCCCAGCCAGGGCAACTCCAATGACGAATGCGGCCCTCTTCCAGCACTCATTGCTGAAGACCTTTAATGTGTTTGTGAAATCCTTGCCGTAGTTGCCTACGAAGTACTCAACGGCAGTGATTTCATCCCTTACCTTCTCCGAGACCTCCCTCAACGACCTCCTAACAGTTCCTCGGCGCCAGGGCTCCAACGCATCACCAAGTTCCCTACATTCCTTACCCTCACTTACAATGCACTTAAGTAGCTTCTGAATCGCCTCCTCAATTAGGTCGTGCTGCCTAATAACTAACCAACCCCTCAACTCCCTACCCTTAGCACTCTGGAGCAAACTCGATCCCTTTTTCTCGCCAATTAGCTCAATAATGCCTGGCGTTAGTATTGGGTCGCCTGGTCTTAATGAATCAACGAATGGCCTCCTCAATGCGAAGATTTCGACCAATGCCTTGGCCGTTTTAGGCTTCTTATGGACCTTAAATAATCCGTTTATGTGTAGTATTATGAACTTCTCGGCTTTACCCTTGGCTTTGCTGATTAACTCCTCGATCTCACGGGCACTACAATTGTTCCTCGCCAGCTCCTCGCCAATGAGCCTAGCTATTAGTGCGTGGCCGGAGTCGAACTTTGCTAATTCACCGGCTAATTCACTAAGTTCCCTATCACTTAATGCACACCCGTTGGGGTTGCTCTTGGTCCTCGTGTACTCCCTAATCAACTCAGCCAAGAATTCGGTGTTGATGAGTCCCTGCGAAACGTCAAGCCTATACCCCTCTAACTCATTCCTTCTTTCTTCACTCAATGCGTTGTAGACGTCGCTCGGTAGTACGATGAGCGTGAGCGGTTTCGAAGCTTCGGAGCTTATCGGTTTTATGACTTTCATCAAGTTCCTTACTGTCATCTCGATGTTTGCTTGTATGTGTGCCTTCACGTCAATGTCCGCTCTCTCGTAGGCCTTGGTCGACACTGGGTCGTAGAGTATGAGCAACCTACCGAAGTACTTGCTTAATTTCTCACCGTAGTTCTCAATGAACGTAGTAAACTCCGAGGAATTCTCCGAATCAAGCACATCAACACGTGCAACTAGTCCAATATCGCCGTTCATGAACAACTCCCAAATTACGGCTGCGGCTAGCGTGGACTTACCAATACCCTTAGGCCCAACAACCACAACAACACCATTACTTGTAAGCCTACCCCTAACCTCGTTAACCAATTCGTTGAACTTGCCAACCCTAACAATACTGTGGTACCCATCCTCAACCCTAATTCTTAACTCGCCGTTTTCAACCTTGATGTTTGGGTAGATGATGCCTTGCTCGAAATCAGCCTTACCGGCAATGATTATGTTAGCGGTGAGCTCCTGCTTAAGTATGTTGATCCAGTTGTTGAGTTCGTCAACCTTTGCCTCAAGCTCCTCAACCTTCCTCAATCCATTCTCAAACAGTCTCCTAACTTCGTCCTCCGTCACGAGCCTACCCTCCGTGAGGCTTGCGAAGCCCCTCACGAGATTCTTGAACGCGTTGGTGCCCATGCCCCACTCCCTAGCCACGTCACTAACAATGCCCTGAACCTCCCCGTAATCAATGTACCTACTCGCCTCCCTAGCCGTGTTTATGAACTCTCTGAAGCACATAAAGACTTCGTTATCTGGCTCACCAACCTTACCCGCCAACCACCTTAACACCTGCTTGAAAGCCCCACCAACCGTACTACTGGCTAGTGCACCGAGTATTACCGGTACGAAACCACCCAAACCAGCACCGAGGAGGATTAGGGCTAGGATGGCTCGAAAAACATCACCAGCAACACCACCAGCAACATCAACCATTAAATCTCCCAAATTAAGCAACGCACCACGACAGAGCCTCCCAGGGCTTAACCTAAGGATAACCTCCCTAGCCTCCTTCAAATCCGCAGCGAAGCCCTCTTGGTTAGGCACTTGGCTATTTAGCGGTCTTTAGGAGTTAAAAGGCTTAGTGTTAGGAAGGGGTGAAAATGACGTGAGCTATCCTCATAGGTACGCTCTCGACACCTCACTAAAGATGCCCAGAATGAATCGAGTGTGAGATGCCATCACGTACAAACACGCCCATGGCAAATGCAATAAATGATGATAAAGCACTAATCATACTACCAACTAAGTGCACGAGACTATCCTAATCAATAGAGTGGCGTGTAATAGGCAGTATGTGCGGCTACGGGCTTTAGCTAGGTTAGTACCAGGCCATAGATTGGTAAGATTTATATACTAGCTAAAATGAGTATTAAGCAGCACTGCAGTAGTGCCCGCCGGGTCAGTGCCTGCGCGGTCATCATCGGGTCAGCTTAGCTCCCTTTCATCATCCCGGCGGGCACGTTTTCGACCATTCATGGGTTATAAACATTTGCGCAATTGTGGAATTCGTAATACGATATTAATATTGATATCGTTTCTTCTTAATGAGTACGTGGGCTGTGGCTAGGTCTGTGGGTATGCAAACCAAACCTCACCCTAGCTACTTAGACATAAGTCATAAATAATTAATTTATTCACCCCCATACACGCAACACGTTAAGCCTTTAACAATCTTACGACCACGGCATTCACAAGCCTTTAGCGAACGATATAATTACCCAATAACGAGGAGACTCTGACGGTGGGGTTGATTGTCTAATTGCTGTGTTAGGTCATAATAATCATGGGCAAGTAGTGGCCAAAGTCGCCGGGCCTGAGATCTCATGCACCTTAGCTCCCTTCTTAATTGTTCCTTGGTGGCCGTGTGTTTGATTGTCGTCGCTGTCAGTATTAGGTAAGTTGTTAGTATCGTGGTTGCCAATCCTTACTTTTTTAAGCCTACTATCCTAATCCTTACGGTACCGTGCCATTGGTACCAGCGAGTAGGGACGAGTATACCCCAACGCCCTCGCACCTAACCTCCCACGCACTTCCTCCTTAACGAACCACTCAGTGAACTCCCTATTACCCAACACCTTACTCACCTTACTCCCCATCTACCTAACTCCACCGAATTTCCCTATACCCTTAGCAACAGGCTTTTAAGGGCAAGTACCATCCTCAACAAGACCTTGGTCTTCTTAAGTTAAGACCTAGTATATAATTTATTTATATAATTTTACTGACATAACAGAGCCTACCATCGCTAGCTCTATTACTGCCTGTCTCTTTATTGGCCCTGTTATGACTAGGGCCTTCGTGGTTAAGCCCGCCATGTGCAGTGGCAATGCCGTCGTTAGTCACCTGACGTTCTCGTTGGTTAGACTTAATATCTTCGCCACTTCAATAATATACGCGTCACTCCCTCTTGAGATAACCTTCAGTGGTATGTTTTGTAAAACGTTTACATCAATGCCCGTTATCATCTGCAAACCATAGGTTACGTTATTAATCTAATTGATTACGAAAATCCGTAAGTCCTCATTGGTTGGTTTTGCGGTATTGTATTGCTGGGGGTGAATTGTCCAATAACGGGCTTTATTTAAGTGGGCATGTCTACGATGCCTTGAAAGTGCAGGTTGCGATTTAAGAAATAGAAATGAAAACACGGGGCTTGTGCAGTTGGTGCGTAAGGCATCATGATGGAATTACACTTAGTTTTGTGGTTTAAGGCTTGGTTTTGATTGGCAGGTTGTGGTGGTGTTTTAGGTTTTCTTCTGTGTGTTCATTAGTTCTGTGCCGAAGCCTAGGGCCCATAGTAGGTTTGGGTACACTATCATTCGTTCCATCCCGCCTGGCCCTAGTCCTAGGTATGTCCCTGTTATGTACAGTGCTAGGGCGATTAGGCCCATTGTCCCCAGTACTGGCCAGAGCGCCTTGCCTGGGCTTCTTGAGATTCTTGCTGCTGGGTATGAGGAGATTGAGGCGAATAGGAATGCTATTAATGCGAATATTAGGTGAAATGGGTGCACTGTCTCGGGGAATATACCAACACCCGCTGCCCCTATTCCCGTGAGCGCTATTGTTGTTGCCAGTGCCTTGCTTAGTTGTGTAAATAGTGCTGAGGCTATTATTAGGAGGAGCCCCATTACTATTATTGAGGAATTGAATATGATTGCCGTGCGTCCAACACCTAGGTCGCTTATGTAATTCATGGATACACTATAGCCTGGGTACAACGCCTCAGCCACTAGCATTGCCAGTAGGAATTCTATTACACCAATGATTACGAGCAGCCCTGCAATGTTTACCCTATCCACGTGGGTATGCTCATGGTGAATACTCTTAAGGCGTGTGGTTATTTAGTCTATGTATATTATTAACGTTTATTAAGGGGTTGGCGTCGTTATGGTTGGTCGTTTGGGGTGCGTGGGATACCGTATGTGCCGACCAGTGAGGAGTTGTGGAGTGGGGTTGTTGGTGTTTACTTTAGCCTGCAGTCTAGGAGCCCTAGTGTTGAGCCTGGTGTTGATAGGTTGAGGAGGCTCGAGTTGAGGAGGGTTAGGGAGGCTAGGAAGTACTTATTCGATGCGCTTAGTGGTGTTGCCATGGGTATGCCGTTTTTAGATTCCCTGCATCCGTTCTATAGGGAGTTGATTGAGTTGATGATCGATAGGGCGACCTACAAGCACTCCCTGGCCAAGGTTGGGCATGCCACGAAGGCTGTGGCTTCGATTTATAGGGATGCTGTTATGGCCATTAGGTCCGCGACCACAAACATGGACATAATCAAGGCACGCAGGAATTTCCTGGCTAGGGTTAAGGACCTGGTCACGGATTTAAAACCCGAGTTGGATTTCCTTAAGGCTGCGGCTGTTAAGCTTGAGGGATTGCCCGACATAGACCCTGGCCTGTTCACCATAGTTGTTGCCGGTATGCCCAATGTTGGTAAGAGTAGTTTCGTTAGGTGTGTTAGTAGTGGTAAGCCTAAGGTTGCTGAGTACCCATTCACCACGAGGGAGTTGCATGTGGGCCACTTCACGGTTCTCAATGACGTTAAGATCCAGGTGATAGATACGCCTGGCCTCCTCGATAGGCCGTTGAGCGAGCGTAATAGGATTGAGCTTCAGGCGATACTAGCCCTTAGGCATCTGGCCAGTGTGATTGTTTTCATAATTGACCCAACACACCACAGCGGTTATCCTCTGGGCGAGCAGGTTGATTTGTTGAGGGAGGTTAGGTCTAGTTTCAACTCGCCAACAATAGTCCTAATAAATAAGATAGATATAGCATCTGACACCGAGGTGAGCGCGGCTCTGGATAATGTAAAGCTCATCGATAACTCCCTACCCATCTTTAGGGTCTCAACGATTAACTGTGGTGGTTGTAGGGATGTTATTGACCATATCGTGGATAATCACGTGATACCAAGGATCAAGGAGGCGTTGAGGCAAAGATCAAAGTTATAAGTGCCTTAGGTGCTCGGTAGGCGATGCAGATAGCAATTGCAGCCCATAGTAGCCCTGTTGATGCTAGGGTTGAGGCCATGGCTAGGGACTTCCTAAAGGAGCTTCATTCCCAATGTCCTACATCGACACTACTGCTCGGCGGTTATTGGGGTTTCATGAAGTCCATCGTTGATGAGGCTTTGAGGCTTGGTTTTAGGGTTGTGGTTGTATTACCCATTGAGAGGTACGATGTTGAGTTGCCCAGTGGTGTTGTTAGGATTGATAGTGGTTGTGAGTTTCGTTGTAGGTCTGTAATAATGGTTAGGTCTAGTGATGTACTTGTATCCCTGGGTGGTGGTGCAGGTACGATTATCGAGGTGCTACTTGCATATGCGATGGGTAAGCCCGCCTATGTATTAACAGGAACTAACCTGAGTAGTGATAATTTACCTAAGGCCTTCCCTGAGTACGTTGATGATAGGAGGGTTGTTAGGATTAGGTATTTCGATGATCCTGTGAAGCTCGCCCAGGAGATTTGTAGGGAGAGGGTTACTGGCGTTAAGGCAATGTTCGGTTAATGCGGATAAGGGTTTAAAAGCTTGGGTTATCACTCATGGCGATGTCATCATTATTAGATAAGGTTAAACCAATGAGTATTGGGCAGGAGAGACTAATAAATGCACTCAAGGATTCAAGGAACGAGATAGTTGGCGTCTTCGGCCCAACCGGTACAGGTAAGAGCCTAATATCGTGCACCTACGGAATATCCTCAGTACTGGCTGGCGTATATAAGAGGTTCATAATAGCGAGGCCTGTGGTTGACGTAAGCACTGGTAAACCATTAACGCCTGAGGAGCTTGGTGACCTGTATTATAGAATTGCATCCGCGTACCTTGAGGATATACTTGAGGGTCTCATGGATAGGGAGGAGATAATGAAGTTGCTGCAGGGTGGTAAGGTCATCGTGACTGATGTGTCGTACCTTAGGGGTAGGACGTTCGATGACGCGCTCATATTCCTAGACGATGCCCAGAGCACACAGCCTGAGAATGCGGCTGAGATCCTTATGAGGATAGGTAGGAACTCACGCCTAATAATAGCTGGCGACCCAGTGCTCCAGAGACCGCTTGGTGTGGAGAAGGATGGTGCCACATTGCTCAGGGAGGTTTTGCTTAATGAGGAGGATGCCGTGGTCGTAGACCTAGGATTGAAGGACATAGTTAGACCAGGCGCTAAACGGGGTGTTAAGGTTTCCTTTGAACTGAGGATGAGGAAGAGGGAATTGAGCAACACAGAGAGGCAGTTGCTTGATTTAATAAGGGTGCATGCGCCCGATGCCGATGTGGTTACGGTAATCGAGTTTAAGCAGGAGAAGGAGAACCTTGGCATTAAGGGTGAGGGTGTGCCTGATGCATTGATAGTTGCGAAGGAGGGGCACCTGGGTAGGGTTGTGGGGAAGGGTGGTGAGAGGATTAAGGCTATCGAGGGCGAGAGCAACCTGAGGGTTAGGACGGTAGAAATGAACCTAAACTTCAAGGAGTGGATAAGGGCTCTTCACCCCGTTGGTTGGATTGGCAAGCACATAATCGATGTCGACTTCGCAGGTCCTGAACTCATGGTTACTGTTAGGAAGAGTGCCTTCGGCGCCTTTGTTGGTCAGAAGGGTGCCTATGTTAGGTTGATTGATAGGGTGATAAGGCGATTAATAAACGTGGGCGTTAGGGCAATGGAGAGTGAGGGTGAGTGATTAGGGCACCTCTATATTTGCGTGCCTAAACCTTATCTCATCCTCGGTCTTCTTCAACCTGTACATCAACTCCGCTATGATGGCGTCCAGGAGCACCATCGCCGTATCCTCAAATAACGTACCCAACGGAGCCAGCGGTTCATGAAGACCAAGTATCTGCCTTGCGAAGTAATCATCCATCTTGGCAACCTTCGTTCTGCCAGGCACCTGGACCACGAGATCCGCATACCCAGCCAGTGGTGAGTCCCTATAGCTGGTTATGGCAATAACCTTAGCCCTCATCTTCTTCGCAGCCTCGGCAGCGGCAACAACCATGGTTGTTGTACCACTACCCGAAATCGCAACAACCACATCGTCCTCACCGACACTCGGCGTTATAGTCTCACCGAGGACGTAGGACTTGAAGCCTAGGTGCATCAACCTCATTGCGAAAGCCCTACCCACAAGCCCTGACCTACCAGCACCAACCACTAGGACCTTCTTATCATTCCGGTACGCATTGATTAATAGGTTTACGAATGATGACACCTCCTCAATATTTATTACATTGAAAGTATTCATTATGAAATTCCCTATCTCAAGGTAGGCACTCCTGAAATAACGAAGGTCCTCCATTCACAGTAAAAGCACACTTGAAGTATTTATTGCTTACCTCACATGAAAACCTCACGAAATCTGTAGGGCTATGCGTGCTAATTCATGTGTAATACCTGGTTTCATGAAGGGATATGTTTATATAGGGGGTTGGCACGGTTTAGTCAAAAAACGTACAATATAGGGAAAATGATCACCCAAACCCTACCTGGGCAGGGGGGTAAGGAGAGGAGTGCGTTAGTGTATGGGGTACACGTGTATGGAAACCTATATGGCTGCGATAAAAACCTCCTTAAAGACGAGGTCTACCTAACAAAGGTGGTTCGGGAGGCTGCTGACGCTGCGGGTGCGTTGGTTGTATCAACCTTTTACTACAAGTTTGGCATAAATGGCGGCATATCGGTGGTGGCGATAGTGGCTGAGAGCCATATATCAATACATACATGGCCCGAGTACGGCTACGCAACAGTGGACGTATACACGTGCGGTAGTCACACGAAACCCATGGAGGCCTTTAAGTACATAGTAAAAAGTCTAAATGCCAGTAGGTTTGAGGTCTTCGTATCAGACCGGTCATACTACACCGATGGTGAGGTTGGGGGTGATACCGTGACGAGTTGACTAACGCATTTGACGCGTTTCCCTTCAAATCCAACCTTCTATTTTTCCTTTATTACATAATCCTTCAGCAACCCCTTCGGTACGTAAAGCCTTACCAAACGTATCGGTCTCGCGCCATGCCTCATAACCAAAGCCCTATACTGACCACTTAATAACCAACTTGCATCATCACCATCAATACCACTGATCACGTTTAACAGGTGGGAAACGTATTGATGACCTCCAGATAGCATTACAATAGTGCCTAGGTTCTCGAGAATCCCTGGATCCAACATGTCGAGGGGTGGTTGTAGAAGCATGACCAGCGCTATGCCGAATTTCCTGACCTCCCTAACCATCCTGCTAATTACATTGTTAACACCCAACAACCTATACTCACTTGGAATCCCAAGTATGTTGTGCGCCTCATCAATCAGCACTATGTACCTGAGGGGGCATGGTGGACTCCCGCACTCCGAGACTGCCTTCTTAAACATAGTAAGCAATATCAGTGTTGCCAGGTACCTACTGAGCTCCTCATTCGTGATGCTGTTCATGGTGAATATGATGTCCCCATTCAATAAGTCGTCGACGCTCACGGTACTTGCCCCGTGGTTATAATAATTAATTAGTAGGGCCAGGGAGTTGTATAGGTTGTAGTATGCCTCCCTTAGTACGATATCGTTCGATAACTCATCCAGCGACCTCACAATATCACCTATACCATCCACGTCATTCCTATTCGCCAGGACCATGCGAAGTAAGGCACCCTCGGGCCCTATGGATAATAACGGGTTCATCATCCTTATGGCCTCAACAACGACACTCACATCCCTACTCATCACCTTCACCGTACCCAAGTCGACATACCCTATCCTCATTAGGTTCATGAGCACTTTCGTATGTCCGTGAGGATCTATGATCACTACCCTGACCTTATCGCCCAACCTCCTCTTGACCTGGTAGGCAATGCTCATGGCCAGTGTTGTCTTGCCAGAGCCTGTTGGCCCAGTTATGAGTATGTGCGGGCTTGCTCCACGGAATGACCAATAAATGTCGCGATTATCAACGCTCCTGCCCAAAATTGCCAACCCACCACTCTCCTCGGCTATGCTTAGGAAGAATGGTGTGAAGACCGCTAGGTCCAGTTCCATTGACCAGGCTTTACCGTTGTTTGCCGTGAGGATTTTCGTTATTGATGGTGATGGTACCCATCTCCATTTAAAGGAGCTATCGAAGTTAACGGTGCTGGCTAGGTATATTGAGTATGCCTCTTCACCTCTCTGTATCCTCCTAACGGTGTTCTCGAGATCCTTATACCTAAGGAAGTACTTAATATGCCTAAACATGAGGAATCTGCCGTAGGCACCGCTGGCCTTACTCTTGATTTCCTCCTGCACATCATTGTTAGTCCATACCACGATAACCACATGGGCGTTTGCTTGGGAAATCCTGCTCACCATGCTTAAGGTCTCTGCCTTGAGCATGGTATTGTCAACGAACCTCGTCACCCGCGTGTCCTGGGCGACCTCGTAATTGAACCTCATGTTTACGACAAGCCTCTTCCTCGGTAGGTCCATTAACGAGTACGCCAGGTAGAACATTGGGAACACCGCCAGGATGTATGCCGAGGCCATCAGTAACGGTGGGACGAGCAACAATAGTATGAGCGGCTTGGCTATAGGCCTACTTTTAATGCGCACTCTCATGGCATTCGCAAGCTCGAAACCGCTAATCCTGCGTATAACCAAGCCTAACCTTGTGAGTTCAGGTACGAGATCGTTTTGTGATGACTCGTCAATACCTATTATGTAGCTCCCAGGCGTTAGTATGGCTATCGCCCTAAAACGCGCCAGCAAACCCACCAGCGCCCGTGCCCTCACCAATGCCTCCTCAAACGATTGATCAGCAGTGATTGGTGTTGAAGTCACGGTGAATCCTACGATCCTTCTCCCATCAATGCTTATACCTGACAAATCAACCTTGGCGTGGCTCACGGGCTCCCCATCATTCACGAAAAGCCTGACTAAATCCCTGGACTCTATCAAGTCCTTAATCAATATTAGGGGCACGAGCATGTTGATGATTATTAAGTAAACCCTATGATCGAGGAGGTACGCGATTGCCGAGATGATTACTGAGACTATGACCTTAATCCTCACCAATCACCACCCTGGAGAGCAACTCCATGTACCTAGGATCCCTCCTGATAGCCATCTCCACGATGGACTTTACATCATAACCTAGCCTACTACCTAGATCCAGTACCTGCGGTACTATCACTGGGTCGAGCGCTCTGCCGAACCTCTTGATTACCGCCCTAACGTAGTTGGTGTCATTAATCCTATCGAGTAACTTCCTATAAATCGTACTGGACGCTTCGGCATAATCATAATCCCCATCCTCAAGTAGGTATGCCCTGACAGTGAAGTCGGTGTTGTGGTAGTAAAGCTCAAGGGGCCTTAACCTAATCAATTCCTCATCATCTACACCGAGGAGACTTGACGCCTCCACTGCCGACTTACCATTCAATTTAAACACTACGTAGTGCCCAACTATGTCTAGTACGTTATGCTTAAGGTCCAACGGGTTTTGAGTTATTAAGGTGAGTAACGCCTTATCATGCCTACCCTCCCTAATCAACTTCTCGATTATCGTCTCACCAACAACATACCTATTGAGAACCCTGTGGGCCTCATCAATAACTATCAATGCATTATTGAGCCTACCCCTCATGAGCTCCAGGAAGGTTAGTATGAAGGTTACACTAGCCACCTGGGATAGGTAATAGAGGGGAGCCATGTTTATAATCAATAATCTAGATCCAAGGGCATCGCTGCTCATTGCGTTTCTCATGAGGGCTCTAACCATCAATCTCCTAATCCTCCTCCTCACGGCGGCTACGGCGTTAAGATAATCATTCCTCCTAAACTCCTGACCAAGCTCATCCAATG